>Ga0116183_1000677_pt1 | contig 39502 bp, 34 predicted proteins | sample AD_UKC078_MetaG_FD_89753 | JGI IMG/M metagenome (GOLD analysis project Ga0116183, IMG submission 89753) | Active sludge microbial communities of municipal wastewater-treating anaerobic digesters from USA - AD_UKC078_MetaG | ecosystem: Engineered > Bioreactor > Anaerobic > Digestate | place: USA...
AGGTCGGACTCCCGGACCGTCACCTCGTCGGTGAGCGATACGGCGTGGAAGATGGTGGTCAGCTCGTGATAGCCGTCGGGGCGGCGATCACCGACGCCGAGGAACAGGTTCACCTTGCCGGGAACCCGAACCGTCACCGATCCGGTAGGCACCCACTCGGCCGCGGTGTTTCCGTCGCGCACCGGATGAGGGTAGCGCCCCGGCGGCGGTGACCGGGTGTCCGCGGGCAGCCGAGGTCAGGACCTGCCCGAACGCTGCAGCAGGCGGACGAAGTCGGCGATGGTCAGCGTCTCACCGCGGCGGGACGGGTCGATACTGGCGGCCAGCAACATCTCCGCCGAAGCGTTGCCCGAACCCGCCCACTCCAGAAGGGCATTACGGGCCGTCTTACGGCGCTGGGCGAACGCCAGGTCGATGAGGGTGAAAAGCTGCCGGCGGAAGTCGTCGTCCCCCGGCCACGGCATTGATGCGTACCGGTCGATGCGCACCAGCCCGGAGTGCACCCGCGGAATCGGCCAGAACACGGTCGGCGACACCGATCCGCACCGGCGGACGTCGCCGAAGTACCGCGCCTTGACGCTGGGCACGCCGTACTCCTTACCTCCCGGATCGGCGGCCAACCGTTCAGCCACCTCGGCCTGCACCATCACCGTCATGGTGCGGATGCTCGGGAACTCGACCAGCAGGTGCAGCAGCGCGGGCACCGCGATGTTGTACGGGAGATTGGCCACCACCGCGGTCGGCTCGACCGCCAGTTCGGACCGTTGCAGTTGCAGAATGTCCCGGTTCAGCACGGTCAGTCGCTGGCTTTCGCTGTGCGAATGCTCGGCGACCGTCCTGGGCAGGCGCTCGGCGAGCGACGAGTCGATCTCCACCGCCGTCACCGCGACGCCGCGGTCCAATAGGGCCAGCGTCAACGACCCCAGCCCCGGGCCCACCTCGAGGACATGGTCGGCTTTGGTGATCCCCGACACCGACACGATGCGGCGCACGGTGTTCGCGTCGTGCACGAAGTTCTGACCCAGCGACTTGCGTGGTCGGAGGTCGAGCTCCTTAGCCAGGTTCCGGATATCGGTCCGGCTCAGCAGCCCGACGGTCATCAATGACCGCCGGCACCGCAGACCGGCCAAGCTCCCCATCCCTGCCGGGCCCGGGTCACTTCCGCGATGGCGATCTGCTCCTCCCGGGTGGCCAGATCCGCCCGGGGCGCGTAACGCAAGCCGCCGTTGGCCGCCCAGGTGTTCAGGTCGAACTGCACCCCGCCGTAGTAGCCGTTTCCGGTGTTGATGGCCCAGTTGTTCCCCGACTCGCAGCGGGCGATCGCATCCCAGCGGGCCCCGTTGGTCACCGGCGGCACCTCGGTGCCGGGTTTAGCCCCCACCCGCAGCACCGAGTCCCGCGCCGGAACGATGACCGTGTTGGCGACCGGCAGCCGACCGGTCGGCACGCCGTTGACGAACGCGACGGCGAAGGTGACGTCCTGCACGCCCGGCGCGCCCGGATTCTCGACGACGGTCCGGCTCATGTTCATCGTCGGGTCCTCGATCCGCCGCGCGATCGGTTCCAGCGGCACCCGTTCGGTGACCTTCTCCAGCCGGATCCGGGTGACGCGGATCTGCATCCCGTCGACCACCGGTGCCGCGGCGGACGGGAGGACGGTATCGCGCTGCTGCAGCGGTATCCCGGCGGCGGCGAGCAGGCCGCCGACATTCGGCGCGGCCAACCGGACGGTGCGCAGCACCCCGCCGTCGTCGATCTGCACGGTCTTGGCGCTGACCACCGGCAGCGCCATCCCCTGCAGTGGCAGGCGGCTTCCGCGCGAGGCGGCGGCCGGGGCGGCATCGGACATCGACAACTGCGCCAGCGCCTCGTCAACGGTGGCGGCCGTGGTCCACATCTCGGTGGGTTCCCGGCCGTCCAGGGAGATCTGCAGCGGGCGACTGCGCCGCAGCACGATGGTCTCCGCGTCGCCGACCGTCCGGCTTGCCCCGGGGATCAGCTCGTCGCGCTCACCGACGGTGAAACCGCTCTCCGCCATGATGTCGGCCACCCGGGATTTCATCGTGCTGACGGTCACCGCGGTGCCGTCCACGTTGAGGGTGACGGTCTTGACGGAGGCCAGCGCGACGAATCCGGCGCCGGCCAATGCCACCAGCAGGGCGGCCGTCACCAGTCGAAGGGCGGGCGAGGACACCTCGTGGAGTTTGTGCAGCACGTTCACAGTGAAGTTCCCGACTCGACGGTGTGATTTCCGGAAGTCTGAAGCTCCGGCTATGTCACGAGACGGTAACGAACCGCGCGGCTGCGGGCAACACGGACGCCGGATTCACTCGCCCTGTTCAGGACAGTTGGTACACCCGCCGGGCGGTCGCGGTGGTGTCGGCGGCGACCTCCTCGGCCGGGCGGTCGAGCAGTTCCGCGAGCGCCCGCACGGTGTAGGGCAGGCAGTACGGCTCGTTCGGCGCGCCCGGGAACGGGTGCGGGGTCAGAAACGGCGCGTCGGTCTCCACCAGCAGTTGGCCGGGCGGGATCAGCGACGCCGCCTCGCGCAGGTCGTGCGCGTTCCGGAAGCTGACGGTCCCGGACAGGCTGAGCACCCAGCCGGCGTCCAGGCAGGTGCGGGCCATCTGCGGGCCGGACGAGAAGCAGTGGAAGATCACCGTCGGCGGGGCGCCCTCGGCGCGCAACACGTCGAGCACATCGGCGTCGGCGTCGCGGTTGTGGATCATCAGCGGAGTGCCGGTGCGCTTGGCGAGGTCGATATGCCAGGCGAAGGCCTCCCGCTGAGTGGCGAGGTCGGCGCAGCCGTCGAGCTTGCCCGGCCAGTACGCATCCAGCCCGGTCTCGCCGACGGCCACCACCCGGGGACTGAGCGCCAGCCGTTCGATCTCGGCGCGCGCCTCCTCGGTCAGCGCCCCGGCCCGGGTCGGGTGCAGGGCGACCGCGGCGTACAGGCGGTCGTCCCACTGGGCGGCCCGGGCCGCCCAGCGCGCCGAGTCGAGATCGTCGGCGATGGTGACCGCGGCCTGCACCCCCACGGCCTGCGCCCGGTCGAGAATGGCGTGCACATCATCGGCAGTTCGCGCGCCGCAGGCGTCGAGGTGGGTGTGCGCATCGACCAGCGGGGCCAACGGCTCTGGCGGCGGAGGTGCCGGACGGTTGCGACTCACGCGAACACCGTATGCGTCCACCCAATAAGGTTGATCGCAAATGAGCACGCCTTTCTATGTCACCACCGCGATCGCCTATCCGAACGGGGCGCCGCATGTCGGGCATGCCTACGAGTACATCGCCACCGACGCGATCGCCCGATTCAAGCGGCTGGACGGCTTCGATGTGCGCTTCCTGACCGGCACCGACGAACACGGTCTGAAGATGGCCCAGACCGCCGCGGCGGAGAACATGCCCACCGCCGACTTGGCGCGCCGCAATTCCGACCAGTTCCAGCGCCTTCAGGAACTGCTCAACATCTCCTTCGACCGGTTCATCCGCACCACCGACCCCGATCACTATGCGGCCTCGACCGCGATCTGGGAGCGGATGGCCGAGCGCGGCGATGTCTACCTGGACAGTTATTCGGGCTGGTACTCGGTGCGCGACGAGCGGTTCTTCACCGAGTCGGAGACCACGGTCGGCGACGACGGTGTCCGAGTCGCCACCGAAACCGGCACGCCGGTGACCTGGACCGAGGAGCAGACGTACTTCTTCCGGCTGTCGGCGTACGCCGAGAAACTGCTGGCGCACTACGACTCTCACCCGGACTTCATCGCTCCGGAGGTCAGGCGCAATGAGGTCATCAGCTTCGTCTCCGGCGGCCTGAAGGATCTGTCGATCTCCCGGACGTCCTTCGACTGGGGGGTCCCGGTTCCCGGTGACCCGTCCCACGTCATGTACGTGTGGGTGGACGCGCTGACCAACTACCTCACCGGTGTCGGCTTCCCGGACACCGAATCGACTCTCTACCAACGGTATTGGCCGGCGGATCTGCACATGATCGGCAAGGACATCATCCGGTTCCATGCCGTGTACTGGCCCGCTTTCCTGATGTCGGCGGGAATACCGCTGCCGCGCAAGGTTTTCGCGCACGGCTTCCTGTACAACCGGGGCGAGAAGATGAGCAAGTCGGTCGGCAACGTCGTCGACCCGGTGGCGCTGGTGGACACGTTCGGGGTGGACCAGGTGCGTTACTTCCTGCTGCGAGAGGTGCCGTTCGGCCAGGACGGCAGCTACAGCGATGATGCCATCATCAGCCGGATCAACGCCGACCTGGCCAACGAGTTCGGCAACCTCGCCCAGCGATCGCTGTCGATGGTCAACAAGAACCTCGACGCCCGGGTGCCTCAGCCCGGTGAGTTCAGCGCCGAGGACCTCGACATGCTCGCCGCGGCCGATGGACTGCTGGAGCGGGTGCGCGAGCACTATGCGGCCACCGCCATGCATCTGGCGCTGGAGGCGATCTGGTCGGTGCTGGCCGCAGCCAACCGCTATTTCTCCGCCCAGGAGCCGTGGGTGCTGCGCAAGTCGGAGATCGAGGCCGACCAGGTGCGCTTCCGCACCGTGCTGTACGTCACCCTTGAGGTGGTGCGGATCGCCGCGGTACTGGCGCAGCCGGTGCTGCCGGCGGCCGCGGCCCGACTGCTCGACCTACTCGGACAACCCGAAGACCAGCGGGACTTCCGCTGCCTGGCTGCCCGGATCGAACCGGGCACCGAACTGCCCACGCCCACCGGCGTGTTCCCGCGTTATGAGACGCCGCAGCCGTAAGCGCGAGCGCTGCACAGCTTCGACGATAACCTCGAAAGGTTCTGGCGCGCAATGAAAAATCTCGACGAGAAGGTCTACGACATCTACGAGGAGGTCGTTCGCCGCAACCCGGGCGAAATGGAGTTCCATCAGGCCGTCTACGAAGTCCTCAACTGCCTGGGCCCGGTGATCGCCAAGCATCCCGAGTATGCCGACGGCGCGGTCATCCGCCGGTTGTGCGAACCGGAACGGCAGATCATCTTCCGGGTGCCGTGGGTCGACGACCGCGGGTCGGTACAGATCAACCGCGGGTTCCGGGTGGAGTTCAACTCGGCGCTGGGGCCTTACAAAGGCGGGTTGCGTTTCCACCCGTCGGTCTACCTCGGCATCGTCAAGTTCCTCGGCTTCGAACAGATCTTCAAGAACTCGCTGACCGGACTGCCGATCGGCGGCGGTAAGGGCGGCTCGGACTTCGATCCGAAGGGGCGCTCCGACGCCGAGGTGATGCGGTTCTGCCAGTCGTTCATGACCGAGTTGTACCGCCACATCGGCGAGTACACCGACGTCCCGGCCGGTGACATCGGCGTCGGCACCCGCGAGATCGGCTACCTGTTCGGCCAGTACAAACGGATCACCAACCGCTACGAGTCGGGGGTGCTCACCGGCAAGGGCCTGACCTGGGGCGGCTCCCGGGTTCGGACCGAGGCGACCGGTTACGGCACGGTGTTCTTCGTCGACGAGATCCTGCGCACCGCCGGGGACAGCTTCGAGGGCAAGCGGGTGGTGGTGTCCGGGTCCGGCAATGTCGCGATCTACGCCATCGAGAAGGTGCATCAACTCGGCGGAACGGTGATCGCGTGCTCCGATTCCGGCGGCTATGTGGTCGACCCCGAAGGCATCGACCTCGACCTGCTCAAAGAGGTCAAGGAGGTGCGCCGCAGCCGGATCCAGGACTACGCCGACCAACGCGGAGGCGCCTCATTCCGGCCCGGCCGGCAGCTGTGGTCGGTGCCCTGCGATATCGCCCTGCCGTGCGCCACCCAGAACGAACTCAACGGCGCCGACGCCACCGAACTCGCCCGCAACGGCTGCCAGATCGTCGCCGAGGGTGCCAATATGCCGTGCACCCCCGAGGCGGTGAAAGTGTTCACCGAGGCCGAGGTCACCTTCGCCCCCGGGAAAGCCGCCAACGCCGGCGGCGTGGCGACCAGCGCCCTGGAGATGCAACAGAACGCCTCCCGCGACTCGTGGACCTTCGAGGACACCGAACTGCGACTGGCCGACATCATGGCGCGCATTCACCACACCTGTCTGGCCACCGCCGAGCAGTACGGCCAGCCAGGCAATTACCTCGCCGGAGCGAATGTCACCGGTTTCATCCGGGTGGCCGACGCCATGCTGGCGCTGGGACTGATCTGAGGCCGCCGCAACCGGCTGCGCAGCCGGCGCTCTCCGCTAGATTGTGATGTGCATCACATACCGTCACGTTCCGGGCGGCAGCGGTGTCTTGAGGTCAACCAGTGCACCGACCTCCACGTCGCGGCGCGACTAAGGCCTCCACGTCGCGGCGCGACACCGACCTCCCAGGAGATGTGATGAACGAGCAAACCACCCGCATCGTCGTGATCGGCGGCGGCTACGCCGGCGTGATCGCGGCCAACCACCTACAACTGCGGCCCGACATCGAGATCAGCCTCGTCAACCCGCGACCGGAGTTCGTCGAGCGAATCCGCCTGCACCAACTCGTCACCGGATCCGACGACGCCACCGTCGCCTACACCGACGTCCTGGGCCCGCGGGCCCGACTGGTGGTCGACACCGCCACCCGGATCGACATCACCGCCCATCGGGTGGACCTGGCCGACGGCGATCCGCTGCCCTTCGACTACCTGATCTACGCCGTCGGCAGCGGTGCCGCCGCCCCCACAGTCCCAGGCGCCGACGAATTCGGCTATCCGATAGCCGATCTCGAACAGGCACAGCGGTTGGCGGGTGCACTCGGTGCGGTGCCGTCCGACGCCCGGGTCTGTGTGGTGGGCGGCGGCCTGACCGGCATCGAGACCGCGGCGGAACTAGCCGATCAGGGCCGCGCCGTCACCCTGGTGTGCGGCAAGACCCTCGGGCCGGATCTGAGCGGCCCGGGCCGGCGCTCGGTGACCCGGCGACTGCGCAAACTCGGCGTCGAGATCGTCGAGGGCGCGCCGGTGGCGGCCGTGACCGCAGACGCGGTGACGCTGGCCGACGGCCGCCGGTTGCCGAGCGCGGTAACGGTATGGACCGCCGGGTTCGGGGTGCCCGATCTGGCCGCCCGCAGCGGTCTGCGCACCGACGCGATCGGCCGTCTGCTCACCGACGAGACGCTGACCAGCATCGACGACGACCGGATCGTCGCCGCCGGGGACGCGGCCGCCCCGTCGGGCGAGCCGCTGCGGATGAGCTGCCAGGCCGCCATCCCGTTGGGCGCCCAGGCCGCCAACACCGTGCTGGCCCGCCTGGACGGAACCCGGCCCGCCACCGTCAACCAGGCCTTCACCGGGCAGTGCATCAGCCTCGGCCGCCGGGCGGGCACCATCCAGATGGCCCGCACCGACGACACCCCGCTGCCGCTCTACATCGGCGGGCGGGCCGGCGGGGCGATCAAGGAGGCGGTCTGCAGGGCCACCCTCAGCTTCCTGCGCCGGGAGGCCCGCAAGCCGGGGTCGTACTTCTGGCTCAAGGGCGGTAGGCGGCCGTCCGCCGAGGTGGCGAGGCCGTGACAGACGGGCACGGGACCGACGCGCACGCCGAGCGGTTCACCCTGCTGCGTCCGCTGCTGTTCACGATCGCCTACGAGATCCTCGGCTCGGCGACCGAGGCCGACGACGTCCTGCAGGACAGCTACCTGCGCTGGGCCCAGGTCGACCTGGCCGAGGTCCGCGACACCAAGTCTTACCTGGCCCAACTGGTCACCCGGCAGGCGCTGAACACGCTGCGCGCCGAGGCCCGCCGCCGCGAGGACTACGTCGGCCCGTGGCTGCCCGAACCGCTGCTGCTCGACGGCCGGGACGCGCTGGCCGATGTGGTACTCGCCGAGTCGGTGTCGATGGCCATGCTGGTGGTGCTCGAAACGCTGACCCCGGACGAGCGGGCGGTGTTCGTGCTGCGCGAGGTGTTCGGTTTCGACCATGCCGAAATCGCCACGGCGGTAGGGAAATCCACCGCCGCGGTGCGTCAGATCGCGCACCGCGCACGCGAGCACGTGCACTCCCGGCGCCGGCGGTTCGACCCCGTCGACCCCGATCGGTCGGCTCAGATCACCACCGAGTTCCTGACCGCGGCGGCCAGTGGGGACGTCGCGGCGCTGATGGCCGTACTGGCCCCCGATGTGGCGTTCACCTCCGACAGCAACGGCGAGGTCGGCGCTGCCCGGCGGCCGGTGGTCGGCGCGGAGAAGGTCGCCCGGTTCATCCTGGGGCTGATGCAGCGGATGGGGCCCGAGCACCGGATCGAGTTGGCCGTGTACAACGGTGCGCCGGCCCTCGTCGTTCATGAGGGGGACCGCCCGGACAGCGTCATCACCGTCGACTTCGCCGACGGCCGGATCACCAACTTCTATGCGGTGCGCAACCCGGAGAAGCTGACTGCGGTGACCATCGCCAGGGCCATCGGCCGCTGAGGGCTCATTCCCCTTCCGCGAACAGACGCAAGATCGCACGTTGTTGACGTCGTCCGCGCGACTTTGCGTCTGCTCGGCAGAGCCGTCAGGCTAGGGCGATGCGCGTCGAGCGGTTAGGTGATCTGGGCGCCTCCGCCGACGTGCTGCGCGCCCTCGGCCACGCCGCCGAGCGCCGTTCGCTGCCGCCGCCGGCTGCCCTCATCGGTGAATGGTTCGGATCCGCCGCGGTGATCGCCCCGAGCGTGGATGTCCGGCCGGTCGATCCGGCGGCAGTGTTCGACGGCCCGACCGGATCCGGTGGCGATGCGGTGGTGGGCGGTGGCTGGATCGGCTACCTGTCTTATCCCGACCCGGGCGCCGACGGCGCACCGCCGCGCATCTCGCCGGCCGCCGGCGGCTGGACCGACTCTGTGTTGCGCCTCGACCGCGACGGCTGCTGGTGGTTCGAGAGCCTGGCCGGGCAGGCCATGCCGGACTGGGTGGCGGCGGCGGTGAGCGAAACGCCCGACCCGGCTGACTGGCAGATCGTCTGGGAGAAACCCGACGCCGAACGGCACCGGGCCGGGGTGCTGTCCTGCCTGGCCGCCATCCGCGCCGGGGAGATCTATCAGGCCTGTGTGTGCACCCAGTTCACCGGCACCCTGACCGGATCGACACTGGATTTCTTCGCCGCCGCGGTGGCCCGCACCGCCCCGGCGCGGGCCGTCTACCTCGCCGGCCGGTGGGGGGCCGTCGCCTCGCTGTCCCCGGAGTTGTTCCTGCGCAGGACAGGTGACCGGGTAACTTCCAGCCCGATCAAGGGGACGCTGCCGTTGCACGCCCAGCCGGATCGGTTGCGCTCGTCGGCCAAGGATGTCGCCGAGAACATCATGATCGTCGATCTGGTGCGCAACGACCTCGGCCATGTCGCGGAGATCGGATCGGTGACCGTCCCCGAACTGCTGTCCGTGCGCCGCGCGCCGGGGGTGTGGCATCTGGTGTCGACGGTCTCGGCGCGGGTGCCTCTCAGTGTCCCCATGGCGGATCTACTGGCCGCCACCTTCCCGCCCGCATCGGTCACCGGGACCCCGAAAACCCGCGCCCGCCAACTGCTTTCGCAGTGGGAGGCGTTGCGGCGCGGGGTCTACTGCGGCACCGTGGGGATGGCCTCCCCGCTGGCCGGCACCGAACTGAACGTGGCGATCCGCACCGTGGAGTTCGACGCGCGCGGCGGTGCGGTGCTCGGGGTGGGTGGCGGGATCACCGCGGATTCCGATGCCGATGCCGAGTGGCAGGAATGCCTGGACAAGGCCGCGCCGATCGTGGGGCCCGCTCAGGTGTCGCGGGCCCGCAGCACCGCGTCGTAAAGTTCCCGGCGCGACGGCGCCCCCGGGTGGGCGTCGACCACCGCCGCGCAGGCGTCCTTCACCCGCATCCCGCCGGCCACCAACGCGGTGACCTCGGCCACCAGGTCCGCCGGGTCGGCCATGGGCGTCGCGCCGGAAAGGACGACGGTGATCTCGCCGAGCACGCCGTCGGCGGCCCAGTCGGCCAGTTCGGCGAGGGTGCCGCGGCGGATCTCTTCATGCACCTTCGTCAGTTCCCGGCACACCACGGCCCGGCGGTCGTCGCCCAGTTGCCCGACGGCGTCGCGCAGGCATTCCGCCAGCCGCCGAGGGGATTCGAAGAACACGGTGGTGCGGGGTTCATTCGCGAGGCCGGCCAGCCAGGAGCGCCGGGCAGCCTGCTTGCGCGGCGCGAAACCCTCGAAGCAGAACCGGTCGGCGGGCAGCCCGGAGACCGCCAGCGCCGTCGTCACCGCCGACGGTCCGGGCAGGCAGGACACCGTCAGGCCGGCCTTCGCGCAGGCCGCCACCAGTCGGTAGCCGGGATCGTTGATCAGCGGCATGCCGGCGTCGCTGACCACCAGCACGGTGGCGCCCGCCGCGATCTCGGCCACCAGCGTCGGCACCCGGGCGCCTTCGTTCTGGTCGAACAGGCTGACCACCCGCCCACCGATCGCCACCTCCAGCGAACGGGCCAGGGTGCGCACCCGACGGGTGTCCTCGGCCGCCACCACATCGGCGGTGGCCAGCGCGTCGATCAAGCGCCGGGATGCGTCGGCAGGCTGGCCCAGCGGCGTCGCGCCCAGAAGCAGTCGGCCCCGGTGCGGGCGAATCGGGTCGGGCGGCGAGTCGGGGCGAGGCACCGTTAGAGCCTACGATCGCTAACGATGTCCGTCCTCACCGATGACCGCGCGGCGACTGCGCGCGGCCCCGTCATCAGCCCGGCGCCGCTGGTACCGCCGGCTGATTTCGGGCCGACCGACCGACTTGAGGGCTGGACGGCGACGGCTGTGGTGACGGCTCTGGCCGCGGTCACCCGCTTCATGAACCTCGGCTCCCCGACTGACGCCGGGACTCCGATCTTCGACGAGAAGCACTATGCGCCGCAGGCCTGGCAACTGCTGCACAACTTCGGGGTGGAGGACAACCCCGGTTTCGGGCTGGTGGTGCACCCGCCGCTGGGCAAGCAGTTGATCGCACTCGGCGAAGCCGTGTTCGGCTACACCGGGCTGGGCTGGCGGCTTACCGGGGCGGTTTTCGGGGTGATCCTGGTGGCGCTGGTGGTGCGGATCGTCCGGCGGATCAGCCGTTCCACGCTCGTCGGTGCGATGGCGGGACTGCTGGTGGTGGCCGACGGGGTGAGCTTCGTCTCGGCCCGCACCGCGCTGCTGGACGTCTTCATGACGGTGTTCGTGGTGGCCGCCTTCGGTGCGCTGATGGTCGACCGCGACGAGGTCCGGGCCCGCCTGCACGTCGCGCTGCTCGAGGGCCGGATCGCCGACACCCCCTGGGGGCCACGTCTCGGCGTGCGCTGGTGGCGTTTCGGGGCCGGGGTGCTGCTGGGCCTGGCGTGTGCCACCAAATGGTCCGGGCTGTATTTCGTGGCCGGCTTCGGGCTGATGACACTGGCCCTGGACGTCGCCGCCCGACGGGCCTATCGGGTGCCGCGGCCGTGGCTGGGGGTGCTGCGCCGCGACACCGGCCCGGCCGCCTACGTCTTCGGAGTGCTCCCGGTGGCGCTGTACCTGCTGTCGTATGCCCCGTGGTTCGCCTCGGAGACGGCGGTCAGCCGGTATGAGGCGGGCCAGGAGATCGGGGTGCGGGAGCACTGGTGGCAGCCGCCCGACGCGCTCCGCTCGCTGTGGCACTACACCTATAAGGCGTTCCACTTCCATTCCGAGTTGACCAACGCGGCGGGCAACCATCATCCGTGGGAGTCCAAACCGTGGACGTGGCCGATGTCACTGCGGCCGGTGCTGTACGCCATCGACAACGAGGGGGTGCCGGGCTGCGGTACGGCCTCGTGCGTGAAGGCGGTGATGCTGGTCGGCACGCCCGCGCTGTGGTGGGTGGCGGTGCCGGTCTTGGGGTACGCGCTGTGGCGGTCGGTGGTTCGGCGCGACTGGCGCTACGCCGTGGTGCTGGTGGGCTATCTCGCGGGCTGGCTGCCCTGGTTCGCCAATATCGACCGGCAGATGTACTTCTTCTATGCGGTGGTGATGGCGCCGTTCCTGGCGATGGCGATCGCGCTGGTGCTGGGGGACATCGCTCTGAAGCGCGGGGTCGGCCCGGAGCGGCGGACGCTGGGTGTCCTGGCCGTCTGCTGCTACCTGGCGTTGGCCATCACGAACTTCGCCTGGCTGTTCCCGATCCTCACGGGCATACCGATCTCGCCCAGCACCTGGAACCTGCAGATGTGGCTGCCTAGCTGGCGGTAGCTGCTGCTGCGCGGCCCCGCCCCGCCCCGCCCCGCCCCGAGATCGACATCAGGGCTGCCGAATGGCGTTCATCCACAGCCCTGATGTCGATCTGAGCTGCCTTTGAGCACCGACGGCACACCATGGCCGCTATGGCATTCATCGGAAGCGACGCCCTCCGCAGCGGCCGGCTGACCCGTGGCCAGCTGCGCTGGAACCACACCGCCGTCCACCCCGACGTGTATGTCCCCAAGGATGCAAACCTGACGCTGGCGCTGCGCACCGCGGCGGCCGCGCTGTGGGTCCCCGGCGGCACCATCACCGGCCGGGCTGCAGCAGCTCTGCACGGGGCGGCCTTCGTTGCTGACGACACCCCGATCGAGGTCGTCGGCCGAAGCAGACGTCCCCAGCCGGGGGTGATTGTGCGCTCGGAACTCATCGCCGACGACGAGACGACGACGGTGGCCGGATTGACCGTCAGCACGCCCGTCCGCACCGCGCTCGACCTTGCCCGGCACCTCCCCCGGATGAGGGCCGTGGCACACCTTGACGCGTTGGCCGCCGCGACCGGCCTCAGCCCTCCGGATGTGTTGTCCCTGGCGGCGCGGTATCCCGGGGCGCGCGGTATCCGTCGCGCCCGGCAGCGGGTTCAGTTGCTGGACCCCGGCGCGCAATCACCTCGGGAGTCCTGGCTGCGGTTGCTGGTCATCGACGCCGGTTTCCCGCGCCCGGAGACTCAGATCGAGGTGCGCCGGCCGGGGTTCACCGCCTTCATCGACATGGGGTGGCGTGCGCTGAAGATCGGTCTGGAGTACGACGGCGACCTGCACCTCTCGGACCGAGGCCGCTATGTCCGAGACATCGGCAGGCACGAGACGCTAGGAGGACTGGGCTGGCTGATGATCCGGGTGGTTAAAGAGCACAGCCGCGCCTACATCCTGCACCGGGTTCACGAGGCGTTCCGGCTGCGCGGCCCGCTCGCGAAATCTGCGTGACGGTCGTGATCCGGACGCCGCGCACAGCCGTGAGGTCGATCTCGCGGAAGCTAAAGGGGGTCGCGCGCCACCGGACACGACATGCAGCGCGGACCGCCGCGCCCGGCACCCAGTTCGGAGGCCGCCACCGGCAACACCTCGATCCCGGCGTCGCGCAGCCGCGCGTTGGTCTCGGTGTTGCGTTCATAGGCGACGACGACACCCGGTGCCAGCGCCAGCGTGTTGTTGCCGTCGTCCCACTGCTCACGTTCGGCGGTCACCGGGTCCAGCCCGGTACTGATCACCCGCAACTTTTCGATCGCCATCGCAGCGGCCGCGGCCTCGACGAAAGGCGTCTCGTCGGAAATGTGGATACCGTCGACGTGCCGGGTCAGAGTGAACGCCGACAGCGATCTCACGACGCCGGCATACATCACGACCGCATCGACGTCGACCATCGTGCACACGGTGTCCAGGTGCATCGTCGCGCGTTCCTCGGAAATCGGAACTGCCAGGACCGTGTGTGCCAAGTCGTCGTCGAACAGGCTGCGGGCCAACGCCTCCGCCCCGGCAGGGGTGGTCCGCTCCCCGACCCCGACCGCCACCACACCGGGGGCGAGCAGCAGCACGTCGCCGCCCTCAACCGGAGCGGTGTGCGACTCATAGGCCCGACGCACCCCCAGGAACCGCGGATGGTGCGCATAGATCAGGTCCGTCAGCGACGTCTCGCGCTGCCGGGCCGACAGCGCCAGCGAGGTGATGGCGAACCGCGGCCCGATCCAGAACGACGAGTCCCGGGTGAACATCAGGTTCGGCAGCGGGTCGATCACGAAATCACCGCCGTGGTGCATCCGCCGCACCAACGAGGTGTCGGTGGCCGCACTCGACGACAACTCGGCAAACGTCATCCCCGCCACCAGGATGTGCGCGAGGTCCACCGGCGCCAGGGCCCGCAGGTACGCCGAAAGCTCCTGCACAAGGGGCGCTCCCAGCCGTCGGGCGTCGACCGCGGCCGCGATTCCCTGAATCCGGGCAGCACCGCTGCCCAGTGCCTCGGCGAGCAGGTCACCGAGCAGCAGTACCTCGACACCGCGGGACCTCAGCACCTCGGCGAACGCATCGTGCTCCTCCTGGGCACGCGCCACCCAGGGCAGGCCGTCGAAGAGCAGGGCGTCGTTGTTGCGGGGTGTCAACCGCTTCAGTTCCAAACCGGGTCGATGCAGGATCACTGTCCGCAGCCTGCCGACTTCCGAGTTCACGCCCAGCGCACCGGTCACACGAGGCACCGTATCGCCCGCCGAGCAACGAAACGCATTATCGAACGTCTGTGCGATATGCTACTCGGGTGACCGTGGCGGTTCAGGGGTCGCTCTTCGACCACAGCGAGCGACGCGACCTGGGGCGCGGCGCCTGGATCGAGATGCGCTCGGCCTGGGTCGACGACGCCGACACACTGTTCGCCGAGTTGATCACGGCAGTGCCGTGGCGCGCCGAACGACGCACCATGTACGACCGGGTGCTCGACGTCCGCCGTCTCGTGAGCTTCTGCGACCTCGCCGCCGGCCCACCGCCGCACCCGGCGATCACTCGATTGCGCCGCCGCCTCAACGACATCTACGCCGGAGAACTCGGCGAACCGTTCACCACCGCGGGGTTCTGCCTGTACCGCGACGGGTCCGACAGCGTCGCCTGGCATGGCGACACGATCGGGCGTGGCGGCAGCGACGACACCATGGTCGCCGTCGCGAGCCTCGGGGCCACCCGCGTGTTCGCGATGCGCCCGGCCGGCGGCGGCACGTCACTGCGACTACCGCAGAACCACGGTGACCTGCTCGTCATGGGCGGATCCTGCCAACGCACCTGGGAACACGCCGTACCGAAAACATCCGCACCCACCGGTCCCCGGATCAGCATTCAGTTCCGGGTGCGCGGGGTGCGCTGACCGCGATCAGTTCCGGATCGCGTTCACCCCGGCGATCAGCAGATCCCGGGCCCGCTGGACGTTGACCGGCGCGACCGGTTTGTTCGGCAGCACAAGCGGATTCGCCGAGACGATCACCTGGTAGTTACCGAAGTGGGCGGAGAAGTTGTAGACCTCGCCGGCGCGGGGTTTACCGTCGATGACGGTCTGCACCACCCGGTGCACCCCGATGGTGCGGGTGCCCTCGATCGTCGGGACGTCGGACACCTCCACGGTGCCGCGCGCCGCACCGCCGGCGAAGGCGACTTTGCGGCAGTCCGGCCCGGGTTCGATCAGCGGGACTGCCTCGTTGGTCTCGACGGCGATGACGACGAACCGGTTGCCCTCACCCTCCGCCGATACCGCCGCCATGTTGCCTTCGGTTCCGGGGGGAACCAGTTGTCCGGCGGCGAACTGGGCGCAGGACGGCGGGTCGAAGCGCATCCCGTCCGGAAGCCTCTGCCCGGCCAGCACTCGGGGGTCGATCCCGGTCGGGGCGACCTCGGTGACCTTGAACTGGGGTCCGAAGCTCGCCTTGATCTCGGAAATCCGGCCGATGTCGGCGGACGGCCCCGAGTCCGGGGAGCCGCAACCGGCCACCACCCCCGCACATAACAGTGCCACCGCCGCCCGCATCGTCACCGCGGTCAATGTACCCGCGGGGCACCGCGCGCCGACGGATCAGCGGTTGAGCCGCCAGATGTCGCCGGTCATCACCGTGGCGAACGTGCACCATGCCGGGTACGGCGCCAGGGCCGCGCCGAGTTTGGGGTCGGCGGCGGCGGCCCGGCGGGTCAGGTCGACACTGCTGGCAGCCAGTGCGGCCGCGGCAACAGTCGCCAGACCCAACCGGCGCTGCTTGAAGAAGACCCAACTCCAGCCGCCGTTGAGGGCGAGGTTGACCCCCAGCGCGGCGATGAAGGCGTTGGCCTCACCGCGGCGGCCGTCGGCACGGAATCGATCGATCGCCGCCGCCGAGGTGCCGGCGATATCGGCGTACAGGGTCGTCCACGCGATCGGGAACACCGCGTTGGGCGGCACGTACGACGGCTTGCGAATCGTGGTGTACCAGCCGCGGACACCCTCGCGGCTGGCGATTCCACCGGCCACCGCCGCCGCAGCGGTCGCCAGACCAGTTGCCACCAAAGTCTTTCGCATACCCCAACCTACCGCCGCGACGAGGCTCTCGGACCTTTCTGATGGCCACCGCAACTGATCGGCATCCGGATTAAGCTGCGGAGGGCTCGCACCCCGCGACGTCGGTGTCTGCGGCCCTCGACAAGGGAGAATCCACTCGATGAAGAAGATCTCAGCGCTCGCGAGCGTGGGCGCGGTGGCCGCGAGCCTGCTGCTGGCTGGCTGCAGCGCCAAGACCGAGACGAAGACCGAGACGACGACGGAGTCCACCACCGCGACGAGCACGACGACCAGTGCGACGCCGGCCGCGGTGAAGAAGACCATCGCCGACTACGTCGCGGAGAACAAGATCATCGAGACCGCGATCAAACAGGGTGACCCCGGTCCGCCGTCGTTCCAGTTCCCGATGCCGCCCGGCTGGCGTCCGGCCGGCAACCAGAGGCCTGAGTGGGCCTACGGCGCGATCGTCTACGAGAAGGCCGAGGACCCGGCCGACCCACCGTTCATGACGGCGATCATCTCCCGGCTCAGCGGCAACGTCGAGGCCGCCAAGATCTTCGAGTACGCCCCGGGCCTGCTGCAGAACCTTCCCGGCTACGAGCAGGACGGGGAGATCCAGAAGAGCACCCTCGGCGGGTTCGAGGCCATCCAGTTCCAGGGCTCGTACCAGCGCGAGAACACCCGCCGGTACATCGCCCAGAAGACGGCGGTGATCCCGGAGAAGGACGGCTCGCTGGTCGTCCTGCAACTCAACGCCGACGCACCGCTGGGCCAGGACGATGTGATCCTCGAGGCGGCGAAGGTGATCGACGCGGAGACCAAGATCACCGCCTGACGCACTCCCCGACGCGGGTCAGCCGACCGCGCGCAGCACCTGCCGGGTGACGGCCCGGATCGCCTCGGCCCGGTCGGCCTCGATCCGCAGCCCGCCGGGTCCGGGAACGTCGAATTCCGTTGTGACGACTCCGGGTTCGTCACGCTCCCACTCGGTGTCGTAGCGGTCCAGGATGTGCCGCATCGGCAGGTTGTCGGCCAGTAACCGGGCGGTGAACCGGCGCACCCCACTGACCTGTGCGGCGATGATCAGCGCGTCCATCAGCAGGGTGCCGATGCCGCGGCCCTGGTAGCCGTCGGCGACGATGAACGCGATCTCCGCCGACGACGGGTCGGCGACGTCGCGGACGAACCGCGCGTCGGCGATGACCGGCCCGTCGGCAGCGTCGACGAGCACCCAGACGAAGTGGTCGACGTAGTCCACCTGGAACAGGTAGTTCATCAGCGCCGGACTGGGCGCCCGGGCCGACATGAACCGGCGGTAGAGGGTTTCGGCGGAGAACTCCACCGACGGATGTTTGGCGCGTTCGGTGTCACCGGGCAGCACCGGCCGCAGCAGAAGTTCGGTTCCGTCGGCGAAGCCCACCGCGATCGGGGTGATGAACGCGGCGAGTCGCTGCCGGACGGTGCGCAACAACCGCTCGCTGAGACCGGGCAGGTCAGCCATCGCGGCGAAGGCCTTCTCATCGCCCAGATAGCCCCAGAGTTCCCCCACCGCGGTGACGGTGGCGGTGCGGGGCCGGTCCCGCAGCAGCGCGATCTCGCCGATGATGCCCCCGTCGCCGACGTCGTTGAGGATCTCCTCGCCGTCGTCGCAGAGGTGACTGATCTTGACGGTCCCCGACCCGATGAGGATGAACGAAACCGCCTGCTCGCCCTGCCGCATCAGCACCTGCCCGGGCGTCGCGCGCACCGGCCGCAACCGGGCCGCGAGCCCTTCCAACTGGTCGGCCGAGCAGTCGGCGAAGACGTCCATCCCGGCCAGGCCCTCGGCGCGCGCCGCCACCAGGGCGGCATCTGCACCCAGCACCGGCTCCAGGCTGCCGTCGCTACTGTCCGCGGTCATGGCTGTAAGCCTGCCTTAGTAGGCAAGTTGGCTCACGATTCCGGTGAAAACCCGGGGCAGCGCGGCGGCCGCGGGCACGATCAACGACCGGACGGCCGGTACTCCGCTGGCGTGCAGCAGTCCCGCGGTGAGCACCCGGTAGCGGCGCGACATCCGCCGCCACTGCCGGTCGTAGTCCCGCGGGCGGTCGGCGAGCACGCAGCCGACCGCCAGTTCGGCGCCGCCGAACGCGATCCCCAGTCCCTCCCCGGTGAGCGCGTCGACGTAACCGGCGGCGTCACCGACCAGCATCACCCGCCCCAGGGCCCGGCCGCCAACCCGTTGCCGCAGCGGCCCGGCAGCGCGGTCGGATCCGTGCGGTTCGCCGGCCAGTCGTGCGAGGAGCGCCGGGAACCGCGCGAGTTGGTCGTCGAACCGGCCCTGCTCGGAGGTCAGCACCGCCACCCCGACGCAGCGGTCGCCCACCGGGGTGACGTAGGCCTCCGCTCCCCCGACTCCGCCGCGTCCCGAAGCCCAGTTCACCTCGACGGTGTCGGTCCACGGCGCCACCTGATAGTGCCGGCGGATGCCCCACCGCCGCCGACCGCGGGACGGCCGGTCCAGGCCGAGGGAACGCCGGATCGGCGAGTGCAGACCGTCCGCCGCGGCCAGGTAGCGGGCGCGCAGATCGCCGCACCGGACCGACTGCGCGTCCTGGCTGATCGGGCCCACCTCGGCGCGGACGATCCGCGCCCCGGCGGCCTGCGCGGCTTCGGTGAGCGCGGCGTGCAGTTCGGTGCGCCGCACGCCCATGCCCGATCCGGAGCGGAACTCGGCGCGCGCCGTCCGGCGACCGTCGGTGTAGGTGATACCGGCGAACGCCTTGCCGTGCACCGTCACTCCGAGCGCCTCAAGATGACGCAGTGTGTGCGGCATCAGACCCTCGCCGCAGGCCTTGTCGATGGGTCCGCGCCGACGGTCGAGGACCACCACCTCCAACCCCGCGCGGGCGGCGTGCGCCGCGGTGGCCAGACCGGCCGGGCCACCGCCGGCGACCAGCAGGTCGATCACGACAGCCTCGCCAAGGCGTCGTTCTCCACCCGGATCCGGGTGGTCAGTAGGACGGCGTTGAGGACGGTGAACACCAGCGCGGTGATCCAGGCGGTGTGCACCAGGGGCAGCGCGACGCCTTCGGCGATGACGGCCACATAGTTGGGGTGCGTGAAGTACCGGTACGGCCCGGAGGTGACCCGCGGCGCCCCGGGGATCACCACCACCCGGGTGTTCCACTGCCGCCCCAGCGTGGCGATGCACCACCACCGAAGTCCTTGGGCGGCAATGACGATCGCGAGCATGGTCCATCCGAGCAGCGGGATGAACGGGCGGTCCAGCAGGATGACCTCAGCCAGGCATCCGACCAGGAAGGCGGTGTGCAGCACGGCCATCGCCGGATAGTGCCCGACCCCCACCTCGTAGCCGCCCTGGGCCCGGCTCCACTTCAGGTTGCGTTGGGACACAACCAGTTCGGCGACCCGTTCGACGACGACGACACCGATGAGAGCCGCGTACCAGATCACGGCCACTGCAGCAGAACCAGTTCCGAGCAGAACCCGGGACCCATCGCCATCAGGACCCCAGGCCCGGCCGGCGGGTGCTTGGCGATGGTGTCGCGCAGCACATGCAGTACCGACGACGACGACAGGTTGCCGACCTCGGCCAGCGACCGCCAGGTGAGTTCCAGTGCGTCGTCGCCCAAACCGAGGCTCTCGACGATCGCGTCGATGACCTTGGGGCCGCCGGGGTGGCTGACCCAGGTACCGATGTCGTCGATCGTGAGGTCGTGGTCGGCGAGGAATCCGGTGACGTCACCGTTGAGGTAGCGCCCGACGACCTCGGGCACGTCCGCGGACAGCACCAGTTGCAGCCCGTCGGCGCCGACATCCCAGCCCATGGTGCGCAACGAATCCGGGTACAGGTGGCTGCGGGAGTCGACGATCCGCGGCCCACGCGGGCTCATCCGCTGGGCCCGTCGCTCCCCGACCGCCACCACCGCCGCGGCGCCGTCCCCGAACAGCGCGCCGCCGACCAGACCCGCGATCTCCGGTTTCAGGGCGGGGAAGGTCAGCGAACACAACTCCACCGAGAGCAGCACCGCGACGTCATCGGGTGCGCCGCGCAGATAGTCGTTCAGCCGGGCCACACCGGCCGCGCCGGCCACGCAGCCCAGCCCGAAGATCGGCACCCGTCGCACGTCTGGGCGCAGCCCGAGACGCGCGGCCACCCGAGCTTCCAGCGAGGGCACCATGATCCCGGTCACCGTGGTCGACATGATCAGGTCGACGTCCTCGGGCCGCAGGCCGGCCTCGTCGAGTGCCGCGGTGACCGCCGCGCAGCCGAGTTCCACCGCGTGTTCGATGAACAGGGTGTTGGCTTCGCCGAAATCGTTCAGGTCACGGTAGGCCTCGATCGGCAGGACGAGGTGCCGGTGGTCGACCTTCGCCGAGCGGTGCAGGCTGCGCACGATGTCCCCGTGGTCGGCAAAGGCGGGGAACTTGAGGAACTCCTCGGTGATCTCGGCCTGGCTGTAACGGTTCGGCGGCAGGACGCCCTGCACCCCGACGATCGTGCTGACGGGCCGAAAAGCGTCGTTCGCCCCGGTTTCACTGGCCATTACCTCAGTATGCCGCGATTCCGCCGATCGAATCCGTCAACTGCAGGTGGCCGGCGAGGGCGTCAGGCACCCGTCACAACTGGGTGCTGGATGGTCGGTGCACGGTCCACAGCGTCAGCGTGAAGGAGACGTAGATCGGCTGCCGGGTCAGCCGGAACAATCCGGTCACCGGCATCGGCGGGTACACCGGTTTGACGCCCCGGAACAGCGCGACCCAGCCCAGGCTGCCGGTCTGCAGCGCCAACCCGGCGTCGGCCATCGACTTGCCCAGCAGCAGCCAGGACGCCGCATACAGCAGGGTCATCCCAACCAGTGCTGGCCCACTCGCCTGCCACCACACGGTTCCGGTCGGCGACCAGAGACCGAACAGCAGGAACACCTGCACCGCGGCGATCGTCGCGTAGGTGGTCGTCGACAGGGTGCTGCCGGTCCCCGCCGGCGCAAGCCGCCCCAGCACTGCCCTGCCGCGCGCGCCGAGCAGCAGCGAATGGACGAGCGGGAACTGGATCAGCAACGCGGCGTTGGCAATCCAGTTCGACGGCGGCGCGACGGTGCCGATCGAGCGGCTCATGCCGAAGTACATCGCGGCCATCATCGTCCCGACGCCGAGCAGGAAGCACAGGTGGCACAGCACGCCGTAGGAAAGCGCCAGGATGCGACGACGGGTGTTCGAGGGGCCGCCATCCCGCGGCATCGTCGCGCTCATCGCACCCCCGCATCGCCGAACGGTCACCACTGCTGCTTCCCGTAGCGTAGCCGTATGAATCTTGGTCGACGGCTGCCGATGTTGCGGTGGTCGGTGCTGCGCACCGGCGCCGGCATCCGCAAGTTCAACACCACCGGACAGTTGGGCGACGGCCGGGAGGCCGCCGCGGCGGACTACGTTGAGGCACATGCCCGCCGGGGCGATATCGACGACGTCCTGAGCACCATCGACCGGTACGCCTACGAGAAGTCGTTCCTGGTCAACGTCGGCGACGAGAAGGGCGTGCTGCTCGACGCCGCGGTGCGCCGCGCAGATCCGCACCTCGCGCTGGAACTGGGCACCTACTGCGGTTACGGCGCACTGCGGATCGCCCGCGCCGCGCCGTCGGCCCGGGTCTTCTCGGTGGAACTGTCGGCCGCCAACGCCGATGTCGCACGGCGGATCTGGGCGCACGCCGGGGCCGGCGACCGGATCACCTGCGTGGTCGGCACCATCGGCGACGGCGGGCGCACCCTGAACCGGCTGGCCGAACACGGGTTCGTCGCCGGCGCAGTCGATTTCGTGTTCATCGACCACGACAAGAACGCCTACCTCACCGATCTGCGATCCATCCTCGACCGCGGCTGGCTGCATCCCGGCTCGATCGTGGTGGCCGACAACGTCAAGTTCCCCGGCTCCCCCAAGTACCGGGCCTTCATGCGCGAACAGCAGGGCCGGCACTGGCGGACCGTCGAACATCACACGCACGTCGAGTACCAGACGCTGATCCCTGACCTCGTCCTGGAATCGGAGTATCTGGGCTGATCGGGCGGGGGCGGTCAACCCCCCGTCTTCGCGGGCCGCGGCGCACCCGATTCGCTGATCCCCAGCACCCGGTGCAGTCGCACCAGCGGTGCCGGCGCCCACCAGTTCCGCTTACCCATCGCGTGCATGAACACCGGGACCAGCACCAGACGCACCAGGGTCGCGTCCATCAGGATCGCCAGGGTCAGCCCGGTGCCGAACAACCGCATCAGCGCCACCTGCGCGGCGATCAGGGCGGCGAAGGAGATCGCCATGATCAGTGCGGCGGCGGTGATCACCCGGCCGGTGTGGGCCAGGCCCAGTGCCACGCTCTCGTCGTTGTCGGCGGAGGTCTGCGGAGAGGCCAACCAGAACTCCCGGATCCGGGAGACCAGGAACACCTCGTAGTCCATCGACAGCCCGAACGCCACACAGAACAGCAGCACCGGCATGTTCGCCACCAACGTCCCGGTGGCGGTGGTGCCCAGCGCGCCCAAATGCCCGTCCTGGAACACCCACACGATCGCCCCGAACGCCGCCGACAGTGACAGCATGTTCAGGATCAGCGCCTTCAACGGCAGCACCACGCTGCCGGTGAGCAGGAACAGCAGCACCAGCATGATGGCGGCCATCAGGCTCAGCACCAGCGGCAGCCGGGAGGTGATCGCCGCCACGCTGTCCCGGTTGGTCTGGGCCAGCCCGCCGAACTCCACGTCCCGGCCACCGGGGGTGGGCACCTCGTGCAACCGGGTGAGTTGGGTTTCCGACGAGTCGGAGAACAGCGGCAGCGAGGTGCCGACGGTCAGCAGGGTCGCACCGCCGGCCTCCCCGGTGGCGGCCAGGGGCGGCCCGGCCAGCCGGCCGCCGATGAACGTCCCACTGGGCGCGGACACCGAGTTCACCTCGGACACCGCGGACAACGCGGCGGCGTACCGATCGATCGCGGCCCGGTCGAGTCCGGCCGAGTCGGGGATGACGATCGGCACCTCGGAGTCGGAGTCGATGGCGAAGTCCGCGCGCAGCATGTCGCCGACCTGGTGGGCTGACGCCGACTTCGGCAGCACCCGGTCGTCCGGGAATCCCGGCTTCACCCCGAAGAACGGCGCGCCCAGCACCGCCAGCAGGGCGACCACCGCCAAGCCGATCGGCACCGCCCGGCGCATCACGAATTTCGTCGACCGGTACCAGAACTGCTGCTCGACGGGCTTCGGCACGGGTTCCGGGCGGCCCAGCATCCGGCGGATCGCCCGGCGCACGTCCAGGGAGTTCAACCGGTCGCCGAGCAGCACGATGGCTGCGGGTGTGACGATCACGGCCGCCAGTGCGGCGAACGCGACGGTCGCCACCCCGGCGTAGGCGAAGGACCGCAGGAAGTTCATCGGGAACAGCACCAGCACCGCCATGCACAGCGCGACGATCACCGCCGAGAACAGCACCGTGCGTCCGGCAGTGCGCATGGTGGTGACGAGCGCCTGTTCCCGGCCGGCACCCTCGGCCAGTTCGTCGCGGTACCGGCTGACCATCAACAGCGTGTAGTCGATGGCCAGCGCCAAACCCATGGCGGTGGTGAGGTTCAGGGCGAAGATCGACACGTCGGTGAACGAGGTGACGGCACGCAACACGGCCAGCGATCCCAGAATCGCCAGCACTCCGACCCCGACCGGCAGCGCGGCGGCGAACAGTCCGCCGAACACCCAGATCAGCACCAGGAAACTCAGCGGGACGACGATGGCCTCCAGTACCAGCAGGTCCCGCTTGGATTGTTCGGTGACCTGGAGATTCACCATGGCGGCGCCGCCCGCAAGAACCTGCACGCCGTTGCGGTCCCCGACGATAGCCTCGGTGAGTTCCTTGGTGTAGGCCTGCTGTCGGGCCTCGTCGCCGACGATCCCGGTGACGATGAGCCCGGACCTCTGGTCGGCGCTCAACAGGGCGGCATTGGCCGGTTGCGGGGTGGTCCACGCCGAGGTGACGCCGGCCACCTTCCCGGACTTGTCGAGTTGGTCGAGGATGCCGGTGACCACGACCACGGTTCGGGGACTGTCATAGCGGTCCGGGGCGGTGACGACGATGACCAGCGGAACATTGCCCTGACCGAACTTCTCGGTCAGCAGGCGGGCGGCCCGCGACGACTCGGCCGTCGGATCCTGAAAGCCGCTCGGGGAGAGCTTGTCGGCCACCGGCACCCCGAAGATGCCGAGCAACACGGCCAGCAGGCCCGCGACCATCAGCACCTTCCCGGGTGCCGCGATGGCAAGCCGGGCGATACGTTCCAGCACGGTGGGTCCTAACCTCGGGTCGACATCCTCACGCTAGCGGCAGGCCGCGCGGGCCGCGGCCCGCCCGCTGAGCCAGGCCCCGTGCACGGTGGAGTGCAGGTCTGCTTCGACGGCCTCCCCGGCCAGCCACAGCCGCCCGGCGATCGACTCGGCCAGCGCCTCGCGGTCCTCGACTCCGGAGCCGACGGCGGTGAACGAGTAGGAGCCCCGGCTGAATTCGTCACCCCACCAGTCGGTGGACTGCACGGCGACCGGTTCCCGGAACCGGCCGGGATAGATCCCGGCGAGCGCACGGGAGCCGAGTTCGGCGCGCCGCTCGGCAGACAGCCCATCGAGGGCGGCGGCCGCCGCGCCACCGTTGAGGGCCATCAGGATCGGCTCACCGGTGACCCGGTGCAGGTTGTACCAGCCGGCGAACGGCGCACCGGGGGCGCCGTCGACGCGGATCTGGTCGTCGTCGTCCCAGAACGGTTCGGCGAACCGCAGCACGAGCTTCTCGAAGCGGCCGAACCCCAGCGCGTCGACGGCGCGACGGTGCCGCTCGGGCAGCGGCGGGTCGAACCGGATCGCGCCGGCCTTGAGCACCCCGAGGGGGACGGTGACGATCGCCGCGCCCGCCGTCCAGCGCCGATCGCCGGCCCGGACCTCGACCCGGTCTGCGGCGGCCAGGGACACCTCGGTGACGACGACGCCGGTGCGCACGTCGAGCCCTTCGGCCAGGCGGTCGGTCAGCTGCGCATAGCCGCCGGGAAGGACTCGCTGGGCGCCGGCGTACCCGTCCTCCTCATCGAGTGCGGCCAGCGCCAACTGCTGCGGGGTGGCGCCGTAGTCACCGGCGATCTCGGTGAGTCCGGCCAGCACCGCGGGCCCGCGCAGGTGGGCGGGCAGCGCGTCGATCCCGGCCTGCATCGACCCGGAGCTCGTGGCGCGGCGCTCCAGCCGCTGCAGAGCTGCGGCGAGCTGATCGTCTGCGGCCTCGGTGTCGAGTCGGGTTCCGTTGGAGGACAGAGTGATCAGCGAGCCCACACCATCGGAGGAGCCGACGTCGAACACCGCCGTCTCGATGCCCAGCCGGGTGATCTCGTCGTACACCGGGTTGCCGTCGGTGCCGTGGATCCAGGACGCGCCCAGGTCGACCGGCACCTTCGGCCACTCAGCGGAGGTCCAGATCCGCCCGCCCACCCGGTCGCGGGCCTCCAGCACCACACAGCGCAGGCCCTGCCCGGCGGCGTAGCCGGCGGCGGCCAGTCCGGCGATACCCGCCCCCACGACCAGCAGGTCCACCTCGCCATTGGGCTGGTTGTCCTCCCGCCCGCAGGCTCCCGCGGCGACGGCGCCGATCAGCATCCCCGCCTGCAACAGGGTCCGCCGTCCGACGGCCTTCATACGGCCGCCTGGCGCTCGACGCGTGCCATTCGCCGACCCTACCGCCGGTGCCGGACACGATGCGATGGCCGATTACGCCGGTTGTGCACTGCCCGGACGCACTGACTTGCCGGTTCGGCAGGAGTCGATAGTTTTGCGTCATCTTGTTGGCTGGAGCCGGTCGGAGGGCACAGGTGCCGAACTCAATCAACGTTCATTCGGGACTTCTCGCCGCGTCAGCGGCAGTGACGGCCACCCAAGCCCAGACCGTGCTGTCCGCACATAACACCGCCGCTACCAGCGTTGACGCCGCGCTATCCGGCTGGGTCGGCAACTCCCACGCGGCACTGGTGGCCACCGCCCAGCGCTGGGCCGAGACGAGCACTGGGCTGAACCTCCGCATCTACCAACACAGCGAGGCTTTGCGGATCAGCGGGTTGACATTCACTGAGCTGGACTCCGGCCACGCCAGCAGACTGTCCGGAATCCATCCCCCGGAGCCGGAATGACACTGGGCGTCGCCGATATCGAACGCTGGGATCCGGCGACGGTCCGCGATGTCGCCGCCGCGGCGACCAGTCGGGCCGACGCAGCCGCCGAGACGGCCCTCGCCCTGGCGACGCTGCCCGCGTTCGCGCTCTGGGACGGTCTGGCCGCGGCGGCCGCGCACGCGTCGATGGCGCAGACCCGCGCCGAACTCGACGCCCACGCCGGGGAGGCCCGCGCGGTGGCCCGCGCCGCCACCGAGGCGGCCGAGGCGATCGACATCCTCAAGGCGGACCTGCGCCGCCTCGAGGATGACGCGCACCGTGCCCATCTCGAGATCGATCGGGATTCCACAACGTTGGTCCCCACCGCCGGGTTTCGCGGCGACCCGGCGGACTCCCGCACCCAGAGGGATCTGCTGTCCGCCCGGCTGGCCGAGATCATCGACCGCGCCAATCGGGTGGACGCCGAACTGGCGCAGGCGATCTCGCTCGCCGAGCAGTGGGCCCCGCCCCGCTCCCCCTCATCGCCCGCCGAGGCGTCGGCAGCGCTACCCGCCGAGGCCATCGCCCGGTGGTGGGACTCCCTGATCGACTCCGAACGCGCCGCTCTGATCTCGGCCAACCCGGAGCGCTACGGCAACTACGACGGCATCCCGGTCGCCGACCGCGACACCGCCAACCGGATGGCGATGGCCGCCGACCTGCAACGGGTCACCGACGCGGCGGCCCAGCACCGGGTAACCGTCGCTGAGGTGGTCGCCAACCCGCAGCGGTACGGGCTCACCCCCGCCCAGATGACGCGGTACGCCAACGCCACCCGGGTCCAGCAGGGCCTCGATCAGAACGCCGAACACACGGGCGCGCCGACGCTGCTGTGGATCTACCGGCCCGAGGCATTCGGCGGTCAGGGCCGGGCCGCGATCGCGATCGGCAACCCCGACACGGCCGATGACACCGCGGTCGTCGTCCCCGGCACCTCGACCAGCGTCGCGAGCGGTTGGCTGACCGATCCCGACGCCGCACTGTTGCATCAGGAACTCGCCCGCGCCGAACCGGGCAGCGCCCACTCCGTCATTGCCTGGATGGGCTTCGACGCCCCCAACAGCCTGGTGGACCCGCGGGTCACCCAGCCGGATCTGGCCCGGCAGGGCGGCGCCGCCCTGGCCGCCGACGTCAACGCCCTCGCCTCGACCCACCTCGGCGAGGACCACGTCACCGTGATCGGGCACTCCTACGGGTCGACCGCGGTCGCCGACGCCGCCGCCGGTTCCGGGATGCGCGCCGACGACATCGTGCTGGTCGGCTCCCCGGGCACCGATCTGGCCCGCACCGCCGCGGACTTCCACCTGCCCGAGGACGGCCGGGTCTACGTCGGTTCCGCCTCGACCGACCCGGTCACCGCGATCGCCGGCATCAACGGAACTCTCCCGTTCACCGGGCAGCCCACCCTCGAGGTCGGCCTCGGCGCCGACCCGGCCGCCGACGGTTTCGGCTCCACCCGGTTCAAGGCCGAGGTGCCCGGCTGGACCTGGAAGCCGTGGACCGAACACACCGGCTACTTCGACGCCGGCTCGGAATCGCTGTTCAGCATCGCCGACGTCACCTCCGGCAACGGCGAGTTGCTCGAGGACCACGGGATGACGGCACCACACCGCGACGGCCTGCTCGGTTCGCTGTCCACCGCGCTGGGACTGCCGAGTTGGAGCATCCCGCTCACCGACCCGGAAGTGGGGCGACCGGGCACCTCCGGGCACTTCCATCAGCCCTTCCCCGAAGAGCCACGATGACCCGCGCTACGAACCCGGCGCCCGGTGTTCACCCCGGCGCTACCTGATTCCGGCACGTCACCCACGTGCCGGTGAAATACTCCAGCCACCACGCAGGGCTGATCACAACGGAGAAACACACACCATGGGCGATGTCACCAACACTCCGGCCGGTTCCTCGGCTACCACCTCCGGGGCAGGGGCCGGGCCCTCGCCGCAGGGGAAGCACGCCGCCGAGGACGTCCGCACCGGAATGGACGCCGCCTCGTTGCGCCGGGCCATCGAAGACCACCTGCTCTACTCGCTGGGCCGGCCCGCCGCCCTGCTCACCACGCAGAACTACTACCACGCGCTGGCCCTGGCGGTGCGCGACCGGATGCAGAAGCGGTGGACCGAAACCACCCAGACCTACCTCGATCTGAGCCGCAAGGTGGCCGTCTACCTCTCGGCGGAGTTCCTCTTGGGGCCGCACCTGGGCAACAACCTGCTCAATCTCGGGATCGAGGACGAGGTCCGCACCGCGCTGGCCGAACTCGGGCAGGACTACGACGCGGTGCTGGCCTGCGAGGAGGAACCGGGCCTGGGCAACGGCGGCCTGGGCCGGTTGGCCGCCTGCTACCTCGACTCGCTGGCCACCCTGGAGCGCCCGGCCGTCGGCTACGGCATCCGCTACGAGTTCGGCATCTTCGACCAGGAGATCCGCGACGGCTGGCAGGTGGAGAAGACCGACAACTGGCTCGATGAGGGCAATCCCTGGGAGATCGCCAAACCGGAGTTGAGCTACGTCGTCAACTGGGGCGGCCACACCGAGTCCTACACCGACGAGCGCGGCGAGTACCGGGTGCGGTGGGTTCCGCAGCGCCAGGTCAAGGGCATGTACTTCGGCACCCCGATCCAGGGCTACGGGGTCAACACCTGCAACACCCTGACGCTGTGGAGCGCGCACGCCCTGCAGGCGCTGGCCCTGGACGCGTTCAACGCCGGCGACTACTACCGGGCGATGGAGGACCAGGTCCAGTCCGAGACCGTCACCAAGGTGCTCTATCCCAACGACGAGCCCGAGGTCGGCAAGCAACTGCGGTTGCTGCAGCAGTTCTTCTTCGTGTCCTGCTCGCTGCAGGACATCCTGCACCTGCTGCGGGACTTCGCCCAGCTACCCATTCAGGAGCTGCCCAACCGGGTGGCCATCCAGCTCAACGACACCCACCCGTCGATCGCGGTGGCCGAACTGATGCGGCTGCTGATCGACGAGCACGCCCTGGACTGGGACGAAGCCTGGGAGATCACCGTCGCGTCGCTGGCCTACACCAACCACACCCTGCTTCCGGAGGCGCTGGAGACCTGGCCGCTGTCGATGTTCGCCCGGTTCCTGCCGCGGCACCTGGAGATCATCTACGAGATCAACCGCCGGTTCCTCGACGAGGTGCGGGCGAAGTTCCCCGGCGACGACGCCCGGGTCCGCCGGATGTCGCTGATCGGCGAGGACGGCAACCAGACCATCCGGATGGCGCACCTGGCCACCGTCGGCAGCCACGCCATCAACGGCGTCGCGGCACTGCACTCGGATCTGCTCAAAGAGACTGTCCTCAAAGACTTCTACGAGATGTGGCCGGAGCGGTTCTCCAACAAGACCAACGGCGTCACCCCGCGGCGGTTCGTCGCGCTGGCCAACCCCGGCCTGCGCGACCTGCTCGACGACACCGTCGGCGGGGACTGGCTGACCCACATGGACCGGCTGCGCGAACTCGAACCGGTGGCCGACGACCCCGCCCTGCAGCAGCGGTGGCGGGCTGTCAAGCGCGCCAACAAGGCCCGACTGGCCGAGTACGTCCTCGCGCACACCGGCATCGACCTGAACCCGGATTGGATGTTCGACATCCAGGTCAAGCGGATCCACGAGTACAAGCGCCAGCACCTCAACGCCCTGCACATCGCCACGCTCTATCACCGGCTCAAGCAGAATCCCGGATTGGACATTCCGCCAAGGGCTTTCATCTTCGGCGGCAAGGCTGCACCGGGCTACACCATGGCCAAGCTGATGATCAAGCTGATCACCTCGATCGGCGAGACGGTGAACAACGACCCCGACACCAGGGACAAGTTACGGGTGGCGTTCATCCCGAACTTCAACGTGCAGAACGGCCAGTTGATCTACCCGGCCGCGGACCTGTCCGAGCAGATCTCGACCGCCGGCAAGGAGGCGTCGGGCACCGGGAACATGAAGTTCATGATGAACGGGGCGCTGACCATCGGCACCCTGGACGGCGCGAACGTCGAGATGCGCGAGGAGGCCGGGCCGGAGAACTTCTTCCTGTTCGGGCTGACCGTCGACGAGGTGCACGAGGTCAAGAGCCGCGGCTACCGTCCGCGCGACTACGTCGAGTCCAACCCCGAACTCGCCGCCGTGCTGGGCCTGATCTCCAATGGGGCGTTCTCCCATGGTGATTCGCACGTCTTCCAGCCACTGGTCTCCAACCTGACCGACCACGACTACTTCCTGGTGCTGGCTGACTACGCCGACTACATCCGCAGCCAGGATGAAGTCAGCGCGACCTGGCGCGACGTGCCGAGGTGGACCCGGATGTCGATCCTCAACACCGCACGCAGCGGCAAGTTCTCCTCGGACCGGGCGATCGCCGAGTACTGCGACGACATCTGGAACGTCGGCCCGGTCACCATCCAAGACTGAATCCGACAATCGAGGAATTGGTGGGCAAGATGACGGCAACGATCGGCACCCCCTGGGCACCCTCGACCGGGTCGGCGGTGAGCGATGACACCATCGCCCGCCTCGACGGCTGGTGGCGGGCGGCGAACTACCTGTCCGTCGGACAGATCTACCTGCTGGACAACCCGTTGCTGCGCCGGCCGCTGACCCGCGACGACGTCAAGCCGCGACTGCTCGGGCACTGGGGCACCACCCCGGGTCTGAACTTCCTCTACGCCCACCTCAACCGGGTGATCGCCGAGCGCGGCCAGTCGACCATCTATCTCACCGGGCCGGGCCACGGCGGCCCGGGCCTGGTGGCCAACGCCTACCTGGACGGCACCTACACCGAGTACTACCCGGACATCACCTCCGACGCCGAGGGTCTGCGCCGGCTGTTCCGGCAGTTCTCCTTCCCCGGCGGCATCCCCTCGCATGTGGCCCCGGAGACCCCCGGTTCTATCCACGAGGGCGGCGAGTTGGGTTATGCGCTGTCGCACGCCTACGGCGCGGCATTCGACAACCCGGACCTCCTGGTGGTCGCGGTGGTCGGCGACGGCGAGGCCGAAACCGGGGCGCTGGCCACCAGTTGGCATTCCAACAAGTTCATCAATCCCGCCAAAGACGGTGTGGTGCTGCCGATCCTGCACCTCAACGGGTACAAGATCGCCAATCCGACTGTCCTCGACCGCATCTCGCAGGACGAGTTGCGCAGCCTGATGGTCGGTTACGGCCACAACCCGTACTTCTTCGAGGCCAAAGAAGACGAGGATCACGCGGAGGCGCACCGCCGGTTCGCCGGACTGCTCGACGAGGTGCTCGACGAGATCGCCGCGATTAAAGCGACCTCGCTGTCTGAGAGCGCCAATGCCGACGAACGCCCCCGTTGGCCGATGATCGTCTTCCGCCACCCGAAGGGCTGGACCGGCCCGGCCTACATCGACGGCAAGAAGACCACCGGATCGTGGCGGGCGCACCAGGTTCCACTGGCCAGTGCCCGCGACACCCCGGAACACCTGCAGGTGCTGGCCGACTGGCTGGGCTCCTACCGCGCCGACGAACTGTTCGACGACGGCGGTGCGTTGCGCGCCGACCTGGCCGCCCTCGCCCCGCCCGGGCACCTGCGGATGAGCGACAACCCGCACGCCAACGGCGGTCTGCTGCTCAAGGACCTGCGCCTGCCGGACTTTAGGGAGTACGGCGTCGACGTCCCCGCCCCAGGCGCCACCGTCGCCGAGGCCACCCGGGTCCTCGGCCAGTGGCTCACCGACGTCATCCGACTCAACCCGGATAACTTCCGCATCTTCGGGCCCGACGAGACGGCCTCGAACCGGCTGCAGGCCGTCTTCGAGGTCACCGACAAGCAGTGGTCGGCAGAGCTTTTCGGCCCCGAGGTCGACGAACACCTGGCCCGGGCGGGCCGGGTGGTGGAGATGCTCTCGGAGCATCAGTGCCAGGGCTGGCTGGAGGGCTACCTGCTGACCGGGCGGCACGGCCTGTTCAACTGCTACGAGGCATTCATCCACATCATCGACTCGATGTTCAACCAGCACGCCAAGTGGCTGAAGGTCACCAACGAGATCCCCTGGCGCCGACCCGTCGCCAGCCTGAATTACCTACTGTCCAGCCATGTCTGGCGGCAGGACCACAACGGGTTCAGTCATCAGGACCCCGGTTTCATCGACCACGTCGTCAACAAGAGTGCCGAGGTGGTGCGGGTGTACCTGCCGCCGGACGCCAACACCCTGCTCTCCACTTACGACCACTGCCTGCGGTCGCGGCAGTACGTCAACGTCGTCGTCGCCGGTAAGCAACCGCACCCCAACTTCCTGACGATGGACCAGGCCGTCGCGCACTGCACCCGCGGACTGGGCATCTGGGAGTGGGCCGGCACCGAGCAACCGGGCACCGATCCCGAGGTCGTGCTGGCCGCCGCCGGGGACGTTCCCACCCTGGAGGCCCTGGCGGCGGCTGACCTGCTGCGTCAGCACATCCCGGACCTGAAGGTGCGTTTCGTCAACGTCGTCGACCTGATGCGTCTGCAGGACGAGTCCGAGCACCCGCACGGGTTGTCCGACCGCGAGTTCAACATGATCTTCACCCCGGACCGGCCGGTGATCTTCGCCTATCACGGCTACCCGTGGCTGATCCACCGTCTGGCGTACCGGCGCAGCAACGACGAACGCATCCACGTGCGCGGTTACAAGGAGGAGGGCACCACCACCACACCGTTCGACATGGTGATGCTCAACGACCTGGACCGATATCACCTGGTCATCGACGTGATCGACCGCGTGCCCGGCCTCGGATCGCGCTACGCCACCCTGCGGCAACAGATGGTCGACAAGCGGATCGACGCCCGCGAGTACACCCGCGAACACGGCGACGACATTCCCGAGGTGCGGGACTGGGTTTGGCCGGGCGGACGGAACGCGCAAACCGACTCGTCGATCGCCGCAACCCTTGCCACCGGCGGTGACAACGAATAGCCGGCGACCCGCAGCTAAGGTGCACGACTTTCGCTGATCGAAACGCTTGTCCGTTCAAGTGGTAAGCACCGTCCACCGGCACTAACATCGCCATAATCGCCGCCGCTGAAATCGGCCGGCGCAACCACCGAGGTGGACATGGCACAGCCAATGGGCGAAACACGCGAGGTGCACACACAGCCGGTCGCCGATTACACCCCGGCGCTGCGCTTCCGCACCATCCACGGTTACCGGCGCGCCTTCCGGATCGCCGGGTCCGGGCCGGCGTTGCTGCTGATCCACGGGATCGGCGACAACTCCACGACCTGGACCTCGGTGCACAGCAAGTTGGCGGAGCACTACACCGTCATCGCCCCGGACCTGCTCGGACACGGCCTGTCCGACAAGCCGCGCGCCGACTATTCGGTGGCCGCCTACGCCAACGGGATGCGGGATCTGCTCAGCGTCCTCGACGTGGACAAGGTGACCGTGGTCGGTCACTCGCTGGGCGGCGGGGTGGCCATGCAGTTCGCCTACCAGTTCCCGCAGATGCTGGAACGGCTCATCCTGATCGGGGCCGGCGGGGTGACCAAGGATGTGAACATCGCGCTGCGGTTCGTCTCGCTGCCGATCGGCGGTGAGGCGCTGGCGCTGCTGCGGTTGCCGCTGGTCATGCCGATGCTGCACGCGGCGGGACAGATCCTCGGCGGAATGCTCGGCCCGAACGGCACCGCCAGCGACATCAACAACGCGCTTCGGATCCTGACCGACCTGCCCGAGCCGACGGCCTCAGAGGCGTTCACCCGGACCCTGCGGGCGGTGGTGGACTGGCGCGGCCAGGTGGTCACCATGCTCGACCGGTGTTACCTGACCGAATCGGTTCCGGTACAACTGATTTGGGGCGATCGGGATGCGGTGATCCCGGTCAGCCACGCGCACATGGCGCATGCCGCGATGCCGGGTTCCCGGCTGGAGATCTTCGAGGGTTCCGGCCACTTCCCGTTCCACGACGACCCGGACCGCTTCGTCACCCTGCTCCGGCAGTTCATCGACAACACCGAACCCGCCGACTACGACCACGCGCAGTTGCGCGACCTGCTGCTCAAGGGCAGCACCGAAGCGGTGGTGTCCGGGCCACGGGCGGCCCGGGTGGCGGTGCTCGACGCTCTGGAGAACGACGAGCGCAGCGCCACCTGAGCCTCGCCGTCAGTAGTTGCCGACGAGCACGTATTCCTCGGCACCGTCGGCGTAGCCGCCGCCGAACGTGGTGATGTGGACGTGGTCGTAGTGGCCATAGCCCGATCCGCTCGGACCGGCCGGGGTGAAATAGGTGCCGCGCCAGATCACGTCCTGCACACCGAGTTGGGCCGCGTTGCGCAACGCGAAGTCCCGGATCGAGTCGCCGAGGGCGATCCCCTCGGGGCTGCCGTGGTTGGGGATCATGATGTCGATGGCCCGCCCGGAGGGGTGCCACGGCTTGGCGTCCGGGCGCACCCCGATGATGGTGTTGACCATCGGGAACAGAGCGTTGACGCTGCGCTTCGCCAGCACGGTCTTGACCTGCAGGCCCTCCTCGGAGCCCACCCCGGGTCCCAGCACGCGCGGTTCGGGGGGCAGGGCCGCCGGCAGGTCGGCGGGCGCGGCGAACTCTTCGGGACTGGGCGGATTCGCGAGCGCGGGTGCGGACACCAGCACCGAGGCGGACACCACTGCCGGTGCCGCCAGGGCGAGCATCCTGCTACGCGCTGATCGACGGTAGAACATCACGGAAACGTAACGAACGGGTCTCGGACACGCCAACACGACGGGGGCCCAGCGGGCGTGGGACTTCTCACACCCCCGCTGGGACCGGCCTTGACCTGCGGTTAGGCGTGTCGAAACGGCTGGTTCCCGAACCTGTCGAGGTGGACGACTTCGCCGATCGGACGTCGTTGGGTGGGTCCGTAGCGGCCCTTCGCCCACCCGATCGGGATGATGCAGACCGGCGTGACATTGCGCGGTAACCCGAGAATCTTCCGCACCGCGGGCACCCACCAGATCGGCAGCGTCTGCAACGACGCGCCCAGGCCCACCGCCCGGCAGGCCAGCAGCAGATTCTGGACGGCCGGATACACCGATCCGTAGAACGACGCCACCGCGATCTGCGGATGTCCGGTGGGCCGGTGCTTCAGACCGCGCCGGTAGCACGGGATCACCAGCACCGGGAGGTCCTCGAAATGCTCGGCCTGCCACTGGCCGGGCGCGATGGCGCGCAACTGCTTCTCGTCGCCGCGGGCCTGACGTTCGACGATCGGGTTGAACAGCCGGTACAGCCGCCGATACACCTTGGCCAGCTTGGCTTTCTGCGCCCGATCCTCCACCACCAGGTAGTGCCAGTCCTGGCTGTCCGAACTGGTCGGGGCCTTCAGCGACAGTTCCAGCAGTGGCAGCAGCACCTCATGCGACACCGGTTCGAGGTGCAGACGCCGCACCGCACGCTGGGTGCGCATCGCGTCCTCCATCGGCATGCCCAGCCGGGCAAGGGCTTCGGCCGGCGCCGGGGGTTCGAACGACGCTGGCGGGGTGTTGGAGTCGGTCACCCACCGATGGTAGGTCTGATTGCGGCCCGTTCAGGCCCGTACCGTCGACATGCCGCCGTCGAGGCCCAGCACCTGACCGGTGATCCAACCGCTGTCCGGGCTGAGCAGGAATCGGGCGAGCGCGGCGGCGTCGTGCGCGGTGCCGGCCCGCTTCAGCGGGTAGCGCGCGGCCATCGCTTCGCGCTTCTCCGGGGAGGACAGCATCCGCTCCACCAACGGGGTGTCGACGAGGGCGGGGGCGATGGCGTTGACCCGGACCTTCGGCGCCCACTCCGCCGCCAGCGAGCGGACCAGTCCTTCGACCGCACCCTTGGCGGCGGCGACCGAGGAGTGCATCGGCATGCCCTGGCCCACCGCGACGGTGCTGAACAACACGACGCTGGCGGGGTAGCCGTCCGCTCCTATCAGCTTCGGCTGACAGGCTTTCAGGAACCGCACGGCGCCAAGCACATTCACCTCCCAGTCGCGGCGGAAGTCGTCGATGGTGAGCGCGCGGAAACTCTTGAGGTTCACCGTTCCGGGGCAGTACACGGCACCCTGGATGGACCCCGGCGGCTCGGGGAGTGGCGCGGGGTCGGTGAAGTCGCATGGAACGTGATGGACGGCTTCATTGGGCTCAAGTCCGTCCGCTGAGCGGGACCACACCTCGACCCGGTTACCGGGTTGCCCGAGCATGCCGACGATTTCCCGGCCGATTCCGCGGCTGCCGCCCGCGACAAGGTAGGTGCCCATGGTGGCGATGATAGGAGCGCGGCAGGCTCAGATCGCCGGTGTCAGTTGCGGGGTCCCGCTTTCGTCATCTCTGGGCTCTTCGCCCGTTGCGCGTCGGCTTTCGAGGTCGTGGCGTTGGCGCGACCTGCGCTGGGAGTGTCTCCGTCGGGGACGGTGGCGGTCTCGTCGGTGTGAGCGGTCGCGGCTGCGCTGAGCGGCAGCGGGGCCTTGGCGCGGGGCGCGGAAACCTTCGCGCGCGCTGTTGGGCGGACGGTGGGTTCGGTGCTGGAATCGGAGGCCGGCCGCGGAAGCTCAAGACTCTCCGCGGGAGCTGCTTCGACAATCTGTGCGTCGGCCGGGGTGACGGCGTTCTCTGACCGCACCGGATTCGGGGTGGATGCTGCGGGGCTGGAACCAGCGCGCCCAAATAACACGGTGCCAAGCTTGAAGGGAGCCATCAACCAGCCACCGGCATCAAAGACCGTACCGATGTAGAGCGCCCCTGGGGATTGCCGTCGCCGAGTGTCGAGATACAAACCGTAGGTCACCGGCATCGCCAACCACCAGATCGGCGCAATCACCAAGCCGATAGCGTCGAGAATCGTCCGACCAATGTTCGTGAGTGTTTCACCGATCCCCGACACCGCAGCACCTACCGCATCCTGGATCGTGCTGGCATCCGGGATGGGAGTGGTTGCCGCTGAATCGGTTTCGGGCGCCGACAGCACAAGCGCACTGACCTCCGCCGTCAACACCGCGTCGAGTTGCACCGCCGCGACCTCGGCCCGGGTGGACGCGGCGCCCATCCCCTGCTGCGGAACCGCCACCAGACCGACAGTCGTGATGACACTCGCGGCCGCGGCCATGCCGATCTTGTAACGCGTAGCACTGAAACTGGTCATGATTCCCCCCGATTGACCCGACTCCCCGCGATCAGTAAAGCAGAGGCCGGCCCCAGGTGCCACGATGAATAGTTCGCAGCCACGACAGCCACTCGTTGCTACTCGACCAGACCTTGTATTGCTGGACAATACAATTCGGCTCCGGTGCCGCCTTCCCCCGTCACCCAAATGGGCGCGCCGCGGATCGCTGACCTGCTACGTTACCGGCATGATGACCTCGCGCTATGCCGTCCCCGTTCTGTCCGCGGTTGCCCTCGCCGGTCTCGTGTTGTCCGGGTGTGCGGCCAAGGACACGCAGAATGAGGCGGCGTCCACGTCCGCTTCGACTACGACATCTGCGACCTCGTCCAGTGCCGCGGCGACAACCTCGGCGACCGCCTCGATGCCGGCCGGCGACAAGGTCGCCGCCCCCGACCTGCCGGCCGTCGTGACTGACCGCACCTTCCGTGGCGACTACCAGGGCAAGCCCTACGCCGAGTACTACGCCCCCGACGGATCAATGCGCGGCAAGCTCGCCGACGAGGCGTACACCGGAAGCTGGCAGGTCGTCGGCGAGCAACTGTGCTTCACCTATCCCAAGGACGATCAGACCGACTGCTACGACGTGTTCAAGAACGGCGAAGCGTTCACCTGGGTCGGCCCCGACGACAAGGTCGTCGAAACCACCTTCGTCGAGGGCAATCCCGACCAGTTGTAGTTCACGGCCGGCGGCGTTCGCGGATCGGCCGAATCAGCCAAGACATCAACAGATCCCGGGAGAGTCCGCGGTCAGAAAGGTCCATATGGCCACTGCCTCGGGTACGCAGCCCGGTCAACGCCGGCTCAATGGTCCGCAGACCACCGGCCGCGACTACCGCAATCTGAGCGAGCCCCAGTACGGCATCCGGCACGAGGTCAACGTCGGTGTCGAAACTCGGGACGGCACCACCCTGCTTGCTGACATCCACCGACCCGATACCGACGGTAGATTCCCAGCGCTGATCGCGGCGTCGCCGTATCCCCGCCAGATCCAGGATCTCGGCGCGCCTGCCGGTTTCATCGAAGCCGGCGCGACGGACTTCTGGGTGCCGCGCGGCTACGTGCACGTCATCGCGAATGTCCGCGGCACCGGCGGGTCTGGCGGCACTTTTGGATTCTTCGACTCGACTGAGCGCCGCGACATGTATGACCTGGTCGAATGGGCGGCTGACCAACCATGGTGCGACGGCAACGTCGGCATGATCGGTATCAGCTACTTCGCCATGACTCAACTCGAAGCCGCGGTGGAGCGACCGCCCCATCTCAAGGCGATCTTCCCGGTAGCCGTGACCTCCGACCTCTACGAAGCTGCGGTGCACCACGGCCTCAGTAGCGCGGCATTCGTGACACCATTCCTGTCGATGCTGGGCCTGACGGCCGAACGCAGCGACCACCTCTGGCGTAGCCCGCTCATCGGGGCCGCCCGCCAACTGTTGACCTCACCTCGGATACATCACCGGTTCGCCACCATGAACGGCGAGGCCGCGGTCACCATGATGCACGCCATGCTCAAGCTGCCGCACGAACCGCATCCGTGGGACGATCTGTGGCTCGACGTGATGGTCAAACACCCCACCCGGGACGCGTGGTGGGACGAGCGCAACCTACTGCCGCTACTCGAAAATGTCGACATACCAGTCTATCTCGGCTGTGACTGGGAGAACGTCCCGTTACATCTCCCCTCGACGTTCACCACCTGGCAGGCGTTGTCCAACAGCCCGGAGGTCCGAGTCGGCATGCTCGGCGAATACGGCCTTACCTGGCCGTGGGAGAGCATGCATCGTGAAGCGCTGGCCTGGTACGACCACTGGCTCAAAGGCTACGACACCGGAATCCTCGACGGCCCGGCCGTGCGCTACTACTTGCCCGGCGCCGAAACTTGGCGAACGTCGCAGACCTGGCCACCAGCGGGTGCGCACCGCGAGCTGGCGTTGTGCGCTGACGGCACGCTCTCCGAGAACGATGCCGC
>Ga0116183_1000685_pt1 | contig 39368 bp, 27 predicted proteins | sample AD_UKC078_MetaG_FD_89753 | JGI IMG/M metagenome (GOLD analysis project Ga0116183, IMG submission 89753) | Active sludge microbial communities of municipal wastewater-treating anaerobic digesters from USA - AD_UKC078_MetaG | ecosystem: Engineered > Bioreactor > Anaerobic > Digestate | place: USA...
GAAACCCCGAAACCCCGAAACCCCGAAACCCCGAAACCCCGAAACCCCGAAACCCCGAAACCCCGAAACCCCGAAACCCCGAAACCCCGAAACCCCGAAACCCTGAAACCCCGAAACCCCGAAACCCTGAAACCCCGAAACCCTGAAACCCCGAAACCCTGAAACCCCGAAACCTTGAAACCAAAGAGAGTTGAAGGTTCAACTGCTCTTTTTAGGTTCAATCTCACCGTAATCCGGTTGGTCGGGGACATCCGGGTATGGTATGCTCAATTTATGGTTTCACTTTACACAGTGGGGATCGCGGGAGGCGTGCTGGGGATTCTGCTCGGGTTCGCGTTGCCGGTGTGCGGTTCGGATCTGGCCTTGCGGTTCCGCACGCCGCGAGAGAATTGGACGCGGCCCGGGGTGGAGCTGACCTTCCGCACCGCGCACACGAATCAAGCGGAGGTCGTCCGGCAACTCGAACGTGCGCAGGCGCTCGGGTTCGGCAGTGTGCTGGCGGCTGTGGAGGGGCCGGAGGAGGGGGTGTGGCCGATCGTCGAAAGGCTTGCGGACACCTGCCACAGGCTAGGTCTCGAATTGGGGTTGCACGATTTTCCGTTCGCCGGGGACGGCGGCAAGAACCGTGCGCGGTGCCTGGTCTGGACCGAAGAGCCGTCCACGGCATTCGGAGGAACGAATGCGCTGAATCGCGTCGTACAGGAGAACGGCGCGTTGGCGGTCTGGGCTGTGCCTGCGGATCGGAGCGGAGCGGTGCATCCGCACGAGATGGTGGATCTGACGCGCGCCGCGCTTCCGACAACCGGGGTGTGGCGTGTCTTCCGTTTCGCGTTGCGGGAAGTGACGCCGCCCCTCACCGACGGGTATGCGGGCAACAGTTTTGCCCGCCATGTGAATCGGACGCTTTCAGCCTGCCAGAGCCGGTTGCCGCAGACGTACGGGACCACGCTGCTCTGGTACCAGTTCAACGGGCCGCAACGCGATGACATGGTGTGGCCCGCTGATTTGCCGGAGCGTTTCCTGCGGAATAGCGGCCTGAACCTCATGCGTTTCCTGCCCGTGCTGGCGGGTGTGCCGGTGGGCGGGGAGGCGACCGCGCAATATGTCCGGCGGCAACTCAGGCAGAGCGTCAGGGAGGCGTGGCGCGAAGGGTTCGCCCGGCACGCCGATGAGTTGGTGCATGAGGCGGGACTCGAGGCGGGGATCGCGATCGACGCTGTGCCGGTCGAGCCGGAGGAGGTGCCGTTGAGCTTCCGACGCCCGATGTTTGCGGTTTCGCGGGACGCGGATGCGGCTGGCGTGAACCGCCGTGCGGCAGGGGTGGCGCGCGTGCTCAGGCGGCGTTTCGTGATCGGACGTCTGCCGCTGAACGATCTGGCGGAAACGCCTGCCGCAACCCTGCTGCCCTTCCGATGGAAACCGGAGGCGGAGCGCCTTCTGGTGGAAGGGGCCACACGGTTGTTGCTGGTGCCTTCAGGGGATTTGCCTGATGAAGACGCCGCGTTCCGCTCGCTGCGGGAAGGATGCGACACGGTGCGGCGGTGCCAGGTGTTGTTGCAGCACGGCGAGCCGGTTGCCGATTTTCTGGTCTGGACGGAAGGTGTCCCGCCGGTCTTGGAGGGATATGCCTGCGACTACGCCACACCGGCTTTGATGGAACGGGCCACGGTCAGTCAGGGCCGGATCCGCTTTGAATCGGATCGCACGTATAACGCGCTGGTGGTCCCGGCCGGCGTGATGGGCCGGGAGGCGGCGCGACGGCGGATCGGGCAGATCGCGGCGCGTGGGGTGACCGTGTGGCTGATGGAAGAGGCCGACGGCGCGGCGGGGACAACTGCGGCGGAGACGATGCCCGCAGGGTGCAGGCGACTGCGGCCCGGTGCGCCGGACGCGCCGCGGCCCGACCTGTTCTGGCAAAGCGAACAAGCCGGCATGCGCCTCTCTTTCCTGCACCGCCGAACGCCGGAACGGGAAATCTACTTTTTGGTGAATGACACGCCGGAGGCCGGTCCGGTACGCTGCACCTTCCGTGACGCGGGGGCGGGAATGCCGTTGCGCTGGGACCCGGTGAGCGGCGAGACCGATCTGGTGGTGCAGGGCGCGTCAAGGACGGGTGACGGACGGGTGACGGCGCCGTTGTTTCTGGGCCCTCATGACGCCTGCTTTATCGTTTTCGAGCGGGCACACGCGAATTGACGCATGGGACCGCAAGGCCGTATACTTATAATCCGATCCGCCGATGTGGGCTGTTTTTGACCGGCCCCCGGAACGCGGATACGATTGGAGAGATTTGTGCAGCCGGAAAACACAGCCCGAATTCAGGTTCCGCCGACCGAGCGTCTGGCCGCGCCCGCGCAAGACGAGACGCAGACGGTACGCGTCGTGCCCGGTGAGGGAACATCCCACTATGAGGAGCCCGGCAACGACAAGCTTTTTGACCAATACACGATCTACAGCAAAATCGGCAACGGCGGCATGGGTGTCGTGTATCTGGCGCGGGACCGCCGGCTGGGGCGCTTCGTTGCAATCAAACGGCTGAACCATCAGGCCCAGTCCATCCCGACGCTGCGCCAGCGATTTCTGCACGAGGCCCGCGCGGTGGCGGTGTTGAGCCACGTCCATATCGTGCACATCTACGCGCTGGGCGAGGATGAGGACGGCCCGTTCATCGTGATGGAATACATCGCCGGTCCGGATCGGCCGGACGTGGTGAGTGAGATGCCTCCGGGCGGACTGCTGCAACCCAATCCGCCGCTGACCCTTGACCAGTATGTGTCGCAGCACGGGCAGTTGTCGGTTGACGAGGCGATCGAACTGGTGCTGAAAATCGGACGCGCCGTGGCGTACGCGCATGCCAGCGGCGTGATTCACCGCGACCTCAAGCCCAGCAACATCCTCATGGACAAGAGCGGCGAGCCCAAGATCGTTGATTTCGGGTTGGCGCGCCTCATGAGCAAAGAAGAGGCCAAACTCACGGTCCCCGGCGAGAAGCTGCTGTCGTTAGGTTACGGCGCGCCTGAACAGGAGTCCGACGCGAGCCAATCGGACGAGCGTGCCGACGTGTACGGGTTGGGCGCGTTGCTCTACTTCGTCCTGACCGGTCAGAACCCGCGCTACTTTCGCGAACAGGACATTCCCGTGTCGCTGCGGGATGTGGTGGTCAAAGCACTCGCCACCGATAAGGAACAGCGGTGGGAATCGGCCGCGGCCTTCAATACGGCGCTGTACCAGATACAGTCCAAGACGCAGATCGAGACGCCTACGGTCAAAACCACCTGGCGCTGCAAATGGTGCGACGCCGTCAATCCGCTGGCGATCAAATTCTGCGCCGAGTGCGGGTGGGACGGGTCGGAAGCTTGTCCCGAGTGTGGAGCCGACACGTTTGTGGGCGTCCAATATTGCGGCACATGCGGTGCGGACGCGCGGGCGTACGAATCGGTGCTCCATCTGCTGCAGAAAATGCGCGATTCGGATACGCAGCAGCGTTTCGATCGTGTCATCGCCCATGCCGGACGTGTGCATGGGTTCGAACCGGCTGGACCCTCCGGCCGCGCCTATCTGCAGGAAGTGACCGAACTGCGTGCTCTGGCAGAGAAAAAAATGCGTCGGCGCGATCAATTGAAAGAGCAGATCCCGATCGAGATCCGCGCCGAGAATTTTGAGCGCGCCGAAGAATTCATCCGGCAGTACCGCGAGTTGACAGAGGACCGCCAGGGGTTCGAAAACGAACTGCGGCAGATACCCGAGCGCATTCTGCTGCGTGATCTACAGCGCGCGCAACGTGCGCTGAAGCAGCGCGAGTGGGATTCCGCGGCGCGTCTCTGCGGGACGTTGCTGCGCGAGGTCGCGCCCGATCATCCGGACGTGCTGCGGATTCGGAAGGCGATCCGGATACATACCGCAGCGGCCAATCTGCGGATCGCCTGCGCGATCACCCTCGGGATGATGGTGTTGTATCTGCTGAGCCTGCCGGTGGCCGTGACGCTGGCCGACCGGTCCTTCGGCACGCTGGCGCGCGGTTTCTATCGGCCGGCCCGGTGGGTGTATGAGCGCAGTCTGGCGAGGGTGCCGTTACAGGCCTACGCCCGACTCTGGCTCGGTGCTCCGCCGGAATGGAACGTGTATTTTGCAACCGCTTCGGAGGAGCCCGTCCTTCCCGGGGAGGTCCAGCCCACGCCCCAGCCGGACGCGCTGGCGCAGAAGCAGCGCGAGTACGCGCGCCAACTGGCGGAACTCGATGCCCGGCAGGAGAAGTTCCAGCGGGCGTGGCCAACCGAATACGTGCGCGAGTTGGATCTCTTGATGGAACGGTGCCGCACGGCGGGAGACTTCGAGGGGTGGGATGTGGCGCAAACCGAACGCAGGCGGTTCGATGAGACACGGCAGATGAACGACGCCGTTGTCGAGGGGTTGTCCGAACTGAACACGCTGAAAACCAAGTACCGCCAGATGCTTTCGGAACAGCGGTTGCAGCACAGCCGGAAATGGGTGACGCTCTGCAAAAAATATGTCAACGACCTGACGGATATGCAGCGGAAGTTTATGCAGGAAGGGCGCATGGATCTCGCCTCTGCGGTGAACGCCGAAATCCGCAAGGCGCGCAACGCGCCTCCGGCTCTGGCTGCGGAAGCGGTGGTGGCGGCGGCCGAGTTGGCGGGCATGTCCGAGACCGAAACGGCTCCGATGCTGCTGGGCGGTTCGGACCAGCACCGCGTGGAGGAGATCGCGCAGCTCCGGAGCGGGTTCGAGAGTGAGCTGGCGGCGGTGGAAAAGGATGCCGTGCGCAAAGCCACCGCCTGGCCCGATCAATATGTGCAGGGGCTGACGGAACTCATGGAATCGTTCCAGCGAGCGGGCGATTATGTGGGGTGGGAGAGCGCGCGCGACGAGCTCGGGCGTTTTGAGGCCGACCGCGCGATCCAGCAGCGCCATTTTGTGTTGCAGCCTGCGGGACTGGTCGAACTGCAGAAGAAATTTTTCCTGCTGCGCGAGGAGAATCGGCGCAAACGGGCCGAGCAACTTGTGGACACCACGGAAAAGTATGTGAAAAAACTTCAGGATGTGCAGAAGAAACTCACGGTGGGCGGTCAGATGGAGACGGCGGCGGCGGTGAATGCCGAGATCAAACGGGTCCGCACGCGCGTGGATTACATCGAGGCGCAGAACGAGTTGTCGCCGCCGCAGGGGCCGCCCGTGCCCCCGGCTGTGTGGCCGAAGACCGAGCCCGCCGCAGGCGGAAACGGATGAGCGCGTCCGGCCTCGGCGGATGCGGGAAAGGGGAAGCCGGTATGGTGGATGTGTGGGGTCGGGTGCGCCGTCAGATTCCGTTGACGGCCGGAGCCTGGGTGATGGAAATGGAGGCACCCGAGGTGGCGGCCGAGGCGCGGCCCGGACAGTTTGTGCATGTGCGCGTGCCGAATCTGGAGCGTTCGGCGTTACGCCGTCCCTTCAGCCTGTACGGCGCGGAGGGGGGTGTGTTGCGGTTGCTTTACAAAACGGTGGGACGCGGCACGGAACAGTTGAGCCGCGTCGAACCGGGGGAGCGGATGCAGGTCATCGGTCCGTTGGGTAATGGGTTCCCGCTGGAGCCGCAGGGTACGCCGGTGCTGGTGGCCGGGGGGTACGGTGTGGCACCGCTCGCCTTTCTGGCGAGCCGGTTGCCGGTCCGGGGTGTGGTGCTCGTCGGCGGGCGGAGCGCGGCGGATGTGTTGGCCATCGAGACCTTCACGGAGTTGGGGTGGCGGGTGCGGGTGGCCACGCAGGACGGTTCACTCGGCGAGCAGGGTCTGGTGACGGACCTGTTGGACAGTGAGTTGGAGACGATGCGCGGTGCGGAGGCGCGGGTGGAGCTGTTTGCATGCGGACCGGACGGTATGCTGCGCGCGGTGGGTGATCGCGCGATTCAGACCGGATGCCGCGCCTGGCTCTCGCTGGACAAGCGCATGGTCTGCGGGGTGGGGGCCTGTCTGGCATGCGTGCAGTCACTGCGGCGGCCTGACGGTTCGGAGTGGATCGGACGCGTCTGTCATGACGGGCCGATCTTTGAGGCGCGGGAGATCATCTGGTCATGACCGGGGAAGTTGGGGCAGGAATGCGGGATTTGGATTTGCGTGTCAATCTCGGCGGGATCCGGATGCAAAATCCGGTGACAGTGGCTTCCGGCACGTTCGGATACGGCAGGGAGTATGCCGGGCTGATCGATGTGACCCGGCTCGGCGCGATCACCGTCAAAGGGATCCGGCTCCAGCCTTGGCCGGGCAATGCGTTGCCGCGCCATGTGGAGGTGCCGGGCGGTCTGGTGAACGCGATCGGATTGCAGGGGCCCGGCGTGGACGGGTTCGTGAGCGAGTATATGCCGTTTCTGCGCACGACCGGCGTGCCGGTGATCGTCAACATCTGGGGCACGAGCGTGGAGGAGTACGCGGAGGTCGCCCGCCGTCTGACCGAGGTCGAGGGCGTCGCCGGACTTGAACTCAACATCTCCTGCCCGAATGTGAAGGAGGGCGGGAATACGTTCGGCACGGATCCGTGCGCGGTATCCTCTCTGGTGAGCGCGGTGCGCCGGGCGACCCGGCTGCCCCTGATTCCGAAACTGGCGCCGAACGTGCCGGACATCCGGGTGTTCGTGCGCGCGGCGCAGGAGGCGGGGGCCGATGCGCTGGCGATGATCAACACCCTGCCCGCCATGGTGATTGATATTGAAACGCGCAAGCCGGTGCTTGCCAACCGGGTGGGCGGCCTTTCCGGCCCGGCCATCCATCCGGTCGCAGTCAAACTGGTGTGGGAGGCCGCGCAGGTCGCCGCAGTGCCGATCGTGGCCATGGGCGGCATCATGGGTGCGGAGCAGGCGATAGAGTTTCTGATCGCGGGCGCGAGCGCGGTGGCGGTCGGCACCGCTAATTTCATCGACCCCTCGACCCCGTTGCGCGTGCTCGACGGATTGGAGTCCTACCTCCGTCGGCACGGGATGCGTTCGGTAGGCGAGTTGACCGGATCGTTGTGTTGCGGGTGATGCGGAAAGGATGAGCCGATGCGGAACGAGTGGTATTACGCGGTGGAGGGTGAGCGGTTCGGTCCGGTGACCTTCACGGAGTTGCGCAGGCTGGCGCAAACCGGGAGGATCTCGGAGTACGATCTGGTGTGGCACCCCGAATTCGGCCCGGAATGGCGTAATGCGGGCCAGGTGCGCGAAATGTTCGAGGTGCCGTACAGGGAAGCGGCGGCACCGCCGATATCCGGCATGGGGGAGGTGACGTTGGGTCGGCCCCACGCGTTGCGGGCCGCATCGCAGGCCTTCGCGCGCATGACGGCTCTGCTTTTCCGGCCGTTCGATCCCGTGCGCTGGTTCAGCATCGGTTTCTGCGCGTGGCTGGCTTATCTGGGCACGCAGTCCACGGTCAATCTGCAGCAGTTGGGCGAGACCTCGGCCGGAGGATTCAAGCAACAGGTCGACCGGATGATTGACGTCCTGCAGCTGTTGCCGGAACAGCCCGTGAAACTCGCGTGGACAGGGTTCGCCATTCTGCTCGGCCTGCTGTTCGCGCTTTGGATGTGCTGGGTGCGGTCGCGCGGGGACTTCATGTTTCTGCACCGCTGGTACAAGCCGGATACGCCGGTGCACGCGTGTTGGATGGCTTCGCGGTCTAGCGGATGGGCGTTGTTCGGTTGGCGCGTCCTGTTCTTTCTGGTTGCGGCGGCGCTGTTCGTCCTGCATGCGGCGATCGCGTACACTCATGTGCTCAAGCCGTATCTCGACGCGGGCAGAATCTGGCAGCCCGCGCTGTTGCCGCCCGTAACCGGATGCGTGACCAGTCTGGCCCTGCTTCTGATAGCGGTCCGGCTCGTGGCCTATCTGACCCAAGCTTTCGTGGTGCCGCTGATGTATTGGAGCGGCTGTGGTGTGGCTAGCGCCTGGCGCATGGTCCTCGCGCTCGTCAACCGTCACCCGTTCGCGCTGACCGGCTATCTGCTCTGCGGTATGGCCTGCTGGAGTGCCGCCATGTTCGCGGTTCTCGTTTTCGGGTTGGTGACCTGTTGCATCGGCTTCATTCCGTTGGTCCTGCCCTATCTCAACGCGGTGCTGCTGCTGCCCGTCACCTTTTTCTTCCGGGGGTACGCCGTCTGTTTCCTGAGTCAGTGGCGCCCCGATCTGGTTCCTGCCGCAGAGGGGGATATGTGATGATTCCGCACGAACTGGTCCGTGCTTTGCCAAAGAGCGATGTGCATGCGCATCTGGATGGCTCCCTGCGCATCGCGACGCTGATCGAACTGGCCCGCGAGCAACGGGTGCCGTTGCCCTCGTATGAGGAGGAGGGACTGCTCGAATTGGTGTTCAAACCGGTTTACCGCGATCTGGCCGATTATCTGCGGGGGTTTGAGTACCTCTGTGCGGTGTTGCGCCGCCGTGACGCGCTCGAGCGCGCGGCCTACGAGATGGCGGAGGATGCCATCGCCCAAGGCGTGCGATATCTCGAAGTCCGGTTTGCGCCGCAGCGGCTGGTGGAAACGGGCGAGGCGTGTGTGCAAGCGTTCAAGGCGGTGAATGACGGGCTGGCCCGGGCTGCGCGGGAGCACAACGCGTCAGCGCGCGTGCATGCGCAGGAGGACATCCCGTTCGAATGGGCCATCCTCTGTTGCGCCATGCGCAATTTCGAGCGCGGTATGGGTGCCTATTATGACCGACTGTTGGATGTGTTGCCGGGCATGGCGCGCAACGAACTGGTTTCCATCGCCTCGCTGGAGGCGGTGCGCGCGGCGGTGAAGGCGCGCGACCGCGAGGGGGTGCCGGTGACCGGTTTCGATCTGGCCGGCGAAGAGGCGGGATACCGCGCCGGCCATCATGTGACGGCATATGAGGAGGCGCACCGGCACTTCATCCGCAAGACCGTGCACGCGGGCGAGGCGTACGGCCCCGAGTCGATCTATGAGGCGATCGCCCGGTGTCACGCCGAACGGATCGGGCACGGCACCTTTCTGTTCGCGGCGGACAAGATCCTCGATCCGTCGATTTCCGATCCTCAGGCCTTCACCGATTCGTTGGCCGACTATATCGCGACCATGCGTGTGACGATTGAAGTTTGCCCGACCAGTAATCTTCAAACCATTCCCGAATTGGGCGGCGACCTGCGCAAGCATCCGGTGCGGCGTATGCTCGCCTGCGGCATGTCGGTGGCAGTGGGCACGGACAACACGCTGGTTTCCCGTACGAACATCAACACCGAACTGCTGCGGGTGGCAGAGGTGTGCGAGCTTGACCGGCGCGCCTTCCAACGCTTGGTGCTGGCTGGTTTCAAGGCCGCGTTCTATCCCGGTCGGTATGAGGCGAAGCGGCGGTTTGTGCGGCGGGCCGCGGAACGGATCGAGCAGCTCCTGGGTACCGTGCCGAAGCACGCTGCGGGGAAAAAGGAGGCGGCATGCGGTTCCTGACGGTGGACCAAATGCGCGCTGCGGATCGCGATGCCGTGACCGAAGCGGGGATTCCGGAACGCGCATTGATGCGGCGGGCCGGCGAGGCGCTGGCTTGCGCGGTGGCGCGCGTGGCGGCACGGCGGCGGACGCGCGCAGCGGTGCTGGTGGCTGGCCACGGGAATAACGGTGGCGATGCCTGTGTGGCCGCGCGCGCGTTGCGGGAGGCCGGGTTCCTCGTGCGGGTGCTGTTGACCGCTCCGGTCGCGCGGTTCCGCGGGGTTGCCCGCGAGGCGTGGGAGGCGATGGACGCGGCGGGCGTGCCGTGGTCGGAACCCGAGGCCGCAGAGTCTGCGTGCGGCGGATGGACAGAGGACAATGCGGATGCGGTTGCCGCGCCTTCCGCATGGGGTGGCGTGGTGGTGGACGGAGTGCTGGGCACGGGGTGTGCTGGCGCGCCGTCTGGCGCGGCCGCGCGGGCCATCGGATGGATCAACCGGCAGCGTGCGCATGCGATGATCGTTGCTGCGGATATCCCTTCGGGTGTGCATGGCGATAGCGGCGAAGCCGCAGGTGTTGCGGTGCATGCCGATGTGACCGTCACGTTCGCGCGTCCCAAACGCGGGTTGCTCAACCCGTGCGGCGCGGAGCGCTTCGGCCATGTGATCGTGGCTGATATCGGTCTGCCGGATGCGTTGTGCGACCGGGGTACGGATGATGCGCCGTGTGAATGCATCGCTCTGCCGGAACTCGCCCGGTTCTTTCCGCGTCGGCAATGGAGCGCCCACAAGGGCACGTGCGGTCATGTCGCCGTGATCGGCGGCGCGGCAGGAATGCCGGGCGCGCCGGTGCTCGCGGCGCTCGGCGCGGTGCGGAGCGGGGCGGGGCTGGTATCGTTGGCCGTGCCGCCGCAGAGCGCGGCTGTGGCTGCGGCGTGGGTCCCCGAGGCGATGTGTCATACGCTGGACGTGCCGCGCGGGGTGATTTCGCCTCATGCGCTTGCCGCAGGATTTTCGGGGCTGGACGCGTGCAAGGTGGTCATCGCCGGGCCCGGCTTGACACGGCACGAGGAGGCAGGCCGCACTGTGGCGCAACTTTTGGAGACCGGGCCGGACCGGTTGTTGCTGGATGCGGACGGGCTCAACGCTCTGGCCGATCTGTTTCACGCTGGCTGGCGTCCGCGCGCCCGGCAGGATCTGCTGCTGACGCCGCATCCGGGTGAGGCGGCGCGGTTGCTGGGTCTCAGTGTGGCGGCAGTGGAGGCGGACCGCGTGGCAGCGGTGCGGTTGCTGGCGGAACGGTACCGGGCGGTGGTGGTGCTCAAAGGCGCGGGTACGCTGGTGTGCGCACCGGACGGGCGGCCTTGGTTGAACCGGACCGGGAATCCCGGCATGGCTTCGGGCGGGATGGGGGATTTGCTCGCGGGGATGGTCGCCGCATTGTGGGCACAGGGGTTGGATCCCGTGCAGGCGGCCTGCACCGCAGTGTGGGCGCACGGTGCCGCAGGGGATGAGGCGGCATGGGAAGAGGGCCGAACCGCACTGAGCGCAACGCGGTTGGCCGCCGCGCTCGGATCGGTTTACGGCGAACTGGAACGGCTCGCGGCAGGATCTGAGGAAGGGGGCGGTAATGTCGGATGATTTGACGGATCGTCAGGTGCTGACGCGTCTGGCGTGGCTGTTCGCGCTTTTTGCGGTGATCAGCTTGGCGGCGGGGGCGAGCCGGATGCAACCCCCGGGGTGGCAGTTGCGGACGTTCGGTGATGTGTTGCGGTTGCGTGAGGCGCTTTCGATGTTTGTCTTCGCGCCGGCCCTCGGCCTTGTGTTCTGGTTGATCGGCCGTACGCTCAGTCGGGGCCGTACGGTCGTGGCGGCGGATCTGCTGATGGTGCTTGCCGTGTATGGGGTGGCTTGCGGCATGGGAATCCATGATCCGACCAATCGCATGATCAGCGCGTATTCAGGAAGCGGCGCGCTTACGCCAGAGGTGCGGCGTTCGCTGTTCTATCTGGACGAGGTGTTGGGGCATTGGGTCTTCTGGGCCGGCTTTGTGCTCGCCACCTGGGTGCTCGGTCTTCGTCAGGCGCTTGCGCCTTTGAAAGAGCGGATGCAATGGCCTTGGCGGGTCGGGTTGGGCGTCGTGGCGGCAGCGTTTCTGTGGGTGATGGTCACGAACCTGTGGGATGAATATCCCCAGACCCGGGCGGACCTGGGTGTGATCCTGCTGGCCGCGTTAGGTCCGTTGGCGGCACATGTGGCGTTCGGCCGGAATGCGGGTGTGTTGCGGATGCCGCTGCATTTCGTGATTTATCCGACGTATTTCGGCAGTGTCGCGGTGACGCTGATCAACTGGCTGATCCGGTACGGCCGGGTATAAGGGACGGGCGGGCGCGGCCCGACGGAAAGGAGTGTCGTGTCATGGCGATCAGGAGTATGACGGGGTTCGGCCGCGGCGAGGCGGAGGAAAACGGACGCGGGGTGACGGTGGAGTTGAGCGCGGTCAACCGCAAGCAGTTCGATTGCAGCCTCTCCCTGCCGCGCGAGTTGTCGAGTCTGGACACGCGGATCCAGACGCTGATCCGAACCCGGGTGTCACGCGGTTACGTCAAAGGGGTGGTGACGGTTGCGACGAGCGTGGGGGAGGCTGGTGGCAATGCGGCGGGATGGGACCCGGAAGTCATTGGCAAGCACCTTACGGCCCTGCGCGATCTGGCCAAGCGGTTGGGGTTGGCGGATGACCTGACCGCCTCCTCGCTGCTTTGTCTGCCGGACTTGCTGCGGGGCGCGGCGCCGCTGGAGCCGGAGAAGATGTGGCCGTTGGTGGAGCGAGCGGGAACGTTGGCGTTGGAAAGTCTGGATACGATGCGGCAGCGGGAGGGCGCGGCCCTCGAACAGGATTTGCGTAAACGGTTGACGGTATTGGAAAAGACGGCCGAGCAGATCGCCGCGCGCGCGCCGATGGTGCCTGTGACCTATCAGACGCTGCTGACGAAACGTCTTGGCGAGTTGTTGGGGGAGGAAGGGACGGCGGTCGATGCCGCGCTGGTGGCGCGCGAAGTGGCGGTGTTCGCGGACCGGTGTGATGTGAGCGAGGAACTGACCCGGCTCGGCAGCCATTTCGCACAGGTGGCCAAGACTTTGGACTCGGGCGGAACATGCGGCCGCACACTGGATTTTCTCTGCCAGGAACTGTTCCGCGAGATCAACACGACCGGTTCCAAAGCCAACGATGCCGAAATCTCCCGGCATGTGATCGCCTTTAAGGCCGCTCTGGAGGCGATGCGCGAACAGGTCCAGAACATCGAGTGACGGAACAGAAAAAGAAACGGGGCGGAGCCGTTGCGGCCCCGTCCCGTTTCTCTTTCCGTTAGCGAAGGGTTATTCGCCGTACACGATGGTGGTGACTTCGTTGTAGAGGAAGAGGATGTTCTTCACATCATAGTCCACATGATGGATCTTGGTGATGCCGCCGTTCCGCATGGCTGCGCCGATCGAGGCGTCACCCGTGGCAAAACAGATAATGCCGGTGGCTTTGGCCTGGCCGCGTTTGGCCGGGCGGACCGTGTTGTCCACGACCGGATCCGAGGCGACGTGATCGACCGTGAATACGGCCATGATGCTTCCTTTCATGGGCGAGAGGCATCCGGTGGTCATCAGGACGCTGGCGCAAAGCAGGGACAGGACGAGAGATTTCTTCATAACAACTCCTTAATCAGTTTAAACCGTCCGCACCATGCGAACGGAGTATTACGATCATAACAGGCCGGAAGGGGAAAGGCAACCGTAACGGGTGTCCCTTTACGGTACGCGGTATGTCATCGTCATGGGCACCGTAGCCAAAATCGCGGTGCCCAGAAATCACGCGCATCCGTCAAATGCGGGACACGGTGGTAGAATCGCCTGCCATCAATCTGAAGTCATTGCGTCCACCTCCGCTCAACTCTCTGCGGAAACGTGACGGCGTCGTGCCGAATTGCCGTTTGAAGATGATGCCGAGGTGGCTGGCGGAACTGAAGTGGAGGCGGTCGGCGATGTCCTGAATCGGGAGCCGGGTGGATTTCAGCACCTCGCAGACACGTTCGAGGCGGGCAGACATGATCGCGTTGTGAACCGTGCTGTCGAGCACCTTCCGGAAACGCATCTCCAGAAGACGGCGTGAGACCTTGAGTTTCTCCGCAAGGTCTCCGACGGAGAAATCGGCGGCGGAGTTGAGCCGGATACAGGTGAGGGCGCGCTCGACGAGCGGATCCTTCACGCGCAGATCTGCGGTGGAGAGACGCGAAACGATGGAATCGAGGGTGTACGTCACGCGAATCGGCCTATGGCGACGCCGGAACCCCTCGTGCATCGCGCGGTCCAGCAGCGAGGCGGCTTCGTAGCCCGCCTGAAAGGGGTTCATCTTGATGGAGGAAAGGGACGGGACACAGGATTCGCAGAGCAGTTCGTCGTTATCACACGAGAGAATGGAGATTTCCTGGGGAACGGCGATGCCGTTCTCAAGGCAAAGGTTGACGACCTGCCGGGCGCGAGTGTCGTTAGCGGCGAACAGGGCAATGGGCTTCGGCAGGGCATCGAGCCATCTGGCGAGCGTACGCTGTTCGCGTACGGCATTGCGCGCGACGGAAATCGGCGGCAGCGTGTAATGATGGCACTCGAAACCGCGTGCGGCTACGCATCGGGCGAAGACCTCGCCGCGGCGAATCGACCATTGGGGACGATTGACGTCGCCGACGTAGGCGAAGGCGGTGAAACCCTTGGACAGGAAGAACTCGGCGGCGGCACGTCCGATAGGGACATTGTCGCATTCGATGAGACCGATGGTGTTGGACGGGTAGTCGACCGGACGGTCGTCCTCGTTGCTGGCGCGGCCGTTGAGTATGAGCGGGATGTCGGCGGGGATTTTCATGTCTACGAACTGTTCGTCGGAGAGGTTGCCGATCAACCCGTTGCATCCCCATTCCACGAGGTCGGGGAGCTTCTGTTCGAGATTCCTGCCGGCGAGGATGTGCAAGGCCCAGGGGCCGTTGGCCTTGGCGTATTCGAGCACGCCCTGCATCAACTCGCGCATTGTCTTGATGGCGGCCGAGAAGCAGATGACAACCCGGGGGATCTCGGTTGTGAGTACCATGGACGTCAGAATATCAAGATCCTGTGAGGGGAACAAGGTTGGCTTTCGTTTTTTTGATATTTTATTTTGCGCATTACGACATGGTGGCGGGAAATGGAATTTGATAAACTGCAACTAAATCATACGGACGGTTTCGTCGATCTGGCTTGGGTGATGGGTGTTGCCTTGGTGGTGACCGGCGGTGACCAATCAGAAAGGACGTCAAGATGAAGAGAGTGGTGGGGATGACGGCGGTGTTTAGCCTGGCGTTGGCGGCGGGGGGGGCCGAGCCCTCGATCCTGACGAACAGCGTGACGATGGCGCAGAGTTCCCAGACGCACTTGGTTACGATCGGCTACGAGCTGACGGGTGCGGACGCGATCGTGACACTGGATATCACAACGAACGGTGTTTCGATTGGCGCGGCAAATATCCGCGGTCTTGTGGGCGACGTCAACAAGCGTGTGTCGCCGGGTCAGCGCGCCATCCAGTGGAATCCGAACAAGTCGTGGAAGAACAATGTCGTCTCCGATGGGTCTGCGAAGGCGGTGGTGAAGATATGGAGCCTGAGCGAACCGCCGCTGTACATGACGGCGAGTCTGGACACGGCGAACTGCGTGCGCTACTACGACTGTGCAGACGCAATCGAGGGGGGTATTACGAATGACATGTACAAGCGTACCCATCTCCTCCTGCGCAAGGTCCCAGCGACAGGCGTGACGTGGCGTATGGGCGAGAACTCACGCAACTCGGGCGAATACACGGGAGCCAACGAAACGCCGCATCTCGTGGCGTTCACGAACGACTACTACATCAGCGTCTATCAATTCACCCAGGGCCAGATTGCGGAACTTCGCGGTCTTGGCTGGGTGGGCGGCTGCAATTACAACAAAGCTTCCCACGACGACTGGTGGAGCCATCCGATGGAGAGCATCAACTACGACTATCTGCGTGGCGCGACGAAGGGCGCGCAGTGGCCGACAACGGACGAATTCGATGCGGATTCCTGCTTCGCCGTTCTACAGAACCGGACGGGCATGCGCTTCGACCTGCCGACAGATGCGCAGTGGGAGTTCGCCGCGCGGGCCGGCAACCAACTGGCGTCCTCGACCGTGGCGGTGGATACGTATACGTCGGGTTGGGAGATCATGAATCCCTATGCCTGGACGGGTTGGAACAGCGGTGACAACGGCGGCAGCGAAAACAAGCGGACTCATGCGGTGGGAACCAAGTTGCCGAACAACTGGGGAATCTACGATATGCAGGGGAATGTGTGGGAGATGTGCCGCGACTGGTTCGAGCAGGTCTGCGCGTTTCCGGCGGACGGTTCGCCGGTGGTCAATCCGCTCGGCCCCATATCCGGATCAACGCGCGTGATGCGTCCGGGCGGATACGACAACTCCACGCACAGCGTCCATCGCTACACCTTTCGTAACCATATCGATCCGTCCGGGAGTGCGAGTGGTTCGGTGGGATTCCGCGTTGTGTGCGAGATCACAGGTGAATGAGGAGGGTGTAAAATGGAAAATGTAAAAGAAAAAATGGTGGCAGTCGCCGTGTTTATGGCGATGGCGGCGGTGGCCGAGCCGGCGTGGACGTTCACGATCGAGGATCATCCTGCCGAGGTGACCGCGAGCGCGACGACGACGGACGCGGTGGCGGTGGCGTCCGTCACGTCGCAGGAGGCGCCGAGCGGTGCGGGTGGACTGACCGCGTTCGTGTCAGCGTTTTTCGAGTCGCTCGGCATCAATCTCCGGAGCGATCCATTCGGGACGCTGTTCCTGTTCAAGTGAGGCGAGGGGAGAATTCAAAATGGAAAGTGCAAAATGGAAAATGGCGGCGGCGGTCGCAGGGCGACGAGTCCTGCCGTTGCTGGCGTTTGCTGCATTCACGGCGTTGGCGGCGGACCCGGTCGTCAGCGGTGTGACGATGACGCAGGACGCGACGACGAAGAACGTGACGATCGGCTACACGCTTTCGGGCGCGGACGCGATTGTCACGCTGGACGTGACGACGAACGGCGTCTCGATCGGTGGTGAGAACCTCACGAAGGTCTGGGGCGACGTCAACAGGAAGGTTGTGACCGGCACACGGTCGATCGTGTGGCGTCCGGTCATGGGCACCGCAGACATGAAGCCGGTGGTCACGGCCTGGCGCACGGATACGCCGCCCGACTACATGGTGATCCGCATGGACCGTCCTCAGGGGGCGACGAACGTGGTTCCGCTTTACTACGCGAATACGAATTCGATTCCAGGCGGCTTCAATAATGCTCGGTACAAGACGACGCACATGATCTTCCGGAAGTGTCCGGCGGCCGAGGTCGTGTGGCGGATGGGAACGCCCTCCTCCGACGAGTTTTTCGAGGTGGATCAAGTGGCGCATCTCGTGAAGTTGACGCACGACTTCTACATCGGCGTCTATCCCTGCACGCAGGGCCAGTTCACCGCGCTTGCGGGGGTTGGATGGCGCGGGCGGTGCAGATACACCTACTCCGCAAACATTGATTGGGCGGTCCATCCGATGGAGAGTATCAACTACGACGATCTTCGGGGCAAGACGGCTGGGGCGCAATGGCCGACATCGGGCGATGTGGACGCCGGTTCGTTCTTCGGTGTACTGCGCGCGTATACGGGAATGAACTTCGATCTGCCGACCGAGGCGCAATGGGAGTACGCCTGCCGTGCGGGAACGGGTACGACGGGGAATATCGGTGTCAGCTACGGGACCTGCTGGGACGAAGTCTCGTGGATCAACTACAACGCCGACGGGCACACGCACGAGGTGGGGCTCAAGCGGCCGAACGCGTGGAACATCTACGACATGCACGGACAGGTGATGGAGATCTGCCGCGACTGGTACGGCCCCTACGAATTCGTAGACGACGAGACGCCGGTAGTGGACCCGGAGGGCGCGCCATCGGGCGAATACCGTGTTGCGCGGCCGGCGGCCTTCACCAACAACCACACGCCGAATCACAGCGGTTTCCGGAACAAGATGAAGCCCTCCGAAGGTGATATGGGCGGATGGCACTGGAACGGGAGCACGTACTTCGCCGGTTTCCGTGTGGCGTTGGAAATCGAATGACCGGTGGTTTTCGGTGAAGAGTGGAGAACGGAGAGTGGGAAATGGAAAATGGAAAAACGGTAGGATCGTACTCTTCATTCTCCATTCTGCGTTTCTCATTTTCCATTTGAACGCATTTCCGGGTCCAGAGGGGCTGGTGGCGCGTGTGACGCCGGAGTGGGCCGGGAAAGTCGTGTTCGAGGATGTGGCGCGAAAGGCGGGGGAGAAGGAGTTCTGCGAAGTACGGTCCCTGCCGGACGGGCGCATCGCGGTAAAGGGCAATACGCCGAACGCGCAGTGTGCGGGATACGGGAAGTATCTCCGGAAGGTGGCGAAGGTCCCGTATTTCTGGGAGGGCGGCGGCACGGCGGCGGTCGCAGGGCGGCACGCCCCCCCGAGGATGGATGGCGTGATTCGGGCGGAGGCGCCGTACCAATGGCGGGCGGTGTTCAATTTCTGCACGCATTCGTATTCGCTCGCGTTCGCGGACAAGGCGCGGTGGGAGCGGGAACTTGACCTGCTTGCGCTCAGGGGCGTCAATCTGCCGCTCGCCTGCACGGGCGTGGAGTGCGTGTGGTACGAGACGCTGATGTCGCTTGGATGGAGCGACGAGGAGGCGCGGAGCTTCCTCGTGGGCCCGGCCTTCATGGCGTGGCAGTGGATGACGAACATCGAGAGCTATGCGGGACCGTTGCCGAAGAGTTGGATCGAAAATCGTCTCGCGCTCGCGCGTTTTATTCTCGCGCGCGAGCGCGAGCTCGGGATGACGCCCATCCAGCAGGGATTCACGGGGAACGTGCCGCGCGATACGGTGAAGAAGTTCCCGTCCGCGAAGATCAAGTTCCAGCCGCCCTGGTGCGGGTTCCCGGGGTCGGCGCAGCTCGATCCCCTCGACCCGCTCTTCCCGAAATTCGCGCGGGCGTTTTATGCCGCGGAAAAGAAGCTCTTCGGTCTGCACGGATACTACGCGGTGGATCCTTTCCACGAATCGCAGCCGCCGCAGGCGGGGGACGACTATCTCAGGGCGGTGGGCGAGACGATCGGCCGTGAGCTCCGCGCAGCGGATCCTGCGGCGAAGGCGTGTATGCAGAGCTGGTCCATCCGCGTGCCGATTCTGAAGTCGTTTCCGAAGGACGGCATCATTGTCCTGGACATCTCGGGCGAGAAGGGCCGCCACACCAAAGGTTTCTGGGGGTATCCGTTCGTGACGGGGGCAATCATAAACTTTGGCGGACGGACGGCCTCGGGCGGCGACATCCGTTGGCTCGCTGAAAACCACTTCGCCGAGACATACCGGAAGTTCCCGAACTGCGTGGGCATGGGGTATTTTCCGGAGGGCATCCACACCTCGCCGCTCTACTGGGAGCAGGCACTCGACCTCTTGTGGCGGGATGACAACCCCGAACCACTCGCCTGGACGACGGAACTGCTCGAGGCCCGCTACGGCGTGCCTTCCGCTACGGCGAAGAGCCTTGCCGAAGGACTTCTCGCGACCTATTATGGACGGGTCCATCTCGCGTCCGCGGTCTATCCGGCCAAACCGACCTTCCTGCTGAAACGCTGCGATCCGAACGTGGGATTCAGGTCCGGATACGACCATCGGCGCCTCCTGCGGACATGGAGGGAGATGATTACGGCGGCAAAGGAATTCGGCGTGCGTCCAGGCATGCGGTTCGACCTCGTAGACGCGGGGCATCGTCTCTTGAGCGATCTTTCCTACGCGCAGTTTGTGGACGTGGTCGAGATGTTCCTGAAAGGGGACGTGAAGGAATACGACTGCGCAGTGGCGGCGTTTTTGGAGACGGGGGCGGACGAGGACTGGCTCCGGAAGCATGAGCCGCTCTCCTCATTGAAGACGTATCTTGATCTGGCGGCCGCACAGGGGAAGACGGACGAGGAGCGGAATCTCTACACGTTCAATCAGGCGGTGCAGGTGACCTACTGGGGGCCATTCGGCGTGCCGACGGTCGCCGGCGATCCGATTCAGGAGTATGCGTGGAAGGAATGGGGCGGACTCCTCTCGGGGTATTACCTGCCACGGTGGAAGATGTTTTTGGAACATGCCCGCAAGGTGTTGGAGGGGAAGGCGGAACTGGCAGACATTGTGCCGCCGACGGACATCTGGCAACGTCCGAAGCATCGAGGAAACGCGTTTTACTCGAAGATGGCGGATTTCGAAGAGGGCTGGATCCGCGATCCGAAGCGGATGACCGGCGATGCTCCGACGGACGATGTCGTTTCCGCCTGCGAGAAAGTGCTTGCGAAGCAAGCGGCGGCATTCGAATATCAATTTGAAAATGGAAAAGAGAAAATCAACGGGTTTGAGGCGAAAATCGCGGAGTTCGAAAAGGAGATCCAGCGCCGGATCAAGGCGGGGCGCGTGCGTGCCGACGTCACGGGGGACGGGAAGGAAAACGACACCGCCGATCTTATGCGGCAAGTCGGTGATCAAATGAAAGAAGAGAAATGAAAAGTTCGAAAATCATGAATTCCTGTACGTTTGTCGTACTCGTCGTTTCCCCTTTTGCATGTTCCCTTTCACATTTGAACGCCGCCGAATTCCGGGTGCTGCCGGGCGATGACGTGAAGGCGGTGGTCGCGCAGGCGGACGCAGTGAGGCGGCAGAAGCCGACGGAGCCGATCGACATCGTCTTTGCGAAGGGCGACCACGAGATCACGGTGCCGCTGTTTCTGCACCGCACGAAGAATCCGATCGGCGACGGGCAGGCGGCGACGATGTTCCGCGGCGAGGAGGGGGCGCGGGTGCTGGGCGGTACGCGCGTGGGGCCGTGGAGGAAATGTGCGTTCAACGGACGCACCGACACATGGTGCGCGGACGTGCCGAAGGACGTGGAGCGGATCTACACGTTCCACGCGGACATTGAGATACGGACCGAATGCCGTTATCCGAACTTCGATCCTGAGCATCCGGAGACGGGCGGCTGGCTGTTCATTCCAGGCAAGATGTTTTCGATGTATTCACTGCGGGAGGGCGAGCGGAAGGACCGCATTCCGATGCGGGCGGAGGACTGGAAGACGTGGGCAAAACCGTCCGAAGGGCGCGTGAACATCTTCCCGCGCTACAACTGGTGGAACCGGATACCCCCGATCGCGGCGGCGGACGAGGCGACGCACACGCTCCATCTGGCGGGAGACACGGGGGAGTTCCCGCGCCCGGCGGACCGCTTCTACCTGATCGGGCTCCGCGAGGAGCTGGACGCGCCGAACGAATGGTACTTCGACGCGGACGCGCATCGGATCTGGTTCATCCCGCCCGCGGGGATGGACCCGAACAAGGTCCGCACCGCGATCACGACGACGACGCAGCCGGTCTTCAACTTCAACGACGTGGGGAACGTCCATTTCCGCGATCTCGAGATCTGCGAGGGTGGCGGCGGCATCAAGCTCTACGACGGTTCGCGCAACTGCACGGTGACGCACTGCACGATCCACGACACGGGCTGGTTCGCCGGATGCGGCATCCAGACGTGGGGTTCGGGCATCGTGATCCGCGAATGCCGGGTCTGGAACACGGGCAACAGCGGCGTGCAGGTTCATTCGTTGCGGGATGCCTCTCCTGCGGCATACGCTCCGGGGCACGTGGACGGCAACGAGGTGTCGTTCTGCCACATCCACCACACGGGACGCATCAACGGCTGTGGAGAGTGCATATGCGGCGCGGGACAGGGCACGCGGATCGTGAACAACCTTCTCCACCACGCGCCGCGCGGGGCGATCAGCTTCGGCGGTCGGATGAACGATATCTCGCGCAACCGCATCCACGACACGAACTTCCAGAGCGAGGACACAGGAGCGATCTACACGGGCGGATACGTCAACAATGCGGGGACGAAGATCAACGACAACTGGATCTCGGACTCCTACGGGTTCAGCCACGGGGGGACAGGTGTTTGGGAACATCGCAAGGCGGATGCGTTCGGTATCTACCTCGACGACTCCTCCGGCGGCGCGGAGGTGGTCGGGAACCTCGTGGAACGCTGCACGCAGGGCGCAATATTCTTTCATTCGGCGCGGTTCAACACCGTCTCCAACAACTTCTTCATTTCGAACGGAGGATTCGGCAAGTACCGGCTTCAGATCACGATGAACGGCTTCACCACGAACGCGCCGCCCTACCTGAAGACGGCTGCGCAGGACCAGTACGACCACATGATGAAGGGCGGTGCGGCGTGGACGAACTATCCGTCGCTTCGCCTGCCGCCGACGGCGTTCGAGCATTCGGAGGGGATGCTGATGATCGGGAACCAGATCGTCAACAACGTCGTCTACTATCCCGACCAGCCGGAGTCCTTCTACACGGCGCCGGGACAGTTCGCGCCGAAGGCGACGCTCTTCGACCGTAACGTGATCTGGTGCGGGAAGGGGAACAGGGTGCGTTACGGACGGAACTTCAAGGAGATCCCCGCTGAGAAATGGGCGGAGATGGGTCAGGACCTCCACAGCGTGGTCGCCGATCCGCTCTTCGTCGATCCGGCACGCGGCGACTACTCGTTCAAGCCCGATTCGCCGGCGCTGAAGCTCGGCATCCGTCCGTTCAAGGTCTCGCACTACGGACCGAACTACTGAAGAATGTGAAAAGGGGAATGAGAAATGAAGAAAGGAAAACGGGAAATGGGAAACGTCATGGTGATGTCTGATTGTTTGAATACGGAGAGGGCAATGGGCAGGACTGTGCGTCCTGCGCGACCGTGGGTGCGCGGAACGCGTGTTCCCGCCGTCGTGCTCCTCGTCCTTAGTTTTACATTCTTCATTTTCAATCCTTCATTTGCGCAGGGCGACGAGGGGCATGCTGCGACGGTAACGTGGCGCATCCACGAGAACCAGTGGCGGACGGAGGAGGAGTTCAAGAAATTGACGAAGTTCTTCGACGAGCATCCTGTGACGGGAAAGATCGCATTCTTTACGTGTCCAAGCCACGTGCCGCCGAAGTTCGAGCACTTTCTGCCGTGCCTGCCGCAATTGAAGAAGGCGATCGCGCATTTCAAGGCACGCGGACACCGCACGGGCATCAACCACCTTTGCACGATCGGTCAGACGGACGAGGATCTCGACCGGGCGATCGTGATCGAAGGGGCGCAGTATCTGGTGAACTGGAAGGGTGAGACGGCGAAGAGTGCACGGTGTCCGCTCGATCCGGTGTGGCGGGAGAAGTACGTGAAGCCGATATACACGGTTTTGGCGGAGACGGGGCCGGACTTCATCTGGACGGACGACGACATCGGTCGACTCTCGGGGCACGGCGTGCCGGGTCCGGGGTGCTTCTGCCCGATCTGCATGAAGCGTCTCCATGACCGGCTGGGGTATTCTGGCGACGTGAAGGGACTCAACGCGTTCTTTACCGACGCGGAAAAGGGCGAGGCGCGACGGCGGGCGATGATGACGCTCAACCGCGAGGTGTATGCGGATCTGCTCAAGTACATCCGCGAGGTCGTGCACGCCGTTGACCCGAAGATCGTGATCGGCGTGATGGATTCGATCACGGCCTACACGGGGAACAACTACGAGGAGAAGTTCCGTGCGCTCGCGCCGACGGGGACGGAGGAGGTGTTCTTCCGTCCGGGCGGCGGATACTACAACGACATCGGCGGACTCGGCGGAGTTCTTTCCAAGGCGAACGAGATGGGCTACGAAAGCGCATATCTGCCGGATGGCGTGGCGGTGAACGAATCTGAGATCGAGACCTTCCAGTACCAGCTCCTTCATAAGGCGAATTTCTCGCTGAAGACGGAGTCGCTCGCATACATGGCGGCAGGAACGCGGGGCACGGCGTGGAACGTGTTTCCTTTTGCGGACAACGAGACCTACGAGGCGGTGGCGCCGCGGATTGAGTCGTGCGAGAAGGTGCGCGTAGAGGCGGACGCGATTGTGGCGGCGTGCGGACGGGCGAAGCCGAGGGGCGTGTGGAACGGGCGTGGACGCGATTACTTCGTGGGAAACAAGAACGGTGGACGGACAGGGGAATGGATGCAGGAAGAGTGGTGGGAGAAAGGGTTCTGGCAGTCCGAACTGCAGATGACGGGACTTCCTGCCGCCTACCGCGAGGAGGAGTGTGAAGTGTGCGCGCCGAACGCGCAGGCGGTGTGGTCTTGGACGAAGGAGCAACTCGAACGCCGTCTCGCGGGCGGGCTCTACCTGCCGCTCGACGCGGCGCAGGCGATCATCGACCGCGGCTACGGAGAAGATCTCGGGTTCAAGATCGGCAAGGCGGTTTCGAAGGACGCGCGCGAACGCTTCGTCGACCATCCACTCAACGCGGGCGTGGCCGGATTCCGACGGGACATGCGGCAGTCATTCTGGGGCGGGGACGTGATTGAACTCGAGCCGATGGAAGGGGCGCAGATTCTCGCGGACGCGGTGGATATCCCGGGACGTGTCGTCGCGAAGTGTGTGAGCGGCGTGTACGAGAACAGGCGTGGGGGACGGATCTTCATGACGGGGACGATGGCCTGGGATCGGCTGTCGTTCAGTCCGGTGGTACGCGAACGCAAGAACGTGATGCGGTGGCTCTCGCGGGAGACGCTCACGGGATACATCGACAGCTACCACAAGGCGGCGATGTGGGTACGCGGTGACCGGGCGATCGCGATCTACAACATGTCCTTTGATGCGGCGGAGGGAATGGAAGTTCTACTCAAGGGTGAAGCGTGGTCGAAGGGAATCCGTCTTTCCGGCGGCGATGGCACGGTGATCAGGGGTGTGCGGGAAGGCGCGTACACGCGGTACCGTCTGCCGAAACTCGCCGCGTGGTCCGTGACGGCGTGGGCGCGAATGTAGAATTGACACCATGTTGACACCTGTATGCTTGAATGCCGTGCTGACGGAGGCAATGTATGGAAACGCCGGCAGGACGGTTTCGATGAAACCGTCGTGGCGGCTCCATTCATGTCGCCCTGCCGTTATCGCGTGTTTCTTTTTCCTTTTCTCTTTTTCCATTTTATGTGATGCCTTGGGTGGAATTGTCTACGATATTGACTTCGGGTCGGCGACGAATCAGGTGGCGCGCGATGGCGTGGGGAAGATAAACGGGGTACTGCCGGATGACTTTGCGGAGAACTACACGGGCTGGTGCGACGGCATCGCGACGACGGAGGTGAAGAGTGAGGAGGGCATAGGGAAGTATCTGCGCCTGACGACGTCCGCGCAGACGAAGGGCGGAACGCAATTCGTGGTCCCGAAGGAACTGAAACCGGGCTGTTACCGGTTCACGGTCGAGTCGCGCACGCTTGGCGCGGTCACGTATCGCTGTTCGTTTCGGATGGGCGGATCGCCGTATTCGGATTGTCTCAGTCGGCACGTCATGAGCGAGAACTGGAGCGTGCAGAGTTGGTGCTTCTCCGTGCCGAAGGACTGGAAGCAGTTGCCGATGCTGTTCGTGAACACGAGGCCGGGCGTGGTAGACCTGAAGCGGATGAAGGTTGAAACGGCGACGATAGCGGAGATGGCGCAGGAGGCGGTGCGGCGTCCGTCGAAGGACGTGACGGAGTACATTCGCCACAACCGTTTCCCGTTGGGCTTGCCGACAGGGTGGTGTTTCCGGCGGGATTGCGAGGGAACGGTGTACGGTGCGGACGAGACGGAACCGGCACCGGACGGCGTGCCGGTGTTGAAGGTTTCGGGCAACCGCATGTGGACCTTCTATTCCGAAGCGTTCCAGACTGCGTTTCCGGGTGGCGAGATGGAGGTGTCGTTCAAGTACCGGAGCGATTGCCGTGTGCGGAATTTCGTCAACGACGACCACTGGCGGGGAGAGATGTTCGGCGAATCCTGGCTCGGACCGACAAAAGAGTGGAAGGAGCATCGCTTCCGATTCAGGGGGCCCGAACTCGCGGAGGCGTTCACGATCGGATGGGGAACCGGTGTTGAGGCGGGAACGATGTGGCTTGATGACGTGCGTGTACGACCGATGGACGGCACAGGTGTACGGGATACGCGTCCCTGCCTGCAGATGGCAGTGGTGGAAGGCGATGCGGGAGAAGGAACGCGGGTACAGTTCCTGGACGAGAAGCCGCTCGTAAAATGGTGTGTGGTCGATGTGCCGACGGGGTCGGTGATGAAAGTGGAGGCGGCGGATCTCTACGGCGAAGAGGTGACGATTGCGGAGATTCCGCTCAAGGGCGGGAAGCTTGAGAAGGGAACGTTGGAAATATCGGCGTTCAAGGACTGTCCGATGGGGCAGTTCCGGATTTGCGCGACGATTGAAAAGGACGGCAAGGTCGTGTCGGAGAGGGAGGAAATCGTCCTTACGCGTGTAGTGCGTCCGGTGATGTGGGGGAAGGACGCGCCGAATTCACCGTTCGCAAGCCACTTCAATCCGTGGCGTCCCGTGGTGAAGATGATGAAGGCGTGCGGGGTGAACTGGGTACGGTTCCATGACGCGGCGGAGGATCTTTCCAACTGGTTCTATCTCGAACGGAAGAAGGGGGAGTGGACGTTCCGGGACGCGGCGATCGACGAGTACCGCAGGGCGAATGTCAAAATCTTCGCGCAACTGGGAATGTCGCCCGAATGGGCGAACCATTCGGCAGACTTGGTGAAGGAGAATCCGAAGTGGACGCCGGGGTATTTCGGGCGTTATCTGCGTCCGACGAATTCGGTTGACTGGGTGAACTATGTGACGACGTTCGAAAAACACTATCGGGGTGTGATCGACGAATACTTCGTATGGAACGAACCGGGCGGACACAGCTGGCAGTTCAACGACGACGCGAAGTGGTTCGCACCGGGTCGGGCGGGGCAGGACTTCGCCGTACTGCAACGCCAGACCTACGACGCGCTGAAGGCGGTCGATCCCAAGTTGAAGCTCTTCGGGTTCAATGCGGGCGGTCCGAAGGAATGGGTCGAGGACGTGATGGACGGCGGTGGTTTCCACTGCTGCGACGGTATCGACTGGCACTACTACTCCGTGCCGTCCCTTGCGCACCGCGAGACAGCGAACGTGATGGAAAAGTATTCGCTGCCGTCGATCCGTGCAAAGTATCCGGATTTTGGCGGGAAGCCGCTTTACATGAGCGAGGGGCAGGGGACGAACGACGGCGGGAGCAAGCTGCGGTGCCACAACACCGGACTCTATCACGCGACCGTGCCGTGGACGCCGGATACGATGCAGGATTATCTTGAGCTTTCGGACAACACGGCGCGGTTTCTCGTACAACTGCTGGCGGATGGCTTCAAAAAGGTCTTCCTCTACACCTGTCACGGATACGTGCATCCGGCACGGCGCAGCGAGTTTAGCGTGCTGATTGGCAAGGATGGCTATCCGGTGCCGTCCTTCGTGGCGCACGCGGCACTGGCGCAGACAATCGAGGGCAAGACGTTTGTGAACAAGGAAGATTTCGGTGAGAAGGGATGTGTATTCACCTTCCGGGCGAAGGACGGAAAGAATGCGAGGGTGTATTCCGACCTTTCCGAGAAGGAGAAACTCGCGCTTGCGAAGAAGACATGCCTGCATGATGTCTTCGGGAATCCGGTGACGGAGAAGACGGCAATGCCGGATACGTTGGTGTACGAACCGGGAAAGTAAACGGGGGCGACGATGAAAAAGTTCCGGTTGATGTCAATTTTGATGATCGCGACTCTGTCCGTTGGTGCGCGGACGGTCGAAAGCTTCAACAATGGATGGGAGTTTGCGAAGGACGGGGGGGCGTTCGAGTATGCGCGGGTGCCGCACGACTGGGCGATTGCCGGTCCCTTCGATCCGGAGGGCGACGGCGACACAGCGAAACTGCCTTGGAAGGGCATGGGGGTCTATCGGAAGAAACTTGTGATGGCGGAGGAGCCGAAGGGGCGGGTATTCCTCGACTTCGACGGCGTGATGGCACGGTCGGCGGTGTTCGTGAACGGACAGGTCTGCGGTCGGGGCGACTACGGCTATCTCGGATATCGTGCGGATGCGACGTGTTTTCTGATGAAAGGCACGAATGACGTGGAGGTGCGGTGCAGTACAAAGGAGTTGACCTCACGCTTCTATCCGGGCGGAGGCATGTACCGCAATACGTGGATTGTGACGACGGACAACGTCTATATCGAGGACGATTCGCTTGCGGTGGAAACGGTGGACGTGCTGACGGACCTCGCAAAAGTGAAGGTGAGCGGCAAGGTGACGGGGCGGGCAGCGACGAACCGCCTTGTGAGGGTGTCATTCGAGTTAACCGATCCAGATGGTCGGACGGCGGCAACGGGAAAGACGGAAATGGAACTGGAGGCGTTTGCGTCCGCGCGGTTCGAACGGACACTGGAGGTGCCCCATCCGCAGCTTTGGCAAATGGAGCGCGGGGCGAAGCTCTACACGCTCAGGATCGCGATCGTGGCGGACGAATATGCGGACGAACTAACGCGGCGGATCGGGTTGAGGGAATTCCGTTTTGATCCCGAGGAGGGGTTCTTCCTGAACGGGGAGCGGATACAACTCAAAGGATTCAACCAACATGCGGATCTGGGGCCGCTGGGGATGGCCGTGAACGAAGGGGCGATTCGGCGTCAGCTCGATATCATGCGGGAGATGGGAGCGAATGCGATCCGCACATCGCACAATCCGCCGGCCCCGGAACTTCTGGATGCGTGCGACGAGATGGGTATCTTCGTGTGGGACGAGTGTTTCGATAAGTGGGATGATTCGGCGGTGAAGGGCGACTTCGTGCAAGAGGAGTTCATCGCGCGACATCTGCGGCAGCTGGTGCGGCGAGACCGTCTGCATCCGTGCGTGTTCGTGTGGTCAATGGGGAACGAGATCCAGACGGCGCGTGCGACGAAGTTCGGGGATGTGGGCTGGTGGATCGGTCCGATTGCGCTGGGGACGAACCGCGAGCGGTGCGCGCAGTACCGGCACGCGATCCGGGAGGAGGACCGGACACGTCCGGTCGGCATCGGTAGCGCGTTCGGCCATGCGCTTACGGGAAGGGGGGACTATCTTGATCTCGATATCGCCGGATGGAATTACGGCAGGGTCTACGCCAAGGCGCACGAATTGGCACCGCAGATTCCGGTGCTCTGTTCCGAAAGCGCGTCTGCGGTTTCCGAGTTCGGATTCTATGCGGACGATTTGCCGACCTGCAAGACGAACTACGCACATGAGGTGCATCGCATCGACTCGTACGATTTCAATGCCGCGCCGTGGAGCGATGTCCCCGACCGTGAATTCGTGCGGATGGAACTGGATCCGTACTGTTCGGGCGAGTTCGTCTGGACCGGCATCGACTATTTGGGCGAACCGACGCCGTTCAAGGATTCCCGCAGTTCCTATTTCGGTATCTGCGATCTGCTTGGGTTCCCGAAGGATCGGTATTATCTCTATCGTTCATACTGGAACACGGAGGACTTTACGCTTCACATTGTGCCGGGACACTGGAACTTTCCGAAGAAGATCGGGAAGAAGATTCCGGTGTTCGTCTACACGAGCGCGCCGGAGGCGGAACTGTTCGTGAACGGGAAGAGCATGGGGCGTCGGCGGAAGGATCCTAAGGCGGGGACCCTCGACGACTACTACTCCGTTCTGCCGCGGTATCGGCTCATGTGGATGGAGGTGCCATACGAGCCGGGCGAGGTGAAGGCCGTGGCGTATGACGCGCAGGGGAGAAAACTCGGCGAACAGGTACGACGGACGGCGGGTGTGCCTGTCAAGGTGGTGCTGACACCGGAGAAGAAGCGGTACGGAAAGTTGCAGGTGGTGATGGTGACACTTGCGGACAAGGACGGGAACTTCGTGCCGGACGACGACCGCCGCATCCATTTTCAGGTGGAAGGATGCCGAATTCTCGCCGTCGGCAATTCCGATCCGAGGGGATATGACCGTTTCATGAAGACAGATTCGCATCCGCTCAAGTTCGGACGGGCGGGTATTTTTCTGGAGATCGAGCCGGGCGCGAAATGGAAACTAACGGCAACGGCGGAAGGGTGTGTCAAAGCCCAAAAAGCGGCGGAGTGATTTCCTCGCGCAAAGTACGGTTGGACGTCTCGGATGCCCGAGGACGTTGCCGAATCCGGAAGCTTCCAGAGGTAGGGGAACGGGGGTGCGCCCAACCGTAACCGGGGGCGCACTTTTTGTGAATGGTCAGCGGCTCAGGCGATAGGCTTCCATCAGCGTGTGGTATTTGACCAGCATGTTGGGAACCTCCCAGTCGGGCATGTCACGGTTCTGCAGAAAACCGAGGAAGGCTTCCATGACTTGGCCGAAATGGGCTTCGTGACCGACCGCGTACTGCTCCGGGACGATGATGCGCCAACCGGTTTCATGCGGTTCCGCGCTGATGCCGGGATAGGTCTTGGCGAGCGTTGCGACTGCATCGGTCAGGGCACGGCCGAGTTCCTCTTTGTTGACACCTGCGACGCGGCGGGGTTCGACATAGAGCACCGGTTTGTACCCTTCGGCCTCGCCCTGCTGGATGATCAGGGAACTGCGTGTGCCGCGCATCAGCGAGTAATGGGTGTCCCCCGCGCCGGCCGGGGGTTGGAAATTCCACAGCACCGAAGCTTTGGCATGGACCCCCCGGATCACATAGGTGAATTCGCCGTTGGCACGGCACTGCAACACGCCTTGGGCGTCGAGGTCTTTTTTCAGGTAATCCGGCCAGGCGGTCTGCGAGGTCGAGGTTTTGAACTGTTCCAGCGTGATCGGCGTGGGCCAGACGCGCGCCTTCAACACTTTGATGTCCGCAGGCGTGAGGGCCACGCCGGGGAAGGTCTCCCATTGGATGAGATCGGTCAGGTGGGTGTTCACATCCACGATCGCCTCGCCCTGCTGGGTGGTGTCGTAATACCAAGGCGGCCGCTGGAGCGGCTTGCCGGCCACCTGTTTGCAGAAGTGGTGGACGCTCTCCTTGGTGACCGCCGGATCGTCCGGTGTGCCCTTCTCCTGCTCGCCGTACACGGTGGGGAACCGTGACAGTTCGCGTTGCAGCACGCTGGTGATCTCAAAGCGCTCGGTCATGATGTCGTAGAGCAGGACCCCTTTGGAGCGGGCGACTTCGAACGCTTGTTTGAGTAACTCGTAATCCTTGGGCGTGATGGCCATCGGTTTGTCGGCAAGCACATGGAACCCGGCCTGCACGCTTTTGAGGATGTATTCGGTTTTGCGTGCGTTGTTGCCGGCCAGCACCACGACGTTTCCGGCCCGCTCCGCGATCATCCGGTCAAAGAAGTCGGGACCGGTGTACACAACGCTCTCCCAAGAGGTCGGGTCTTCCGCGCGGGTGTTGAAGCCCCGGATCCGGTCGAGGTGCAGGGAGGGGTCGGGGCCGGCCGGTGCGTAGACGTGAACCTTCGGCGAGACGCCGGGGAACATGCGTTTCTGCACCAGCGCGGCATGGAAATGGCCGGGGTCCAGAGTGATCAGTTTCACGGTGTCGCCCCCGCAGGTGTTGGGGCAGCAGCGGGTGCCGGGGTTGTCGCAACCGGTCAGCGCCAACAGCGCGGCGCCGGTGAGCAGCAGGGTGTTTCGATTCATGGTGTCCTCGTTGGGATGGTTTGAAGAAAAGGCGGAGTGTAACGGACTCATACGCTGACGCGGATGTCGGCAGCCTGAAGCACTTTCGGGATGCTGAAGGGACCGCGCTCGGGACAGGCCAGCAATGCGTTGGCCCCGGCGTCATCGGTGCGTTCGGTACGCCAGTCCCAGGCGAGGGTCTTGCCGGTTTTCATGCAGAGATGGCCGAGGGTGCAGACCGAGGTCGAGCGGTGGCCGATTTCAGCGTTGGTCACCGGGCTTGTGCGGTTTTGGATCGCAAGCAGCCAGTCTTTCACATGGTTGTCGCTGACATGCAGACGCACGGCGTTAGCGTGCAGCGGCGCTTCAAGGAGCCGCGGGTCGCTCGCATCCAGCGCCTTGAGGGTCTTGCCGGGCGTGGTGGGGTCGCTGGCAGTGACTTTGGCGGCGCCGCGGCTTACGAAAATCCAGCCTTCATCGCCGATGAAGCGCACGCCGTTCGGATAGCGGTAACAGACACTGACCTTGATGTCGTCGGGATAGGTGTAGAGCAGGTCGAATTCGCGGTGCGCATTCCAGAGCCCTTTGTCGAGCCATTGGCAGGTGCCCGAAACCTTTAGGGGCCCAGTCTCCTCGGTGCCCAGTCCCCACTGCACGATATCCATGTGGTGTGCGCCCCAGTTGGTGATCATGCCCCAGCCGTAGGGTTCCATCTGTATCCACCCGGGACGGGAAGCGATTTGGGCGATGTCCTGATTATGCACACGGTCCTCGGTATAGTACGCCTCCGGTGTCGGCCCCAGCCACGTGTCGTAATCCAGATTCGGCGGAATGGGCATTTCTTCTTTGCGGCCGCCGTCCCGGTCTTTGCCGAAACCGACTTCGACACGGCGGATCCGGCCGATCCGGCCGTTACGCACCAGTTCGCACGCCGTGCGGAACTGTTTGCTGGAACGCTGCTGGGACCCGACCTGCAGCACCACCTTTTTGCGGCGCACGATTTCGGCCAGAATACGCCCCTCATGGATCGTTTGTGAAAAGGGCTTCTGCAACCAGATGTCTTTTCCCGCAAGTGCGCATTCGATGGCGCACAAGGCGTGCCAGTGATCCGGCACGCAGATCATCACGGCGTCCACGCCGCCGTCGCGCAACAGATCAGAATAGCGGCCGAAAGTTTTGACGGTATGGTTTTGCAAACCGAGACGCTTGTTGTACTCGTTCTCGACCCGGGCCTTCGAATGGGCCAGCCGCTTGGAGTCGAGATCGCAGAGGGCCGTGATCCGCGCCATCTCGGTCAAGCCGAAAAGTCCGGGCATCTCCATGCTGGTCGCGATCCGTCCGCATCCGATGATGCCGATGTGGATCTGCTTGCTTGGGGCAGCGGCACCGAACAGATGCGGGGGGATCAGGTTCGGCAGGGTAATGGCTGCGGTCGTCGCGCCTCCGGCGCGAAGAAAGGTGCGTCTGGTCAGGGTGGACATGGTGTGTTTCTCCCCTAGGATAATCATTGAGGCACATACGGTAATCCTGCGCGTGTCCGCGCGGCGATCCGGTCGGGCGCGGGCACACGTAGGCCGATATGCGCAAACAATAGGCCAAGGAGACGCTTTTGCGCAAGGGTTTTGTTGCCGAGGCACACGATGGAGACGAAGGATGTTTCCCGCACTTTGGTTTCTGGTTTCTTGAAATCGCCATCGCTATCGTTTCCCCATCCCCGTCCTCGTTCTCGTCCGCGGACGCCTCGGGGAGGTATCCCTGCCGAAACCCGGCACGGCCTATCTAATCTGTCTGCTGAACCCTGCCCGCCTCAACGGCCAGTGACTCAAGGATACGCCCGGACAAACCGAAGCGTCACATCAAAGGCTTGGTTTTTGCCGTTCGCTTTGATAAAGTTCGCCCATTTCTGATTCGTGGGGATAATTCGGCAACGCGGAATTCATGATGGAGACGATCGGACAAAAGCTTTTGGATGCGCTCAAGCTGTATGGCGTGAAAGTGCTGTTTGCGCTCGGCATCCTGCTGGTCGGGTGGTTCGTCGCCCGGATGATCCGTCAGGCACTCAAAAACCTCATGCGTAAAGCGCATCTGGACGACACGCTGGTCACGTTCCTCGCCAGTCTCAGCCATACCGCGGTCATGATTCTCGTCATCATCACCGCGCTGGGTCAAGTCGGCTTGCAGACGACCTCGTTCGTGGCCGTGCTCGGTGCGGCGGGGCTGGCGGTGGGCTTGGCGCTGCAAGGGTCGCTCTCCAACTTCGCTTACGGGATTCTGATGGTTTTGTTCAAGCCCTTCCGGGCGGGCGACTACATCGAGGGTGCCGGCGTGGGCGGACTGGTCAAGGCGGTCGGGATCTTCACCACCGAATTGCGCTCCCCGGACAACAAGACGATCATCGTTCCCAATGCCAAGATGATGGGTGACAACATTGTCAATTACTCGGCCAACGCCACACGGCGTCTGGAACTGAAGATCTGTGTGAGTTTCGCGGACGACCTCAAAAAAGCCAAACAGGTGCTGGAGTCGGTTCTGGAGGCAGAGCCGCGCGTGCTCAAGGATCCGGCCCCGTTTGTCGGCGTGTTTGCGTTGAGTGACTACGGTGTCGAATTCACGGTTCGCCCTTGGGTGAAAACCCCGGAATACTGGGATGTGCGGTTTGCGCTGCTCGAAGCGATCAAGACGCGTTTGGATGCGGAGGGGATCACCATTCCCTTGCCGCAACAGGTTGTGCATTTGCAACGGAATGAGGAATAAGAGGGGAGACGGGGCCGCGGGGCGCCCCTGCGCCGTCCCGGGCACCCGGAAGAAAAAGGCCATGCGCGGGAGAGGGGACAGCGGTCATGAAAAGCAGGCGTTTCTGGCATACGGCGGGGGTTCTGATTGGTGTGTCGGCTGCGGTGTGGGTGTGCGCTGCGGCTGAACTTTCGGGGGGGCGCGAGGATCCGGACGGCAAGACCGTCTGGTACGACGGCCAGTCCCTGCCGATCGAGGGGCGCGCCTTTCAGGACACCGAGGTGTTTTACGACCGGTTGCCCGCGCGCGCCCAGAAGACCGTGACGCCGGGTGTCTGGGGGAACAGCCGCCACTCGGCCGGCATGGCGTTCCGCCTCGTTACCGATGCGCCAACCGTCAAGGTGCGCTGGGGGGTGCGCAATGCCTCGCTGGCCATGCCGCACATGCCCGCCACGGGGGTCAGCGGTGTGGATGTCTACCGTCGTTTGCCGGAGGGTGGCTGGTATTTCGTGCGCAACGGACGCCCCGGGTCGTTCACCAACTCTCTCACGTCGTTCAGCATCACCCCCAACACGGAGTTTATGATCTATCTGCCGCTCTATAACGGCACGTCGTTTCTCGAGGTGGGGATCCCCAAGGGTAACCGCCTTTTTGCGCCGCCCGTACGCGCCAGCGGGATCACCAAGCCGGTGGTCTTTTACGGCACCTCGATCACGCACGGCGGCTGTGCCTCGCGACCCGGTCTGGCGTTTACGGCCGTTGCCGGACGCTTCGCGGACGTGCCGGTCGTCAACCTCGGTTTTTCCGGCAGCGGTAAGATGGAGATGGCGCTCTGCGATCTGATCGCGGAGATCGATGCCTCGGTGTATGTGCTGGATTGCCTTTGGAACATGGGTGACGCTCTGGTGAAGGAGCGGGCGGAACCCTTCATCCGTGCTCTGCGCGAACGGCGTCCCGATACACCGATTCTGCTGGCCGAGGATTGCAACGTCTTTGGCCGCGCCCCAACCTCCAAATCCCTCCTGATGCGGGCGATCTACGACAAGTTGAAAGCGGAGGATCCCGCCCGATGGGCTAAGCTCCACTATTTGGAGGCAAAGGACATGCTGGGGCATGATGGCGAGGGTACGGTGGACGGATGCCACCCCAACGACCTTGGCATGATGCGTCAGGGTTTGGTCTACGGTCAGGCGCTGAAAAAAGCGCTCGGCCGCTAAGGGAATGAGCGTGATGCGGGAGCGGAGTCATGTGGGAATATAGTGACAAGGTGATGGATCATTTCCGCAATCCGCGCAACGTCGGGAAGATCGAAAACCCTGACGGTGTCGGCACGGTCGGTTCGCTAGCCTGTGGTGACGCGCTGACGCTGATGTTCCGGCTTGACGCGGACGGGCGTATCGCGGAAGTGAAGTTCCAGACGTTCGGCTGCGCCAGCGCTATCGCCTCCTCTTCGGCACTGACGGAGATGATACTCGGCAAAACCTTGGAGGAAGCGGAGCGGATCACGAATCGGGAGATCGCGGAATACCTCGGCGGGTTGCCCGACCAGAAGATGCACTGTTCGGTCATGGGCCGCGAGGCCCTGGAAGCGGCCATCCGCAATTACCGCACCGGAGAGACCACCGTTAAAAAACGCGATGATCCCATCGTGTGCACCTGTTTCGGTGTCTCGGAGGGCGAGATCCGGCGTGTGGTCACGGAAAACGGGTTGACGCAGGTGGAGGAGGTGACCAACTTCTGCAAGGCGGGCGGCGGATGCGGCATGTGCCGCGATGACATCCAAAAAACCATCGATGTGCTGCGCGCGCAGCCGGCGGGCCCGTCCGTAGCCACCGTGGCCGCGCCCGCAAAGAAACTCACCAATCTCCAGAAGATGAAGCGGATCGAAGAGGTGGTCAACCGCGAGATCCGGCCCCAACTGCAGAAGGACGGCGGCGACATCGAGTTGATCGATATCGTGGGCGACTGTGTGACCATCGCGTTCCGCGGTATGTGCGCGGGGTGCCACTCTGCCGCGTTCACCCGTCAGGATTTCATCGAGGCGCGGCTCCGCGAGTTCGTTGATCCTGCCATTACCGTAATCGAAGAGGAAAAATAATCATGTCTCTTTATGAGTATGCTCACGATCTGGATACCCCGGTCCATCCGGTCAGTGCTCCGGATTACATGCCTGTCGAAGAGTTGCGCGCGCTGCAGCTTCACCGGCTGCAAGGCCTGGTCCGCCGGGTCTACGACCATGTGCCCCTGACCCGCGCGCGCATGGACGAGCGTGGGGTCCGGCCGGAACACATCCAGACCCTCAAGGATATCGCGTTGCTGCCCTTCATGATGAAGACTGATCTGCGCGACACCTATCCCTTCGGCCTCTTCGCTTGTCCGATGAACGACATCGTGCGTTTCCACTGTTCCAGCGGAACGACCGGTAAACCCATCGTAATCGGAAATACGCAGAATGATATCCGGGTCTGGCAGAATGGCTGCATGCGGGCGCTGGCCCTGTGCGGTGTGCGCAGTTCGGACATCATGCAGGTCGCCTACGGCTATGGCCTCTTCACTGGCGGGCTCGGTCTGCACTACGGCGGCGAGGGGCTTGGTTGTGCCGTGTTGCCGATCTCCGGCGGCAACACCGACCGCCAGCTCATGCTCATGCGCGACATGGGGACGACGGTCATCGCCTGCACCCCGAGTTATTTTCTGCACCTGATCGATGAGGGCATGAAAAAAGGAATCGATTTCAAACGGGACATGCAAATCCGGCACGGCGTGTTCGGCGCGGAGCCGTGGACCGAGGAGATGCGAGCTAAAATCGAAAGCCTCACCGGGATCTTCGCGCACGACATCTACGGCCTGACCGAAATCGCCGGACCGGGTGTCGCCAACGATTGCCGCTGCCGACGCGGCCTGCATGTCTTTGAGGATCACTTCTATCCCGAGATTGTGGATCCGGAAACCCTCGAACCCCTGCCCGACGGCGAACAGGGCGAGTTGGTTTTCACCACGCTCACACGCACCGGAACGCCGATGCTGCGTTACCGCACGCGCGACATCTCGAGGCTCCTCACCGGGGCCTGCCCTTGCGGCCGCACGATCCGTGCGATCGAGCGGATCCACGCCCGCAGCGATGACATGCTGATCATCCGCGGCGTGAACGTCTTTCCCTCGCAGATCGAGGCCGGACTCCTGTCCATCGACTCGGTTCTGCCCCACTACCAGATCGTGGTGGGCAAAGAGGGCGATCTCGACACGATCGAGATCAAGGTGGAGGTCACGCGGGAGACCTTCAGCGATGACATCAAGACGCTGGAGCGGTTGCGTCAGCGGATCGGCCAAGCGGTCCAGCGCATCATCAACCTGAGTCCCCATATCACACTGGTGGAGCCCCATACGCTTCCGCGCAGCGAAGGCAAGCTCCAGCGTGTCACGGATCTGCGAAACCGCGCGGTATCGTCGAAAGGAGTATAGTATGAAAATCCAACAGATTTCCCTGTTTCTGGAAAATAAGCCCGGGCACCTGAATACGATCTGCCGCACGCTGGCTGATGCGGGCATCAATATCGTGACCCTCTCGCTGGCCGACACCCAGCAGTTCGGCATCGTCCGGCTGATCGTGCAGGAGTGGCAGAAGGCCAAGGAGGTGCTCGAACAGGCCGGGTATGTGGTGAATGTGCGCGAGGTTGTGGCCGCTGCGGTCGCCGACCGGCCGGGCGGTATGGTGGAAGTGCTCGACATCATCGGCAAGACCGGTGTGAACATCGAGTACATGTACGCCTTCGCCTTTCGGCACAATGCTGAAGCAGTGCTGGTCTTCCGTTTTGACGATCCCGACCGCGCTGTCCGGGCACTGCAGGCCGCGGGCCGGGATGTGTTGGATGCCGTCACCCTATTTCAAGAGGCGAAATGAATACTACACCGATTGTCGAGAACCGGTTCTGGCAGCCGGAGTTTGAATGTATGCCGCGGCCCCGTATCCTCGCCCTGCAGGTCGAGCGGTTGCGCGAGACAGTGGCGCGCGCGATGCGGGTGCCGTTCTACCGCGAGAGCTTCGAGCGCAAGGGCATCACGCCGGATGTCATCCGGAGCGTGGAGGATGTGCGCCGTCTGCCGTTCACCACCAAAGCTGATTTCCGTGACCATTACCCGCTCGGACTCACGGCTGTGCCGCGCTCCGAGATCGCGCGGTTTCAGGGAACCAGCGGCACCACCGGGAAGCCGACCTGGACCGCTTACACGGCGGCGGACGTGGATCGTTGGGCCGATCTGTGTGCCCGGTTCCTGGTCTCCGGAGGCCTGCGTCCGGAGCACACGGTGCAGATCTCGTTCGGTTTCGGACTCTTCACCGGCGGCTTCGGGCTGCACAACGGCATCCAGCGTGTCGGCGCCGCAGTCCTGCCGGTCTCCAGCGGCAACGCCGCGCGCCAGCTGATGTGCATGCAGGATTTGCAGCCGGAGGTGCTGATCTGCACGCCCTCTTATGCCCTCAAGCTCATGGATGATATCCTGCACGGTGGGGTGGACCGTGCCGCACTCGCCATCCAGCACGCGCATTTCGGCGGCGAACCCTGGACGGAGGAGATACGAGAACGCATCGAAACCGGACTCGGTATCCGCTGTTGGAATAACTACGGCATGGCCGAGTGCGGCGGACCCGGCCTCTCGGGAGAGTGCGCCTTCCGCAACGGAATGCACATCCAAGAGGATCAGTTCATCGTCGAGACCATCGATCCCGAGACGCTGGAACCGCTGCCGGACGGTGAGAAGGGCGAACTGGTCGTCACCCCGTTGTGCCGCGAGGCCCTCCCTGTGGTCCGTTATCGTACACGCGATATCGGCATCTTGTACGCGGACGGCCCCTGTCCCTGTGGCCGCACCACCCGCCGCATGAGCCGGATTCTCGGTCGCACCGATGACATGCTGATCATCCGCGGGGTGAACGTCTTCCCGTCGCAGATCGAGACCGCCCTGATGCGTTTTGAGAAGGTGGCTCCACACTACATGATCGAGGTCACCCGGCCCACGGCGCTGGACGAGGTCACGGTCCACATCGAGATGCAGCCGGGCATGTTTTCCGACAGCATGCGGGAGATGCAGGGGATCCGGGAGCGTATCGCTGCGGAGATCTACGGCGTCACCGGGTTACACATGCGTGTCAACCTCGTGAGCCCCAATACGCTGGAGCGTTTCGAGGGCAAATCGCGCCGCGTCAAGGATCTGCGCAAGTTGGTCGACTGATCCAACACGCGTAAACAGGCGGCTTGCGGAGCGCCGGCCCGGACAAGTGTCACTTGTCCGGGTCACGCTATGCGCGGCAAAAGCCGTACACCGCGCAGCGTTTCATGTTCACGCAAGAACGAGGCACCGATCCCGATAGGCGATACCGATACCGATCCGCAAGCCCTCCGATTGCATTGTCCTGACGTTCGGTCTCTATTGATTTGCAAGCGTGTTTAGGAAAGACGCGGGGGTCAGCACGGATACGCGGCCGATGGCCGAGCGCGGAAAATGCCGGACATTGCCGGTGACCAGCGGGGCATCGAGCGCCGCAGCCGCCTCAAGAAAGATGATGTCATCGGGATCGGGCAGAGGTGTTTTGAGCGGAAACGGAGTATACGGTGCGACCAGA
>Ga0116183_1000717_pt1 | contig 38454 bp, 26 predicted proteins | sample AD_UKC078_MetaG_FD_89753 | JGI IMG/M metagenome (GOLD analysis project Ga0116183, IMG submission 89753) | Active sludge microbial communities of municipal wastewater-treating anaerobic digesters from USA - AD_UKC078_MetaG | ecosystem: Engineered > Bioreactor > Anaerobic > Digestate | place: USA...
ATACCCTATATTATTGTCAAGTAATATTTTAACTATATTTTTTGTCTGCTTTCTAATTCAAAGCTCTCTAATTTATTAAAAGTGTTATCATAGATTTCTTTGCTTTTAGTATGATTTCTAAAGATTGTTGATATTCTTTTCATTTTTATTACTAATAATGCTTTTTCAGATAACTTTGCAAATTGTTCTAAAGTAATAGTTCTATATTTTTTCATAAAGACGCCAAAATAATTATTAATGAAATAATTAATAATGCTCATTATTGTAATTAATATGGTCAATTTTACATTTATTGTCAAGCAAAGCATTATTCCAATGAAAAATGTGAGTATGTTTTTGAATATCAAAAAAGTGAGTAAAATAAAGCAACTGGCAATATATTCTGTGTCTTCATAGAAACGAGAATGAAGGTAACCCTCATTGTATCTTTCAAATATCTGCAAATTTATCCGATTAATCTTATCGATAATATCAATTCTGACTTCATGCAAAAGCTTATTGTTTAGTAAGGCAGAAAAATAAGACTGGAAATACCCTATTACACTTAATAAAGCCTGTATAATAAAAATACCAATAATCAATTGATAAAATAACTCAATATTTGCTTTTATAATTGCATCGTCAATAAGAAGCTTTGTTAAATAGGGAATAGGGTATGTCAAAATTGTATAAATGAAAAAAACAAACCCTAAGAATATCGTTTGCACACGATACTTTTTATAATACTTAGAATGAGAAATCAATATTTTAAAGTATTCTTTAAAGACCTGCATATATGCCATTCGTCCTTTTTATATATCTGCCTTCTCTACAAACTTCGCTTTGTGAGAGACTATGCCGTGCATTGTACAAAAAAGTATTGACTGAGAAAGCGCTGAAGACAAGTAGGTGCGCCCGTCTCGCCCACGCTCATTTTATTCTTTTTCATATTATCACCTCTTCAAAACATTGCTACCAAAACTTTATTTTGGTGTCCATGTTTTGATAATATCATAAATTTCTGCTATTCCCCCGATTAAATTGTAAAACATAGCGTTGAATTACAACTTCTAAATCACGGCTTCACACTACTATATCACACTATTACAAGTTGCCAAGCTCTGAGTACTATTTATTAAATAATAAATAATGATAATATGTCAACATATTTTTTGTAATTACTGTTTTTTTATTTAACAGCACACTGTTTTGGTCCTCGCTTCCAATTTCACGAAGTGAAATTACCAGCCAACTCAGCTCTCAGCTCTCAGCTCTAATTATACAACACCCATGTCCCCTTGACACTCTCAAGCATATAGAAAAATTATGCAGTTTCAGAAATTAGATCTTGACATTTTTCATCATTTATATAGGATATTTTATATTAGATGAGGTGATACAAATAAAATCATTGTCTTACGGACTTTCTTCAGATACTGAGGAAAGTCAAGAAATAAAAATTTAAGGAGATAAAAAATGAAACGCTACATATCACTGACATGTATTTTAATATCTATTTTTGTGCTTTTAGCTAAAGAGCAAAGACTTAGTATGACACTTGATAGATCTATAGCTATTCCAAAAATTCAGAATTTTTTAAATTTCGCTGTTTCTGACTCATTTTTATATCTGTATGAAAGTGGAAATAAAGTAAAACAGAAATCATATTGCTTTAATCTTAATGGCACTCAAATAACTTCCTTTAATGTTGAAACGGAGAGCCTTTATGAACCGTTATTAAGAATGAATTACTGGTTTTTCAATAAACAGATATCTTTATATGATATTAGACAATATCGAGTTGATTTCTATAATATCTATGGGAAAATCATTGAATCAAAAAACAATATTAAAGACAATGAGCTTTTTTGGGATTTTTCTGAATTAGATAATGAAAAGTATTATCTAACATGGGTTCTTCCTTCAACAAAACTTGAATATGTGTGGAACCTTTACAAAGAAGATGAAAATAAAAACATGACCCTTTTAAAATCATATAAATTACCCTATGAACAATTAAAAGACATACCGATAAAAGACATACCGAATATTGAAAGAGGGCTTTTTATAGATTCTAACAAAAATAAAATAATGGCCATTTCTGAGAAAGTTAGTGAAGGCTATCGTGTAAGTGTTTATAAAGAGAAGTCAATGCTCAGTATTCTAATTTCAGAAGTTGAAAATAAAATATTACAGGATATTAAAATTGGAGACAGTTTTATCCTTATGGCTTTTTCCAAAAAGAATGGGAAAAGTTTTGAATACAGGATTTATGATTTTACAGACAATTATAAAGGAAATATTAAAAACACAAAAAACGCTCCATTAAAAATACTCGGTGATCAGATATATCTATTAGAACAACGCAAAAAACAAATTAATGTTTACTCAATACAAATAAAATCTTAATTTATTATAAAGATTCCAAACAAGCAGATTATTTTGCTTTTATCAAATGGGACAAAACTTACGATGATAATGAGGTAGATAAGTAATTAAACTATGATAGAGAAGAAACCAATAAAAAAGATAATAACAAGTATAATCAAAATAGAAGTCCATATCCATTATTAGGTTCAAAAATTAGATTACCAAGATATATGATTGGCACTGGAAGAGTATCAGATTCACATCCATATTTCAACGTGTCAATGGGGACAGGGGAATTGACACTCTTGGAGTAAGACGATTGGTAAAGATCGTGTCAACACACCTGTCCCCTTTACACCAAAAAAAACACACTAAAAATATCCATTAGATTCCCTTTCCATTCCCTTTAATTTCCTATGCATTCTCCAAGATAGCAAGGGGATTGTAAGGGTAGTCACAAGGGAAAGATACTAATAAATAGAGACTTACAGTTTTATGTGGAAAAATCTAAAAATGTTTGCAAAAGCGGGATTTTTCATTATTATTTTAAGAGAGGATTTATCAAAAAAGGATGAGATTTTAAAATATGTATGACTTAATAATTATCGGGGCAGGGGCAGGTGGTTTGTTTGCTTCAGCCTATGCTGGATATAATTTTCAGAATAAGAGAATCTTAGTATTGGAAAAGACATCGAAGCCTGGCATCAAGCTCTTGATGTCTGGTAGTGGTCAATGCAATTTTACACACGCTGCAATGCCAGAAAATTTTATCAAGCATTATGGTGAGAATGGGCGTAAGATAAAGCATGTAATCTATTCACTTAACTATTTGCAATTAATGGACTTGATGAGTAAAATGGGTATTGCTTCGATCATCAGGGAGGTTGGCAAGGTTTTCCCACAATCTTTGCAGGCAACTGATATACGCGATGCTTTTTTGCATCAGGCAAGCAAGAACAAGACATGTTTTAAGTATAATGAGGATATCAAAGAGGTGGTCTTTCAAGACTCTCATTATACGATTAAAACAGGGTCTGATAGCTATCAAGCTAAGAATATTCTCTGGGCAACTGGAGGGAAATCTTCGCTTATCAAGAGTTTTGAGAATAATTCTTATAGCTTATTACAGGGTTTGGGGCATGAAGTAATACCCTTGAAACCTGCGCTTGTTCCGCCGGAACTCAAGAATTATATTTATGGTAGTTTGACAGGTATTAGCTTCAAAGATATACAAATGAGCGTGATTAGTGCGAATAAAAAGGCAAGGCAATTTATTGGTGATATGCTCTTTACGCATCATGGTGTGTCGGGACCAGTAGTACTCGATGCATCACGATATTTTGCTAACGGGGATATTCTGAGCTTTAACTTTACTACATTTAAGAATTACGAGGCATTTTATCAAGATTTTCAAGAGAAGATGCAAGCAAGCCCCAAAAAGACAATTAGGAATCTCTTATTAGAATACGCATTACCAGAGGCATTGATTAATTTGCTGATGGACAATTTGGGTATTGACAGACTATTAAACTCGCATAATATTCGTAAAGAGAATTTGGTGAAATTATTAAAAAAGCTTACTGACTTTGATTTAGAAATTAAAAATTTAGGCTCATGGCAAAAGGCGATGGTAACCAGCGGCGGTGTGTCTTTGCGAGACATTAATACCAAGACTATGGAGTCCAAGCTCTACCCTGGCATGTATTTTGCAGGAGAAATTTTAGATATAGATGGCGATACAGGGGGTTATAATATCCACTTTGCAATGGCATCAGCTAAGCTTGCCATAGGTAATATCTTTAAAAAATAAAATGCAGGCTTGCGCCTGCATTTCTTTATTTAATAACGATACTAACCAGTTTTTTTGGAACGACGATCATTTTTATGATTTCTTGTTCCCCGATAGCTTTCTTCACATTATCAACTTCCAGTACCAAATTCTTTAGAGTTTCATCGTCGATATCTGCAGAGACGGTAATTGTTCCTCTAAGTTTACCTTGAATCTGTATAGCATACGTAATTTCATCTTTTTTTAGATATTTTGGATTAAATTGCGGAAGCCCTTCAACGTGTATCAAGCAAAGACCACCCATCATAGTCCATAATTCTTCAGCAATATGCGGTGCAAATGGGAAAAGCAGGCGAGGGATTATAGACGCAGCCTCAGCAATCACCAGTTTTTCTTCATCATTATAAATGCTCAAGTCTTTCAGTGCAGACAGATTATTAAAATGTTCCATAATCGCAGCTATATCTGTATTAAACTGCATTCTGGACTTCATATCATCGACAACTTTTTGCACGGTAAAGTGGGTTGAATAACGAAGGCATTTTATATCAGGTCTCAGAATGGCATTTTCTGGATATTCTTTCAAGTTAATTTTGATAAAATCGCCATTGACATTGAAATATCTCCAGAGTCTATTTAAGAATCTAAAAGCACCCATCACACCATCATCAGACCACTCGATATCTTTTTCTGGTGGTGATGCAAAGAGAACAAAAAGACGAATAGTGTCTGCACCATAGCGATCAATATATTCTTGCGGATCAACAGTATTGCCCTTTGATTTGGACATCTTAGCCCCATCTTTGAGCACCATACCTTGGGTTAGGAGTCTCAAGAATGGTTCATCAGATTTTAGCAAGTCGATATCTCTCATAAATTTATGGAAAAAGCGCGCATAGAGTAGATGCATACAGGCATGCTCAATGCCGCCAATATACTGGTCAACGGGTAGCCAATGATTGGCAATATGTTTGTCAAATGGTTCATTCTCATTTTTTGGATCGGTAAAACGTGCATAATACCACGATGAATCGACAAATGTATCCATTGTATCTGATTCACGAATCGCAGGTCCCTTGCAATTAGGGCAAGTTGTGTGTAGCCATTCTTCTACTGATAAAAGTGGATTTTGCGTCGTTTTACCAACTTGGACATTGTCAGGCAATTCCACAGGCAGGTCTTCATCAGGAACAAGTACTATACCGCAAGATTTGCAATAAACTACGGGTATTGGTGCACCCCAATATCTTTGTCGTGAGATACCCCAATCACGCAGTCTATAGGTAATTGTTTTTTCACCAAGCTCTTCTTCGATCAGGTGTTGTGTAATGGCAGCCTTTGCCTCTTCATTGTTCATCTCGTCAAACTGCTCAGAGTTCACTAAAATACCTTCTTCGATATATGCTTCTGTCATACTGTCAATATCGAGGCTTTTATCAGGTTTTTGAATGACTATTTTGATGGGAATATTATACTTTTTGGCAAATTCAAAGTCACGTTGATCATGTGCTGGTACTGCCATTACTGCGCCTGTACCGTATTCCATCAGGACATAGTTTGTCACCCAAATTTGAATCTTATCACCATTGAGAGGATTGATGCAATATTTGCCAGTGAAGACGCCTTCTTTTGTAGTATCAGCAGCACCGCGGGTGATTTTGTCTTCATTAATTACCTTTTGACAGAATAAAGCCAATTCGGAGTCATCTTTTTCGTTTTTAAGCCATTTTGCAATTATTGGATGTTCGGGTGGCAAAGCCATGTAAGTAACGCCATAAACGGTATCAGGGCGAGTGGTAAATACTTTTATGCAACTGTCGCTATTCTCTATTTTAAAGCAAATTTGCGAACCTTCACTTCTGCCTATCCAATGCTTTTGCATTGCGATCACACGCTCGGGCCAATCTATCATTTTAGAGAAATCAAGCAACTCTTCTGCGTATTTGGTTATCTTAAAAAACCATTGTTCGAGCTCTTTCTGATGCACAATAGATTCACATCTCCAGCATTTTCCATCTTCGACTTGTTCATTTGCGAGCACGGTTTGGCATTCATCGCACCAGTTTACAAAAGAGCTTTTACGATAGACGAGTCCATTTTCATATAGTTTTTTAAATAGCCATTGCCCCCACTTATAGTAATCAGGACGGCAAGTAGCTAATTCACGTGACCAATCGACAGCCAATCCCAGCAAGCTGAGTTGTTGTCTCATTAGTTTTATATTTGCTTCTGTGGTAATTTTTGGATGAGAATTATTCTTTATGGCAAAGTTTTCAGCAGGCATACCAAATGCATCGTAACCCATAGGCTGCATGATATTATAGCCTTGGGACATCTTTATGCGAGCAATTGCATCGCCTATTGCATAGTTTGAGACATGCCCCATATGCAGAGCACCAGAGGGATATGGGAACATTGATAAAATGTAATAAGGTGGCTTCTTACTCTTGTTTTGTGCCTTAAAAGCCTCTCGTTCATCCCAGATTTTCTGCCATTTCTTTTCTATCTCACTAAAAGGATACTCCATTGTTTATCTCCTTATATTATTCTCTCAATGTCAGTATAATGAATACAAAATATTAGTCAACATTTTTTTTATTGATGTGATTTTAAAAAACCTTGTGGTGCTTTTAGGGTATAAACCAATGACAGAGAGGAGTATTTCACTGTGTGATATTACCAGACTGATAATTAATGCAGTGCTGTTGTTGACTGGCAATTAATTTTTCATTAGTAATCTTAAAAACAGGTATGTTATTGAAAAATTATGGGGGAAAATTATTGCATTTCTTTAATGGTCAGTTATAATATTTATAAGACATGCATAGAGTGTAATGAATAATACCATAAAATTTGATAATGGAGGGAAAATGGAAATAATAATATTAGGAACGGGCTGCGCCAAATGTATAACAACCTATGAAGCTGTTAAAAAAGTTATCGAAGAAAATGGCTTAGATGCAAACCTAACCAAGCAAGAAGACATTCTGGAAATCATGAAATACAATGTAATGTCACTTCCTGCAATTGTAATTGACGGAATTGTAAAAATAAAAGGACATGTGCCAAGCGAAAAAGAAATCCGCAAAGTATTAGGAGTGTGACCATGGAAACGAAAAAAGAACTTAAAATCTTGTTTTGGATTATCATTGTTTTTCTTGGTGTATTCTTTATGCCGATTGAAAATGAAACATTCCGGACAGCCATTGATGCAACTCTCGATTTAAGTAAATGGTATGCACAAAAACACGTTATCTTATGCCTTTTGCCTGCATTTTTGATTGCTGGTGTAATATCCGTTTTCATCAGTCAGGGTGCGGTTATAAAATATTTTGGAGCAAATGCTAAAAAATGGCTTTCCTACCTGATAGCATCTTTATCAGGAACAATCTTAGCAGTTTGCTCTTGTACAATTTTACCTTTATTTTCAAGCATTTACAAGCGAGGCGCAGGACTAGGTCCAGCAATTGCTTTCTTGTATTCGGGTCCTGCAATTAGCATTTTGTCTATAATTCTTACAGCTCGTATTCTTGGTTTTGAAATGGGAGTCGCCCGATTTATTGGGGCAGTCAGTTTCAGTGTAATCATAGGCTTGATAATGGCATTTATTTACAGAAAAGAGGAAAAAGCCAAAGCTGAAGAACAAATGAACTTCCCCAATGTCGAAACAGAACGCTCCTTATGGCAGACAGCTTTGCATTTTTTCACATTAGTTGCAATTTTGGTCTTTGCCAATTGGGGTAGCCCATCTACCAACGACACAAGCAGTTTATGGTATTACATTTTTGCTTACAAATGGCAAATAGTCGGTGTTTTCGGCTTAATCTTGGCTTACTCCATGATTTACATTTTAAAACTCAATATTTGGAAAGTAGTCACAGCAACAGCAATTACATTGTTGAGTGCATTAATATTTCATAATCCGCTTATCAGTATGGTTATCGGCATTGCTTCGGTTGTTACAATCGGCTTGTCAGACAAATCTGAAAATGACGATAATCGTGAGTGGATACTCTCAAGTTGGGGATTTACTAAGCAAATTATGCCACTACTTGCAATTGGCGTAGTAATAGCAGGCTTTCTGCTTGGTTCTACGCATGATAATACTTCAATTGCAGGAGTCGTTCCTAACGCATGGATAGCTACGTTAGTAGGAGGAAATTCAATTCTTTCCAACTTTATCGCCTCATTCGTAGGGGCATTCATGTATTTTGCTACACTTACAGAAGTTCCAATTGTTCAAGGTTTGCTTGCTTCAGGTATGGGAAAAGGACCTGCATTGGCTTTACTTTTAGCTGGACCCTCACTTTCGCTGCCTAATATGTTGGTTATCAAAGGCGTAATGGGAACAAAAAAAACAATAACTTATGTGAGTATTGTCGTGATACTTTCGACTATTTCAGGATTAATTTTCGGTTATCTATAAGCATATATATCAAGACGTATCTTTCAGGCACTATATTCTTATTTTTGTCTATCCTTTTTCTGCTCTTCAAAAAAATACTTGACCGTAATTTAATCTTTTATTTAATGAAATTTGGAGGAGAAAATGTGTGGACAATTTGCTTTATATTCTGATATTAGATCTATAATTAAGTATTATGAATTTCTTTTACGGCTGAATAGTAGCTATAATGAGGATTATTTATGGGATAATCTTATGTCTAAAAAACAAGTACCTCCTTTCAATAAGTATAATTTTCCAAGCGAGAAAATCACTCCTTCAATGTATGTGCCCTTACTTTTTATTGATGAGGGCGAGTATAAGCTCGATTGGTTTCGTTGGGGTTTGGTGCCGTCATGGTCGAAAGATGAGAGCTATGCAGCAAGGTTAATCAATGCAAGGCTTGAGACTATCGAAGAAAAGCCGTCTTTTAAAGAAGCGTGGAAAAAGAGGAGATGTCTTATCCCCTGCAATCATTTTTATGAATGGGATAATAATAAAGTGAAGCATGAAATCAAAGCTAATGATGAGCCTGTGTTTTCATTCGGCGGTCTGTGGGAAAGCTGGAAAAAGGATGATATAGTACTAAACACATTTACAATAATCACCTATGAGTCTTCTGAAGATTTTAAACAGATTCATGAACGATCGCCATTAGTAATAAATAAAACAGATTATTTGAGATGGTTAAATGCAGATATTAGTAAAAAAGAAGTTGAAGACCATTTTTATGATAATACTTTTACAATTAAGAGGTGACATATGCTTTCTTTATTTTATTATATTTCAATACTTTTATTATTATTTGTTTACAAAAAAGCAATAACAAGCAAATATTGTTTGACATTTTCTTATATTAATATATTTTTAGATTGTAGATAATATAGGAGGTTTATCTTGAGTGATAAGATTAGAGTTTTAATAGTCGATGATACAGTTATTTATAGGAAGATTCTCAAAGATGTAGTTTCTGCAATTGACAATACAGAGGTTATCGGTACAGCTCCTAATGGAGATTTGGCTTTACGAAAGATAGAGGTTGACAAGCCTGATCTTGTACTGTTAGATGTCGAGATGCCCGTAAAAGATGGTTTGGAGACTCTTGTAGAGTTGAAAGCCTTGTATCCAGAAATTGGTGTGATAATGGTTTCTGGCGTAAATGAGAGGCAAGCAGCTATAACAATGGAAGCTCTACAAAAGGGAGCTATCGACTTTGTTCCTAAGCCTATAGGCAATAATATCAACACTAATATTGAGTCTCTACGAAGTAGTTTGACCCCAATTATTTCTCTTTTCCAAACCAAGAAGACTATAGCTTTTGTAAAGCAAAATGTGCCCGTAAGCACTACTGCCCGCCCAATAGAGCGCAAACCAATAGTAACGATACCGTTGGCCAAAAAAGTTGACCTTGTCAAACCAACTACATCTACTTTTGCCCCCAATCCTAAAAGAGCAGACGTGCTAGTAATAGGTGTATCAACTGGTGGTCCTAATGCATTGGCAAAAGTGATACCCGAAATACCAGCCGATTTAAATGTACCAATATTAATCGTCCAACATATGCCCCCGACATTTACCAAATCCTTAGCAAATCATTTAAACGTCAAATCTAAAATACCCGTATTTGAAGCAGAAGATGGGCAGCTTGTTGAAAAGAATAAAGTTTATATTGCCCCAGGTGGCAAACATATGATTATTAAAAAAGATAGTACGAATTCAGTTATAGCCATCACAGATACGCCGCCCGTAAATTCCTGTAAGCCCTCTGTTGATGTGTTGTTTGAGTCCGTTCCATCAGTTTATAATGCAAATGTTTTGTCAGTAATTATGACAGGCATGGGCTCTGATGGGATGAATGGTGTAAAATATCTTAAAAATACTGGATGCTATTCCATCACTCAGACAGAAGATTCTTGTGTAGTTTATGGAATGCCACGAGCAGTTGATGAAGCAGGTTTGACAGATGAATCAGTCCATTTGGATAATTTGTCAGCTCGCATTTATAGTTTAATAAAAAATGGTATAAAATAAAAGGAACGAGGTTTTATGCTTTCCTCTAAAATTGCTATCAATCATGAAGAATTCATCCTTCTCCGCGAATACATACAACAAGAATGTGGAATTGTAGTAGGGGATGAAAAAGTCTATCTGATCGAGAGCCGTTTAGCCAGACTTGTAGTAGAAACAGGATGCAATAGTTTCAAGGAGTTCTATCTTAAAGCAAAAAGTGATGTAACCAAGAAGCTACGAGACAAAATAGTCGATGCAATGACAACCAATGAGACACTATGGTTTAGAGATATGAAGCCCTGGACAATAATCAAAGACGTATTAATTCCGAAGTTTTTTGACGACTTAAAAAATGGTAGAAAACAAAAAATTACAATATGGTCAGCGGCGTGCTCAACAGGTCAAGAGCCCTATTCTTTGGCAATGCTACTCGACGAGGCAATTCGAAGAGATGGTCGTGTGAATAAGAGTCAATTTAGTATTTTAGGAACAGATATCTCTCCCAGCGCCCTATATATGGCAATATCAGGCAGGTATAATACAATTGCTATGTCTCGTGGGATGTTGCCAGGATATAAGGAGAAATATTTTAATGATGCAGATGGTGTATCTGAGATTAAGCCTGAGATTAAGCAAATGGTTGTTTACAAACAATTCAATTTACAACACGATTTTACCAAAATACCCAACTGTGATTTAATTTTTTGTAGAAATGTAGCGATATACTTTTCACCAGAGTTTAAAAAAGAGCTATTTAAAAAAATTCATTCAAAGTTATTCACGGATGGTTATTTTTTTATCGGATCAACAGAAAGCTTAATTGGTTATTCAACAGACTATGAGCAGCTTGAATACCAAAGAGGCGTATATTATAAACCCAAAAAGTAAGGGATAGGTATGAAAATTTTAACAGTTGATGATTCACGCATGATCAGAATGATCATAATTAACACACTAAAGTCATTAGGTTATGATGCACTTGAAGCGGCAAACGCAGATATAGCATTGGAACTATTAAAAGACAAAGGTGGCGAAGTAAGTCTTATTCTTCTTGATTGGAATATGCCAGGTATGAATGGCTATGATTTATTAAAAATAATCAAGAGTTCAGAGGAATATAAACACATACCCGTTATGATGGTAACGACTGAAGGTGAAAGAAAAAACGTGATCAAAGCAATTCAAGCAGGCGCAGACAACTATTTAACAAAGCCCTTTACACCTGAAGATTTATCTATAAAAATACTTGAATGTTTAGGAATAAGTAATGCTTCAGACACACTTGACAATGAAGAGCTGCCCAGCCTTGATATAGATGATTTGGAGTTGTAATATAACAGGATGAATTATGCAAAAAAAAATGATACTTGATAGATTAAATAATATACAAGAAGTACCTACTCTTTTAACTATTGCCGCAGAAGTAGAACAGCTCACCCAAAGTCAGGATTCGTCGGCAGAAAGTATAAGTAGCGTAATCAAACTTGACCCTGCCCTGACAGGTAAGGTTTTAAAAGTAGCAAACTCAGTAATGTATGCAGGAACTCAACGCATTATAAGCCTTCAACAAGCAATAGCAAGGCTTGGATATGCAGAGATTAGAAGAATCACACTCACTATAGCTTTCTTAAATAGCTTTAAGTCTATTCATGTAGACTATCAACGGTTTTGGATTCATTCTATTACAACTGCCTTTTTGGCAACTCAACTCGAAAAGCTCACAGGAAGAGAAGGCGGCTCGGATAGGTTATTTACATGTGGCATTTTGCATGATATTGGAGTATTGATATTTGATCAGTATTTTCCAGAGCTATACAAAAAAGTATTTAATCTTTCATCATCAAAGCAGTATCAATTAGAGTACGTTGAAGATAAAGCACTTGGCATTAACCATGCAGAAGTGGGAGCTTTTCTCTTAAGAAAATGGAAATTACCAGAACAAATTATCGATGTTATTGAATATCATCACCACCCACAAGATGCAAAAGTATCAGTTCATGATGCAAAAATAATCTATTTGGCAAACTTTATCAGCAACAATAGAGGCATTGATAATGGAACAGGTTATTTTCCCGAAGGCTTTTATGATGATATCTTTGCTGAACTAAATTTGGATATCGATGCAATGCCTGATTTAATCGCACAAGTTGAATCAGAAGTAGAAAAAGCAATGCAAATACTAAAGTTTGGGGGAAAATAATGAACAAAGCCTTATTTTTAAACCTTAAAGACAATTTCTCTTTGTATTCTATTGTGGAATCAAAAACATTTAAACCTACATTTGAAGATTGGTCAGAGGAACTATTAAATAACTTATGCGATTACTCTTTAATAATTATTTATCAAAAGATTATTGATAATGAAATCATTCACAAAATTAGAAGAGCAATTGCTTTTAGAAATACAAAACTATTGGTTTTTACCAATTCTATTACGCTCGATATCAAAAAATCAAGTCTGAGTAGCGGTGCAGACTTTGTTGAACTTCTCCCCCTCTCTGACGAAGAATTGATTAGCCACTTGAAAGATATTAAAAGTTTGTTTGATAGATCAAGCTTCTACAATACAAACCTCTTAAGTCCTTTTGTTGATGCTGTTCAAGAAGTGTTTTCCATGATGGCTATGCTAAATATAGAAGTTGTTGACACTTATTTAGGGACAACACAGTTTCACTATGCAGATGTATCAGGCATTATGGCTTTGGCAGGCGATCAGAAGGGTATAATAATGGTATCTTTTTATGAAGAATTATCAAATAAGATTATCTCTTCGATAATGGGATTGCCGATAGACGAAATCACTGAAGATGAGCAACATGACGGCGTTGGAGAATTAGTAAATATGATAGCAGGTGGAGCAAAAGCAAGACTTGGAGATTCAGATTGGAGCTTCTTACTGTCTGCGCCAACAGTCATAACTGGAAATCAACATAGAGTTATCCAACAAAAAGATATACCTTGCGTGATTATGGTCTTTTCGATAGATGGTGAAAACTTTGCTGTCCAATTATGCCTAAATTTTCTCATGCAGAGAGATTAGCCAACATCTAAATTAATAGATAAACCTTCAATATCATGGTTTAATCGGCATTTAAAGAACACCTTGCGCAGATTATTACTATTGCCATAAATGAAAAAAACATTTAATCTTATCTCAAAATATCAACCAACTGGCGATCAACCCAGCGCAATAGATGATCTTGCAGCAAACGTCATAGCTGGTAAAAAGCACCAGGTATTATTAGGGGTAACTGGATCTGGTAAGACTTTTACAATGGCTAATGTTATTGCCAAAGTAAACAAGCCTACCTTGATTCTCTCGCATAATAAAACCTTAGCCGCTCAATTATACGGTGAATTTAAGCAACTATTTCCAGATAATGCTGTAGAATATTTTATTAGTTATTATGACTATTACCAACCAGAAGCTTATATTCCTGGTAAAGATATTTATATTGAAAAAGACTCTGATATCAATGAACAAATAGAGCGCTTACGCTTGAAAGCGACGATGTCACTTTTTGAAAGAGATGATGTAATTGTCGTTGCAAGTGTCTCTTGTATTTACGGTTTGGGCGTACCAGAAGAGTATCGTGAGGCAGTGATTTCATTACATGTCGGACAAATAATCGAGCGTGATGACCTGCTAATGAGATTAGTCAATAGCCACTATGGGCGTAATGACATTGCCTTTGAACGAGGTAGCTTTAGAGTACGTGGTGATGTTGTCGACATTTATCCTGCCTATTTAGAAAACTCTATACGCATACAGTTTTTTGGTGATGAAATAGAAAAGATTACACGCCTAAACCCCATTTCAGGGCATATTTTAGAAGAAGTAAAACAATACCCTATTTACCCTGCAGACCACTTTGTTATGTCGAAAGAGAGAATGGAACGAGCAGTTACATCAATTGAAAATGAATTAGCAGAACAAATACTTTACTTTAACGCCAATAATAGGTTTTTAGAGTCGCAAAGAATTGAACAAAGGACTAAATACGATTTAGAGATGATAAAAGAAATAGGCTTTTGCTCAGGTATAGAAAACTATTCGAGGCATCTAACTGGCGCCAAAAAAGGTAGCCCACCCTTTTGTTTATTAGATTATTTTTCTAAGGACTTTTTACTCTTTATCGATGAATCGCATGCTAGCATCCCCCAAGTTCGTGCTATGTATGCTGGAGATTATTCACGTAAAAAAAACCTTGTAGAATATGGTTTTAGATTGCCTTCTGCCTTTGATAATAGACCCCTAAAGTTTGAAGAATTTGAACAGAGCATTAATCAAGTGATATATGTTTCTGCCACGCCGTCCGATTATGAATTATACCAAACTAAGGGCGAATTTGTAGAGCAAGTTATAAGACCAACCGGGCTCTTAGATCCAAGAATAATAGTCAAGCCTTTATCTAATCAAGTGGACGATTTAATTGGGGAGATAAATAAGAGAGTTGAAAAAAAGCAAAGGGTCTTAGTGACAACTTTAACAAAACGTATGGCAGAAGATTTGAGTAAATACCTGTCAGATATTGGAATCATGGTACGTTATTTACACAGCGAAATAGATACAATTCAACGCTCAAAAATCATACGTGAGTTGCGCTTAGGCGAGTTTGATGTACTTGTAGGTATTAATTTACTTAGAGAAGGACTCGATTTACCAGAAGTATCTTTGGTAGCAGTTTTGGATGCGGATAAAACAGGCTTTTTACGTTCTACTCGCTCTCTGATACAAACTGCAGGGCGTGCTGCAAGGCATATTGAAGGAACAGTAATTTTTTATGCAGATGAAATAACAGATGCCATGAAATACACGATAGATGAAACAAATAGAAGAAGAGAAAAGCAATTAGCTTATAATGAGAAAAATCATATTACTCCTACGCAAATCAGTAAATCTGTTGAAGATATTATGCAATCAACCTCTGTGGCAGAAGGCTATCAAGACTATGAAGTAAATAAAAAGCCAAGCCAGAAAGAAGTATTAGACCCATATCTGCATCTTGACTCAATTGAAGATATTATTAAAGTACTTAAAAAGGATATGAAAACTGCTGCTCAAAACCTCAATTTTGAACTGGCAGCAGAGCTGAGAGATAGAATAATTGATTTAGAAGAGCAATATAGTACAGCTAATCAATAATTATTATTAAGGAAACACAATGAAAGATACGCTTTATTTAATCGATGGAACAGCACTCGCTTACCGCTCCTATTTTGCATTTATTAAAAACCCACTAACAGATTCTAAAGGAAGACCTGTTGGTGCCTTGAACGGCGTGATAAACTCGTTTTTAAAGATTGTCAGCCAGTTTAAGCCTACTCAAATTGCAATTTCTTTTGACCGCAAAGGACCAACTTTTAGGCACAAGCTTGCTGAAGAATATAAAATTCAAAGACCCCCAACGCCCGATGATTTAGTAATACAAATCGAGCAAATAAAAGAGTTTTTTGAACTAATTGGCATGAAAGAAATATCTGTTGAGGGCTTTGAGGCAGATGATGTACTTGGCTCTTTGGCAGTGCAATACCAGCATTCTTTTGATGTAGCAATTATCACAGGAGACAAAGATTATTCACAATTAGTAAACGATAATATCAAACTGTTTGACTTTCGAAATGAAGTCTTTATGGATAGAAACGCCATAGTAGAAAAGTATGATTTGAAGCCAGAACAATTCATTGATTACTTAGCTTTAGTAGGCGATTCAGCTGATAATATTCCTGGTGCAAAAGGCATAGGTCCCAAAACCGCAACGCCCCTTTTACAAGAGTATGGAAACATTAATACCCTCTATGATAATATTGATAAAATTAGCTCAAATTCTGTAAAAGAAAAATTAATCAGCTCAAAAGAGGCTGTGTACCTGTCATATAAGCTCGCTACAATCGTTACTGATATTGATTTTAGTGATAAAGGGAGCCTTGATTTTAAGTTTTGCCCAAAGCAAATGAAGCAGGCAGAAGACTTTCTTAAAGACTTTGAGTTCAAATATATAATTGAGAGAATAAATAAATTGTCAGAGCAAGATGAACCAGACAATAATACAAGCAATGAAGAGTATAATAGCAGCTTTAATGCAATTTTAATAGATAATGAAGAAGACTTAAAAGAGCTGCTGTTAATCCTGCCTAACTACAAAGAAATTGCAATTGATACAGAAACTGACTCTGTAGAAGCGCTTTTTGCAAGACTTGTAGGTATTTCTTTCTGCTTTGATAATAAAAACAGCTATTATATTCCTGTTGGGCACTCTTTTAGCCAAAATATCGATCCAGAAATAGCTGTATCTTTGCTGAAAGATGCTTTTGCAGGCAAATTAATTATTGGGCATAACTTTAAATATGACTATCAAGTCTTGGCAAACTACGGTTGGGATGTTGATCAGACAATATTTGACACTATGCTTGCGGCATATTTGCTTGACCCAACAAGGAACCGGCTCAGCCTCGAAGCATGTGCAGTAAAAGAGTTTGATTATGAAATGATTCCTATCGAAAACCTGATTGGTAAAGGGAAAAATCAAATAACATTCGATGGAGTTGAGGTAAATCAAGCCTGTGAATATTCAGCTGAGGATAGTTGGGTGACTTATAAACTTTTTGAACTCTACAGTAAAGAGTTGGAGAACAAAAAGTTGACGCAACTATTTACCGACATAGAAATACCATTGATTAAAGTCTTAGCAGATATAGAGAGAAATGGTGTTTTTATCGACACAGCCCATCTCAAGAAACTCTCTATCATGATGAATGAACAGCTTGATAATCTTCAAAAAGAGATTTATCAAATGGCAGGTGAAGAGTTTAATATAAATTCTACCCAGCAATTGAGCCATGTTCTCTTTGAAAAACTACAAATAAAACCACTGAAAAAGACCAAAACAGGCTTTTCTACTGATAGTGAAGTTTTGGAAAAGCTCGCTACAGAACATCAAATTGCAGAAAAAATCATTGAGCATAGGCAGTTAAACAAGCTTTTGGGGACTTATATTGACGCTTTCCCTAAGCTAATAAAGAGCAAAACTCAGAGGATACATTCTTCTTTTAATCAAACTGTCACCACAACTGGCAGGCTCTCCAGCTCCAATCCGAACATGCAAAACATCCCTGTCCGCACAGAGATCGGTCGAGAAATGAGAAAAGCCTTCTGCCCGCAACGGTCAGACTATGTAATTCTTGCTGCAGACTATTCACAAATTGAGCTAAGATTAATGGCTTTGGTAGCCAATGATGAAAATATGCTCAATGCTTTTAAAAATAATGAAGATATTCACAGCCGAACTGCTGCAATAGTCTTTCACAAAGAATTAAGTGAAGTTAGTTCTGAAGAAAGAAGAAGAGCAAAGATTATCAATTTCGGGATAATCTACGGAATGGGAGCGCAATCACTTTCCAAAAGCCTCTCTATTTCGGTAGCTGATGCAAAAGAGTTTATAGATGACTATTATGATAAATTTCCCAAGATTATCAACTTTATTGAGCAGCAAAAAGAATTTGCCGGTCAAAACAACTTCGTTCAGACTCTATTTGGCAGACAATTGCCTTTAGTAAATATCCACTCCACAAACCCAATGTTGAAAGCAGAGGCTGAACGCATCGCTGTCAATATGCCTATACAAGGCACTGCAGCAGATATAATCAAAATCGCCATGATCGAGCTTCACAAACACTTTCAAGGCAATGATAAAATAAAAATGATTATTCAAGTACACGACGAATTAGTATTTGAAATTCATCAGGATTATGTGAATGAGTATGCTGAAATTATTAAAGGTATGATGGAAAAAGCGCTGCCTGTTGAATATCAAAGCAAAATCAACTTATTGGTAGATATTGGTATTGGACATAATTGGGCAGAAGCTCATTAGTTTTTAATTTCTAAAAACAGGAACAATTTATTGAAGCGAAAGCATCAGAGCAACATTCAAAAAAGTCTAACTGCCCCATCTGTCACATTTCTACCATACAGTCCGTAGTTCTTATTACGACTTTATCATCACCATTAGATCATTCTTTTGGCTATTGTTATAAAAATAGAGAGTATTGTCTTTTTAGAAGCCCTTAATTCATTATTTTGCTGTAGTCATTTACAAGTTATTTGCACTTTACCATGCGACATTACCCACAGTATTTGATTTTGAATATGTATAGTCTTTAAGTTTTTCCCTTCCCTGAGCTGCAAACTCCCATTCTTCCTCTGTAGGCAAACGATAACCATCTGCAGTACGATCGCAGATTACATCATAATCATCAATCGTATATGCGGGTTTTAGACCTTTCTTTTTGCTCAATGCATTGCAAAACTCAACAGCATCATACCAAGAAACCGTATCGGTTGAACTAGTAAACTCATGATTTTCAAATGTATGATTGCACATCAGATCTTCCCACTCTTGTTGAGTAACTTGATATTTACTAATAACAAAAGGAGTAACTAATCTAGAATATATTGATTTATCTCTATCTTCTTCTTTAGATCTCGTTTGTAATGTCTCACCCTCAATAAAGAATATATTTTCACTGATTGGTTTAGAACCAGTTTTTGCTATTGGCGGTAAATCTGTATTTGAATTTGGAAGCGTAATAGGAGCGATTCCAATTTCATCAATTGTTGCATATCTACTATCTCTATCTATTTCAGTCATTTTATATATCATAGAAACTGTCCGATCTGAGATATTCAAATAATACTGTCTAGGGTCTATAAGATTAACATTTACCATTTCGTTTACCAATGTAAAATCGCTCTCTTTACCTGTATCATATGGTAATATTCCAAACAGCATTTCAAAGAGTGTGACTCCCAAACTATATATGTCAGAGCGCTGGTCAATGTCATTGATAGCCATAACCCTCTCTGGGCTCATATAATAAAATGACCCTGCCCTTGCTCCTGTACGGGTAGAGCCGTGTTCACCGATGATTCTTGCAATACCAAAATCCATAATCTTAATATTATCTTCTTCATCAATCATAATATTCGATGGTTTGATGTCTCGATGAATAATTCCCTTTTTGTGTGCATAAGCCAGTCCGTCACAAATTTGTTTAAAGATTCTCAATGCTCGATCTTCAGGTATGGGACCTTTTTCCCTAATCAACTGCTTGAGAGTTATCCCTTCTGCATATTCTAAGACCATGATATATTTATTGTTGTGTATGTAAAAGTTATGCAGCTGTACAACATTTGAGTGGCTCATAGAGGCTTGTATTCGCACTTCTTGTTTAAATCTTTCGATAAATTGAGGGTCTGATGTAAGTAATGGATTTAAAACCTTAATGGCAACTTTTCGACCAAGATTCTCATCTTCTGCGAGATAAATCTCACCTATGCTCCCTTCGCCAATCTTACTTGTAACATGATGATTGTTAATTTTAACACCAATATCGATAAGCATATTCACACCTCATATAACTTTATGCTGACAATAATGTATAATGTGATTTATTTGTCAATAACTTTTTTTTACCAAATACATATCGCATTAAATATCGAAATGTGTTACTATTAGGCGTTTGTCTTTTTCAATACATGAAACAATTACTAATCAATAATTGTACAAATTTCTACATATAATTAAAAAAAATAAACTTAAAAACTATATTAATACACGCTTAATGCGCTATTAAAGGCAGCTTTTCAGAGAATGATAATAATAAAATATAGAAATTTTCTTCTTGACATTAAAACCCAACTATCTTAAATGCCTTATAAATTAACAAGCATTTAAAGGAGACAAGATGACTCAAGCAGTACGCGTTAGATTCGCCCCCAGCCCAACAGGTCTTATGCATTTAGGTAGCCTAAGGACAGCGCTTTACGACTACTTATTAGCAAGAAAAACAAATGGACAATTCATCTTAAGAATAGAAGATACAGATCAAAATAGATTAGTCGAAGGCTCAGTCGAAAACCTCATTGATTCTTTAAAAATACTCGGAATTAATTGTGACGAAGGTCCAGAAATTGGTGGAGACTATGGTCCATATATTCAATCTCAACGCCTTGAAATCTACCATAAACACATAAATGAATTGCTCGAAAAGGGCTTAGCTTATCATTGCTTTTGCACGAAAGAAGAGCTCGATGAGCACCGCCAAGCGCAGATGAATTTGAAACAAAACCCAAAGTATAGCGGCAAATGCCGCTCACTTACCCCTGATGAAGTAAAAGCTAAAATTGACGCAGGTTTAGATTATGTTATCAGATTAAAAATGCCAGAAGATCGCACATTTAGTTTCAATGATGCTATCAGAAATAAAGTTGAAATAGATTCTTCTTTGGTTGACGATCAAGTAATTTTAAAATCAGATGGCTTCCCAACATATCACTTAGCTGCTGTTGTAGACGACCATTTAATGCAAATTACCCATGTACTTAGGGGCGAAGAATGGCTTTCCTCAACACCTAAGCATATTTATCTCTATGAATGTTTTGGTTGGACACCTCCAATTTGGGTGCATCTACCTTTACTCCTAAATACTGATAGAAGCAAGCTAAGTAAGCGACATGGCGACTTTTCTGTACAAAATTACCTTAATCTTGGCTATCTTAAGGAATCTATTATCAATTTTGTTGCCTTGCTCGGGTGGCATTCAGCTGAAGACCGTGAACTTTTTACGCTTGAAGAGCTGGTTAATGAGTTTTCAATTGAAAGAGTAAATAAAGCGGGAGCTATTTTTGACATTACAAAGCTTGAATGGATGAATGGCTGGTATATGAGAAACCTCGACGTTAAATACATTGCTCAAGAAGCAAAACCATTTTTTACAAAAGCCAATATCGATATATCTGACCATAATAAATACTTGAAAGTGATTACTACTGCTCGTGAATATGCAAGCACGCTCAACCAACTAATTGATTTCTCTAAAGTCTACTATCAAGATTTTACACTTTCCGACGAAGACTTAGCTATAGTCAAAGAAGAAAATTCGCAAAAGGTTTTATCTTGGTTCCATATCAAACTTAAAGCGCAAGCAGAGTGGACAAAAGACGAAATAAATACTCTCGTCAAAGAATCTATTGCAACTCTTGGTATCAAAGGTAAACACTTATACTTCCCTCTGAGAATAGCACTCTATGGCTCATCTCATGGACCAGAGATCCCCACATTAATCGACAATCTCGGGCTAAATGAAGCGATAAGGAGGCTATCTCTTTTTTTATAAATGATAGCTTGTATTCATAATGTGGGATAAGTTACTATGAAATTAGAGCTGATTAAGTGTTGCACGTCCGTGAAATTACGTCTTCCTTACTTGCATTACGGCGCTTTCTTCACGATTTGTAAATTTATTGACAATAAATAGCAAGCTATTATTATTGACCTGAAAGAAATGGAGGCGACAACAATGAAGGATTTACGATTAATAACAATGCTCTTTATATTGTTTGCATTTGCAAACCTCTTTAGCTATGATATTGTAGGGAAAGTGATTGCAGTTAAAGATGGCGACACAATCGAGGTTTTGCAGGGAAAGGAGACTTATCGGATTCGCCTTTTTGGTATTGATTGCCCCGAAAAGAATCAAGCTTTTGGTAACAAAGCAAAGCAATTTACCTCAGATAAGTGCTTTGGCAAGAAGGTTACCGTGCGTGTTAATAATAAAGATATGTACGGCAGATATGTGGCAGACGTGATTCTCCCAAACAGGGATAATCTAAATGTATTGCTTGTTAAAAATGGTTTAGCATGGCATTATAAAGCCTACAGCAAAGACAAAAACCTTGCAAAGCTCGAAGAAAACGCACGTAAAAAACGGATTGGACTTTGGGCTGATAAAAACCCCATTGCACCTTGGGAGTTTAGAAAAGGGAAAAAGCCCGATTATACTGTCTCGAAAAAAGAGGGAAAGTATATTGCTTCAAAAAACTCTAAAAAATACCATAAAAAGTCTTGCAAACAAGCTAAGGAGATAAAGTCTGCAAATGCAATTTACTTTAAAGATAAAAATGATGCGAAAAAAGCTGGCTATGCACCATGTACTTATTGTAAACCATAATATGGGAGAAGGTGTTGCATAGTAACCAAAACAGCTTATAAAAGAATAAAGCAGAATCATAAATAAAAACATCACCCTCTATATATATAGGGCTTACAAAATGGTGTTTTTTGAAAACTATTTTCACCTAAATCAGCAGATGCCTACTACGAGCGGGATTGGAGGCAACTTTTTATTCCATGTATCAACAACTACCATTAGTTGTTCCAGATCCATCAATCAGTTTTACGAAGCGAAATTACCCATCAACTCAGCTCTCAGTTCTAACAACCCATTATTCTTCAAGTCTGTAAACCTGAATTATGCATTATTCAACACCCTCAAGTAGCTTGAAATAAAAAAGAGTGGCTTTGGCAATTTCACATATGAGATTACCCAGCCACTCTTCTCAAATTTCTTGATTATTTAATTCAAGACATTTAATGCTTTTTCATAGTCAGGTTCTTGAACAATCTCTGGTACAAGTTCTTGGTATATAACATGTCCATTTTCATTGATGACGATAACAGCACGTGCTGATAAGCCTTTCATAGGTCCATCGATAATTTTAACGCCGTATTTTTCTGCGAAGTCAGAGCGGAAGCTTGATAGCGTTTCAACATTTTCTATACCTTCAGCGCCGCAAAATCTTGCTTGAGCAAATGGCAAATCTGCTGAGATGCATAAAACAACAGCATTTTCTAATTTGCTGGCTTCTACATTGAATCTTCTTACTGAAGCAGCGCAAACGCTCGTATCTAAACTGGGGAAGATATTGAGAATGATGCGTTTGCCAAGGTAGTCTGAGAGTGACTTTTCTGCTAAGTCATTTGCTGTTAATACAAAATCTGGTGCTAATAAGCCTACTGCTGGTAAATTATCTATTGTGTTAATGGGATTTCCTTTTAAAGTAATCTTTGCCATAATTTTCTCCTTAAATTTTAGTCTGTTGATAATATATACTAAATTGGGAATTATGCAAATATTTTTTTAGATTTGAGGTAATCTACTTACTCTCCCATTTGAAAATTAGGTCGATACCAGAGTTTTTATTTGATGATTGCTCGCTCTGCAGAAAGAGGTTCCTTGATATTTGGTATTCAATATTCATGGACTCTTGCTGGCTGGAGCTCGTGTTAAAGATATTAAATTCTTTTGTATATGAGACAAAAAACTTATCACCAAAGTATTTACCGATCTGGATTTCAGCATTACCGTATTGATTATAACCGGTGATTTCAGCCATATCAAGATGCAAGGTCTCCTTGATCGAATCATTGATTTTGCTTGTCAAACTATTTAAAAGTAGAGACGCTGCAATGTTTTCAGCATTTAATTCATTATTAACTGAAGATTGCTCTCTATTGCTTAATTGAGCTAAGTTTTTACCAAAAATGATATAAGAAATAGCATCGGCTTCGCTGATAACAATATTATCAAGCGTAAAGGAGAGTTGCGGCTTGTGTAAATTGCCTGTAACTATTAGGTTTAGATCGCGACGCTCATCACCCTCTCTGAACCTATAGCTGGCAGTGATATCAAAGATGGGATTGAGATCTCTATCATCAATAAAGGTAATGACAGCTTTTTTGATATTGAAACGTTTGCCGTAGAGTGCGTAATATCCCCTCAAAAGCTCCAGATCACCATCTAAAATCATAGTGCCTTTATTAGTCTTTACTTGCAGATTGCCAGTCAGCTCAAAGTTCATATCCTTACCTGTAATCCATGTATTTCGTGGGATAGTGAGTTTTGCATCGACATTTAGGTTTTTAAAGTTTGGCAAATTTATTGCCTCTGTACTGCTACTTGCATCAATCTCTTTTTGTTGACTTTGCAATAAAAGTGGGGTGCTAAGCTCCTGGTACTTATTAAAGCGTTTTAAGTGATCGACATTGACCTTTGTGTCAATAAAACTGGCGTCAGCAATGAGATTTAACTTCTCTTTATTGCCTGTTAATACGAAATGACCATTGAGTTTAGAATTGAGTGCAGGGGAATTGAGAAGATGAGCTTGCTGCGCATTTAAGGTGAGACTTAAAGAATCTAGACTAAATCCCTTATCAAGATTTATACCTGCTCTACCCTTTGTTGTAATTGAACCTTTTCCTGCATTGAAGAACAGTGAATCTAATATTATTTCTTGAGGATTGATATTAATACTTGCATTTAAGCCCTGTAAATCAGTACCAAATTCAGGGTATTTTAGTCTCGCTTTATTGAGAGTAATGCGTCCATTTGTCTTGAGCTTATTGAGAGTATTTGAAAAGTTCATCGAAATATTCATATTGCCATCAATTGTGGCATTGGGTTCGATTAGCGGACTGAGCACCTGCAAATTACTCTGAAGCATCTCAATTGTTAGGTTGAAATCTTTATCTCTATTTATAATTTGATTGTCCAGAGCATTCTGCTGATTGAGATAGATTGGCAATGTACCTTTGATGTTTAATTTATTGTTTTTCAACATGATTGAAGCGTCTGTGTATAAGCTGTCATTGTCTTGCTGCATATTAAAATTGATTTTATTGAGAGTAATGCTGGCTTTTTGTAAGCTATCAGCAGAGAGGGAGATGTTTTCAATAGTTATTCTTGAGTCGATATTGGGATTTTCAAGTGTATTGGATACATTCAATTGCCAATTCAAAAAGCCACTTTCTATCATCTTTTTGCTTAAAAAATTATTTGCTAAAGAGAGTGGCAAATTATTAACAGCAAACTTTGCATTGATGAGCGAATTATCTGCAAAGCTGGCATCAAGCTCAACTGTGCCTTGGTCAACTTGAAGCTTTAGGTTTTCTAATTTATAAGTATTGTCCTGAAAAGCGATCTTTGTTGTTGGCTCTAACTTATTTATTTGTATATCCTTATAGTTTGTAAAAAGAGAATGCAGTTCAGCCTGCTTAAGATTATTTAAATCAAACGAGAAATCAGTGGCAAAGTCAAGGCTATCAGAGATATTGACCGTTAATTGATTGATTATTTCAGTACTAAGCCCTGTTAAATTTGTATGTGACTTGAGAGATAATTCTTTGAGATCATTGTCTTTAATACTAATATCATGTGCTAATAGACTCATATCTGTTGGGTGTAGTATCTTTTTAAAATCTGTCTTCAGAGTGCCAATTAGTTTTAAGTTAGTAATGGCAATTGAATCATATTGAGCATTTTCAATCTCGAGTTTGGCAAATATATCTTCTCTTTCTTTTTGCAAGATCATTGATAGCATAGTAAAGAGCTGGGGCGCTGTTTCAGGCGCATGTTTAATTGCAAGATCCATACTGATATTAGAGTTGTGCAGATCAATTCCTTGCCCTCGTAGAGTAGTTTTTATATCGAAATAGTGATTCAATTCTTTTTGTGGAATGAAAAGATATGGATTGATATGAATAAGTTCGATATCTGAATGGTAGATGATATGAGAATTAATCTGATTATCTGTGTTAAATATATTATTGGCAGATAATTGAGCAGTGATTGAATTGTCTTCTTTATAACCATTGGCTTGTAACAAAATGCTTGCTTTATTATTATTAAGCTTTGCTTGAATATCAAGATTATTGATTGATTCTTCTTGATAGGAGATATCTTTTAGTTGGATGTTTGCCACAGCCGAGCTACTTTGCATGGTAAGGCCATCGATCGTGATATCAGCTACTCCTGTAAGCTTCGCTTGGTCACTTTGAGTAAATTGAAGAGGATTGAAATTGTTAAAAGAAAGAGCAAGGTCGGCTTTTTTATCTTTAATATCCAAAGACTTAATGATGGCTTTTAGCGAGCCCTGCTTGGTGTTTAAGGATAGTTGAGCTGTAAGCCTTTCGGGGGTATATACGCCATGTGATTCTAAAGAGATTGTAGTAGGCATTAAGATATCTTTTTTAAAGAAATAATTAATGTCTTGAGTGTCGATATTTGCAGCATTTACGCCAAATGCATAATTATCTTTTCCCATATCAAGCGAACCTGACAAATGAGTATGCCTGATAGTTAAGCTATCGAACTCTAAGGCAGACTTGTTGTTATTCATGCTGAATTTGAGTGAATTTAAGGCGATTGGAGAGCTGTCATATACAAGTGCCATGTCTGTTATTTCTGTGCTTAAATTATCCTTATTCATGTTAAAAGAACCTGTAATATGAAGATTATTAATTGACTGTTTAAAGCTATTTTGATCCAACATGCTATTAAGAGTAATGTTGATATGATTTAGGTTAAAGCTCTCAAGAATAAGAGAAAAATCTGATTTGGTAGTATCTTTTTCTGTTGAAATGGCAAAGGCTTTGACAATGTTTATTGTAGAATCTGGATAAATAACGATATTGCAGGAGAGCGAATCAGTGTGAATATTGGGAACTATCAGTAGCTTTTTTTTAAGATTAGTGAAAAGCTTTTTGTCAAATTGCACTGTGATAGTTTTGAGATTTACAATTGTATTATTCTCATAATCTATCGAAATATCCTTTATTGTAAAGGTTTTGAACAAATTACCATTGAGCTTTGAAAAGCTAATTTCAGCCGGGATCTTCTTATTGACTATTTTTAATGCTTGATGAAGTATAGCGTTTTGCACTGTATTTGAGAGATAAATCAGATTTAAAAGAATTAGAATCAAGGCGAACAATGAAATGAAAATTATGAGGAGAACGCGTATAGTCTTTTTCATTAGAAGCTTTGCCCTATCTGCAAGTAAAACTGCCATTTATCTATATTTACTGGTCTTGCAAAATCGAGACGTATTGGTCCCAAAATGGTATAGTATCTCATGCCAAAGCCAGCTGATTTAAGCAAGTCAGAAAAGTCTTCTTTTTTGGACCATACATTGCCCACATCAAGAAATAGAGCGAATTCCAAATCTTTTAATAACAGATATCTATTCTCTAAAGAGAGTTCAAAAAGCTTATTACCGCCCGTTTTTTCATCATTTTCATTTATTGGGCTAATCTCGTTTCTGCTCCAACCTCTGATAGAGTTGGCGCCACCAGCAAAGAACCTCTCCTCAATAGGAATGATTTTATCATTATCAAAAGAAGTTATACTACCGTATTTAGCTTGAAAAGCAAGAGTGTTCCTACTTGTCAGAGAGTAATATATTTGTGTATTATTAAGCAGGCGAAAAAAGTGATACTGGCTATTAAAACCAATGCCTGAACGCAATAAACTAATGTTATTACTGATGCCTTTATTTGTTTTAAGATAGTTACTAAACCAAGACAGATAGACAGATGATTTATTATAATAGGGTAAAAGCTCATCGGTTTCAAAGACTTCAGCAGTGTACAGATGGTCATGTTCAAAGAGATATAGTATTTGATAAGTGTTTGCCACATTGATGTGCTGGGTTAGCCCTAATATATAGCCAAGCCTTTCTATTTCGTAGATATTCTCTTTTTGCTTCATCCAAAAGGGGTTTATTGTACCATATAGTGAATGCCTAAGCGGCAGTGGTTCTCTTGTTTTTAAATTAATATTCCATGGTTCTAAAGCAGAAGATTTAATGCTTATTTGCAATTGGCGTGCATTGCCAAGAAAGTTGTATTGATTGTATTCTATGAAAGCACGAACCTTGTCTTCCAGCCCATAACCGATACCAGATCTGAATTGATGTTTGCTTTTCTCATGGACTTTAATTGTAATAGCCGCTTCATTAGAAGAGCCATCAATTGGATCGGTATCAACAGAAATACTTTTAAAATGATTTAGCTGGTTTATTTGATTAAAGTAATAATCAGTCAAACTTGGCTTATACATGGTATTCTGATGAACTGGCAACTGTCCTTTCACAGTTTTTTCAGCAATATGATCAAGTCCTTTGACATCTATTTTTTGTATTTGATATTGCTCGCCTTCCTTAATATTAAAGCTTATATGTACCTTTGTTGTATCGGCATTAACATCAAGCGTATAAGAGACTTTTTGCATAAGATAGGAGTTTTCTAAGCATTCTTTTTCAATTTGGTTTTTGATATGATAAAACTCATTATCAGTGAAATTGCTATTTATCCATTTGCTTGTTTTCTTTTCGAGAATATCATGTATTTCTGTGGATTTTTCATTATTAATACTAATTGAATCAATGATGATTCTGTTGTTTTCCTCGATATAGAAATTCACAAACGCTTTATCTTTATTATAAGATATTTTGTAGCTTACTTGAGCTTGCAAAAAGCCATTTTTCTGATATAGATTAACAATATATTTCAGCGAGTTTATAAAATCAACTTCATAGTAAAGCGGGTCTTGTTCCTTTTCGATAAAAGGGATAATCTTCTTGATCCTTTTTATTATACTCACACCTTGGATAGGCAAATCTGACTTAATTTCATTTGCAGAGATTGACTTATTACCCTCTACAATGACTTTTGTAATCTTAAGGGGGTAGTTTGCAGCAAGATTTAAAGGCAAGATTATAATAATGATTAAGAATAAGATATACTTTTTCAAATATTCTCCTTAGATATAATATATATGATAATTGTATAAAGGCAAAGGTTATCTTTTATAGCCGCTTTGTAGTGGGCATTCAAGGTGGCTGTTGCATAGTAACCAAAATAGCTTTTAAAAGAATAAAACAGAATCATAAATTAAATCAATCCCCTCTATATATATTGGCAGGACAAAATGGAGTTTTTCAAAAACTATTTTCACCTAAATCAGCAGATGTCTACTACGAGCGGGTTTGGAGGCAACTTTTTATTCCACGTACCAACAACTACCATTAGTTGTTCCAGATCCATCAATCAATTTCACGAAGCGAAATTACCCATCAACTCCGATCTCAGTTCTAACAAACCATTATTCTTCAAGTCTGTAAATTTGATTTATGCATTAACCAACACCCTCTATTAAGTCGATTTACTGTGATATTATTGGATATTATAAAAAAGAATAAATATTCTTTGACATAAAACTACAAGTTATTAAATTGGTAAATGCCAGGTCCGATGCAATTACTTCTTGTGAACCAGGTCAGGTGCGGAAGCAAGCAGCCTTAAGCTATGAATGTAATGTGACATCGGTAACCTGGTTTTTTTATAAGCGAGTTAAACTTTTTATACTTCAGATATGATTCTGCTTATCTCGTCGATGCGATATGGCTTTGTAATGTAATCTGATAGTCCGTCTTTTTTGAGTAATTTAGTTTCTTCTTCATTTTTAAAGCCGCTGGCAATCACTACCTTAATGCTCGGCTTTAATTCTTTCAATTTATAAAAGAGTTCAACGCCGTCCATTTTTGGCATCATTCTGTCAATGAGTGCAAGCTTAATGTCAGCGTGTGATTTTACTATTTCAAGTGCTTCGGCACCAGATTGTGCTGTATAAACAGTATTTCCTAGCTCTTGCAATAGCTCTTTTGCTATTTCCAGAACAAATTCTTCATCATCAACGATCACGATATGTAGAGGTTCTACATTGGCAATCTTTGTTTCATTGATTATTATTGTCTTGTCTTCAACGGCTGGCTCGCTTTTAGCAGCTGGAAGTAATATTTGGAAGGTCGTACCTTTATTGAGTTCAGACTCAACGCTTATTTTACCATTATACTCATCAATAATACGTTTTGTAATTGATAAACCAAGCCCTGTCCCTTTTCCTTTTCCTTTGGTAGTAAAGAATAGGTCAAATATATTTTCAATTACATCTTTTGGAATACCTGGTCCAGTATCTCTGATGCTAATCTTAATATATCTTTCATATTGGAGCTCTTTCCATCTATCTGGATCTAAATCACTTTTGAAGGCAAGTTTGCTGACAATACTCAATTGTCCACCTTTTTGCATAACATCACGAGCATTAACACAAAGGTTTAAAATACACTGTTGCACCTTAGTTGAGTCTCCCTCAAAAAGCAAAATATCATTGCTGAGGTTTTTGATTATTTCAATATTCTTTTCAAAAGTATAGCTCACAATTTCTATTATTTCATTTAGCATATCATTAACATTGAACACTTGCTTTTCAGAATCGACTTTTCTTGAATAACCTAAAAGCCTTTGTGAGAGTTGCGTACCCCTATCAGCAGATGTCTTTATGATTTGAGCAAACTTTTGTATGCCTTCATTTTCCTTTTCTCTCAACAAAATCATGTCAGCTGCGCCTGTTATACCAGCTAAAATGTTCTTAAAATCATGCGCAATACCTGTAGCAAGCACACCAACAGACTCTAATTTCTGAGTTTGTAAAAGCTGTTGATCAAGCTCTTTCTTTTCAGTGATGTCAAGAGCAGTTATCATTATTGAATTGTGAGCTTCCCAAGATATATTACTAAAAGTAAAATTCATAATTATCTTTTTATTATTATGACTAATCAAATTGACGGTGAAACTGTCGAGCTGATTATCAAGTAAAAAAGAAGTTAAATGCGAAACAAATAGTGATTTATCTTTGGGAGAAATAAAAGAGGTAATGTTTTGTTCAATGATTTGGTCTGCAGGCAGCTCGAGTATTTCGGAAAACTTTTTATTACAATAACTAATAGATCTTTCTCTAAAAATCATAATCGCCAAAGCAGATTGATTAATCAAAGTATAATACTTGCTCTCGGACAATGCCAATTCTTTAATCAAAATAAAACTATCGAGAACAGAGGCTGCATGTGAGGTTATAAGCTCAAGAGTTTTTAAGTCGGTATTTTCAAAACCTACATTACCGTATCTTGTGAAAGTGACAACACCTGTAAACTTTGTTTTACTAATAAGAGGAACTGATAATAAGCATTCATCAACATTAACTGTGTTTGGTATTTGACTTGGTATTGGATTTGAGTTTGCATTATTGATAATCATGCCTTTTTGTGTTTTAGCTACTAGTCCCGTTAGCCCTTGTCCTACTTTCATTTTAAATTCATTGCCAGAACTAATTATTTCTGGATCGCTTGAATAATAGGCAAATAGTTCATCATCATTGACTAAGAACAGGGTACCATGGTCATATTCTATCATCTTTTTTGATTCTTCAATAATAATCTTTGCAATAAGCACGGGATCATCTGCCTGTGAGAGAAGCTGAGTTATTCTTGAAAATGTTCGTGTTGTATTGAGTTCTTTAACAAGCATTTCAGTTTTGTTTTTAATGTCTGACAAGTCATTAAGTACAATCAAATACTTCTCTACTTTTCCATCTATATTAAAGTATGGGACAATAGTTAAAACGACAGTATTAACTTGCATATTCTTTGAGATCAGCTCTATTTCAGCCTTCGTGTTTTTATTCTCATGATATGAAGTCACAAGTGTAACAAAAGAAGGAATGATCCCAGAAATAGGTTGTTGTAATAATTCATTTCGTGGGTATAATGAAAACGTTTCAAATGATTCAGAAACATCCAATATATTGTAGCTCGTATCAACGATCACCATCAATGATTGTGAATTGTTTTTTACTAAAGACTGGAAGAAAGCTTTTTCTTTTTCAATTTGTTTATTAAATTTAATATTAGTCTTTTTTATGGAAGAATTTGTTTCAATATGTCTTAGTAGTATCAACATAAAAATAAACATTATTAGCATCTGTATAACAAAAAAACCATTTTGAGCATTTGTAAGTTCATTAATATTTCTTGCAATTATAATCTCGTAATCAACATTATCAAAGTGGATTTTTTTCATAAAAGTTTGATATTTATGTTTATTTTGTTTATAAATGAATGTTTTAAACTTTGAGATACTCTTAAAATTCTTTTGATTTTCAATAATAAACTGATTAGCATTAAAAGAATTACCAGTATTATTGAGCATATACACAATTTCTTTTGTGATGCTATTTATAACTATAAACACATGAGACTCTTGGAGGTGATTTTCTATATTAAAGTCTCCTTTGAAATCAGGGCTCTTCGCTGTGAGCTCATTTTCAATTATGTTTACATATTCATAATAAATAGGCAATATTATCCTGTTTTTATATTTATTATGGACGCCGTTTATAAAAATAGATAATACGTAAGCAAGCAGCAGGGCTAATAGGGTATAGGCTAAATACTTTACTGTTATTGACAGTTTCATAATCTTTTTTACACCTTTTTATCTTCATTAATACAAACATAGATTTTACTTGTTTTTGAAAGGCTCTCAAGATGTACCAGTTTAAAATTATAATCATTATTTGGCGTAGTAATCACTAGCTCATCAATTTGCTCAAACTCGTGCTTATTAATCATATCATTAATTGATTTGTAATAATTTATAAACCAAGATGCAGGATATTGTGTCATGTATAAGAAAGACGGTGACACATAGATAACCTCATTTTTGTAATTTGTTATAAAAATAAACCCTTTCAAATCATCAAAAACCATATTGTGGAAGCTCTCATCTTTTCTAAATGAGCTAATATCAATAAACAATAAGTAGCTGAACATACTGTCATTATGGTAAAATATCTCATTTGATATATAAAACCATTGATTTAGCTGTGACTCAAAAGTGTCGCAAACAAAACTGGTCTTAAAGTCAAATTGATAAAGCAGCCTTGCAATGTCCATATTTTTAAAAATATCTTGTACACCCTTGCCTTTGGCAGTTTCATAATTAATAGAAAAGATGTTTTTAGCGGCATTATTGAGCGAGTGAACATTTGCCTGCTGGTCAAAAATAATAATTGGGAAACTTGAATTTTCAACAAGGCTTGAGTCGGAGAATGCGCTTGAGTTTTGATCTTTTGAATAAACTTCAAAGTCTGTCAAATCTGTGACAGCATAGTAATATGATTTTACGCCTATTTTAGAGTTGAATATACTTTTACCAGAGATAATGCATGGTTTACTGATTCCTGCTTGATTGGTAATATTGAGTTTGTATTTCACTGAATTACTAATATTCAAAAAATAGCTTTCTTGCTCATAAACGCGCTTTGATTGAATATCGATTAAATGGTCACTTAGCTTTGTGCCAATAATAACCGATTCTGTAGAGTAGCCAAGAATTTGTGCAAGTTTTGTATTACAGAAATAGATATAACCTTCACTATCTTCCATGTAAATACCATCATTTGTTTGGGATAATAACAGATGAAAGCGCTCTGAAACAGAATACATCTTTTCTTCTTGCTCAATATTTTTCGCAATGAGATTAGAAATCTTTTCTTCTAATGATTTAAATGGGTTAAAAAATACAAGCTTTATGTTTGTTTGGTGGTCGCCTTCTGTATGTGAGTCAATAAATTGCTCAATTTGTTTGATATAAATTTTAATAAATTTTCTTATCAAGAAATATAATCCATAGACAATAAAAATGATAATAATTAATAAAGGTGTGATTCCAACCTTTTCAAAGGAATAGTCAAAAAAGTAAACAAAGTCATATTTATGAAGGTATGAAAAGCAAAGGTATGGTAATCTTAATGCATATATATGATGATTGTTTATCTCTAAAAGAGTGCTACTCGGGTCAATGCCTTTGGGGATACTGTTAATTGCGTATTGTAGTTGCTCTGGAGAGAAAAAAGATGTGTCAAAATAACGAGTTTTACTAAACTGATAATAAACTTGATTATCTGTATCAATAATCAAAAAATCAATTAAAGGATTATCTTTATCTATCATGTCTTGAGATAAAACTCTGCTCAAATAATCAAAGTTTATGGTTTTATTATCTGATAAATCTTTAGCATTTTTAAATACCAAATAATCAAGCTCTCTTGTTTTTATTTCAGCATACTGCAAAGAGCTGATTTGCTTATTTTGGAAATACTTGATTACGGAATATTTCTGATAAAGAAAAATCAACAAAAACACAATTAGCATGCTTACAATAACTGTTGCTTTAATAATATTAATAAATCTATTTATTTTCATTTTCTTTTAATACTACTAAGGTCAAAGCCTTGAATGAGGGTTGTAAGTTTAACTTTTCTTGAATAAGCATAATTCATTGAAGGTGAATATAAAGGTATGATTACAGCTTCATTATGTATGTATTCACTAATCAATTGCATTTTTTCTGTTCTCTCTTGTGCATCAATAGGTAAATGCATAGCATCAGTCATAAGCGTTGATAGTTCAGGGATGTCTATTGAAAGTCTATTGAGGATACCATATCGACCTGAAGGTGATTTATAGGTTAAGGCCCGTGCAACATCTTCAATATCTGTCGCATTAGAGTTATAACCAGCGATAAAGGTGCTAATTGGATTCTTTTCAATAAACCTAAAAAGATTTTCTGATTTCATGAGTTTTAATTCAACATTGATTCCAATTAAGTCTAAAGAAGATTTTATAAGTTTACCTACTTCTTCATCGCCATTATACTTCTTTTCGATACAATATACATCAAGATCAAAGCCGTTTTCATATCCTGCTTGTTTGAGGAGATCTTTGCTCTTTTTTATATCATATTGAGGTGGTTTTAATGTCATATTGGCGCCATTTAAGAAAGAAGGCCAGGGAAAAGTTAATTGTTCTCCATATCCTAAGAGCTTTGTTTCAACAAATGATTTCAAATCAATAGCATGCCAAATTGCTTGTCGGACTCGTTTATCACTGAGGGGGTTTGGCATATTTGGGTTTTCATGTAGGTGCTCGCTATTTATATTAAGCATCATATACATGGTCTGATTGCTTTGTTCGCTACTAACAAACAAGTTCAATTCATTTGTAATTTGCTCCATTCTTTCAATAGAGGGGTTCATCACAAAATCAAGCTCACCATTAATTAGCATATCTGCCTGTCTATTTTTATCTTCAATTTTAAAGATTTGAATTTCTTTAAAAAGATCACTATCTTTTTCTTTAAAGTATTTATTTTCTCTTAAGACAATTAAGCTATCATTATAAGAGTAAATATAATATCTTCCAGAGCTGATAATATGACTCGGATCAAAACCTTCATCAAACAAATCAATTTGTTTAGCTGAATAAATAGGAGTGAATAATAAAAACATTGGCGAATAAGACTCTTTTAAATAGCGTATTTCAATGGTGTATTTATCTCTTACTATAAAATCAAGGGTTCTATCTGGATTATAAAAGATACTTTTTTTGCTACTATTAAATCTTTCAAAGCTCGCTTTAACATCTTCAATTGTGATAGGATCACCATTATGAAAGTAAATATTATCATTTATATTTATAACAAGAGTAGAATCATTTTCATTTGTCCAATTTTTGGCAATGTTGCCTGTATAATCATCACCTTTTGTGGTAAATAAGCTCGCATATATTTGGTCATTTACTAAGCCTGTAAATAGTTCTGATCTTGACATTGCATCGAATGTCTCAGGAAAGCTCGTAAAAGCTATGCGCAAGGTATTATTATCACAATGGGAAAAATGAAATATGTAGATACTCGTGAATATCAGAATTATTAAAACAATACTTACTTTGACTCTAAATTTCATTGTTTTCTATTCCAAAAATATATTACAGGATACACCCTGCTAAAATAAGCAGGGTGATTAATAGTTTTTTTGTAATTAAGATTTAACAAATTGCACCAATTATAAATCATGCATATAAACAGCTAAATCAACAAGACGCACAGAGTAACCCCATTCATTATCGTACCAAGTTTGAACTTTTACTAAATTATCTTTAACTATTGTAAGTGATGAATCGAAAATTGCGGAAGAAGGATTACCAATAATGTCAGATGAGACTATTGGTTCTGTGGTGTACTCTAAGAACCCTTTTAATGCGCCTTCTGAAGCTTCTTTTATTCTTGCATTCACCTCTTCTTTAGTACAATTCCTCTCTACTTCAACAGTTAAATCTACAATAGAGACATCTGGTGTTGGCACTCTAATAGCAAAGCCGTCGAGCTTACCAACTAAATCGGGTATCACAAGACCAATTGCTTTTGCTGCACCTGTTGAGGTTGGGATCATGCTACATGCAGCAGCTCTTGCACGCCTGAGATCATTATGTGGCAAGTCCAAGATGTTTTGATCGTTAGTATATGCATGAACAGTTGTCATCAACCCTCTTAAAATATTGAAGTTATCGTGAATGACTTTTGCCACAGGAGCCAAACAATTAGTAGTACAAGATGCATTAGAGACAATGATATCTTCTTTTTGTAAGACATTGTGATTTACTCCCATAACGATAGTTGCATCAATTTGATCTTTACCTGGCGCAGAGAGGATTACCTTTTTTGCGCCAGCTTTGATATGTTTCATAGCTTTTTCACGAGATCTGAAGATACCAGTGCACTCGAGGACAATATCAATGTTATGATCGCCCCAAGGCAATAACTCTGGATCTTTTTCTGAGTAAATGCTAATCTCTTTATTATCAACTTTTATTGAATTATTAGTATAGCTGATATCCTTATTGTATGTTCGATGAACAGAGTCATATTTTAAAAGGTGTGCAAGCGTTTTTGTATCTGTTAAATCATTTATTGCCACTATTTCAATATCTTCTCTGTCAAAAGCTGCTCTAAAAGCTAAACGACCAATTCTTCCAAAACCATTAATGGCTAATCTTAACATAAAGTGCCTCCTTTTATTTTATCATAATTGACTGATTTTGACTTCCTACCATTTGAATCATTTCTTCAACTGATTTTGTCATTGCATTTTCACCTTTTACAAGCCACTTGCGTGGGTCAAAGCGTCCCTTATCTGGGACATATGCGTCAAGGCTAATGTTTGCTGGACAAACAATTGCATCCTTCTCTTTTTCCCAAAATGCTTGTACTGCAGTTGCCATATCCATTTGGTATTGCGTATCTTTATTAATTTTGACCACACCAGCTTTAACTGCATCTAAGTGTTGTTGCAAAGTTAAGCCAGATGCACCATGTAGCACAATGCCTCGTTCAACATTATTCTTTATTAAAAGCTTATCAATTTCATCTATCAGGTCGATTCTAAGGTGTAAATCAGCGCCCTTTGACACACCATGATTTGTGCCGACAGATGCAGCAAAAAGATCAACATTTGTTTTAACGACATATTCAAGCGCCTCTTCTGGCTTGGTATAGAGCTCTGAATCTGACACTATTTCATCTTCAGACCCTTTAATATGCCCAATTTCGCCTTCAACTAATACATTGTATTTATGAGCAACAGCAACAACTTCTTGTGTTATTCTAATATTTTCTGCAAGCTTTTCTTTACTTGCATCAATCATAACCGAGCTAACTAAGCCATTTTCTATACAAAAGACAACGAAGTCAAAATAATCTGGTGTAGCATGATCTATGTGCAAGCCGACACCTGAGTTTTTGGTTTGAGAACCAAGTATTTTTGTTAAGCTTGAAATAACTTGTGCACCTATTTTTATATCTTTTGATTCACCTGCAGCGTATTTGCATGCGCCAGCACTCATTTGCAAAAGACCATCTGATTTTTGATGATCGTATCCCCAAACTAATGAGCGCACTTGTGTATCAAAAACAACATTAGAAGCAATAATACCGAAGCGGTTTTTTTTCGCCTTTTCAAAAACAGCTTTCATTTCATTTCCTGTATAAAACATATCAATTACCTCCATTAGTATACTTATAAATAAAATCTAATAAAGTATGGATATTTTGTCAATAGAAATCTTCTTTTATTTTTAGTATATTCAAATTAATCAATTACAATACAACATTAAACATCTATTAATAAAGGTGTTGAGCCTTCTTATATTCAAAAATAAGGCTTTTAGGAAGATAATATTTGAGGCTATTGCAAAAGTATATCAATTCAACTTGTAAAAGAATATAGCTTAAATATTGCCTTATTCTATAATTAAAGAAGGGACAATATGTGAATTGAGAGCTTTGAATTAGTCATTAATGCCTTATTCAAAACATAAAACAGATGAAGTTAAAGTCTGTTTTTTAAAAAGCCTTCGTTATTATACCTTTTTTGGAGCTGGCTCAAAACATAAAATCCTTAAAATCAGCGTAATCCGCGTCTATAAATCTTTTCCTTTCTAATTCAAA
>Ga0116183_1000719_pt1 | contig 38401 bp, 20 predicted proteins | sample AD_UKC078_MetaG_FD_89753 | JGI IMG/M metagenome (GOLD analysis project Ga0116183, IMG submission 89753) | Active sludge microbial communities of municipal wastewater-treating anaerobic digesters from USA - AD_UKC078_MetaG | ecosystem: Engineered > Bioreactor > Anaerobic > Digestate | place: USA...
ATCATGACACGTATTGAAACCTCTCCGGAAGATTTAGCCGGTATGGCTGCTGCCGAAGGTATCCTGACTGCTCGTGGTGGTATGACCTCCCACGCTGCCGTAGTTGCCCGGGGTATGGGTAAATGCTGTGTATCCGGTGCCGGAACATTGAAGATTGATTATGCAAGCAAAACCATGACTGTTGATGACTTGGTTTTGAAAGAAGGTGATTACATCTCTCTCAACGGTTCTACCGGTGACATTTACTTAGGTGAAGTAGCTACCAAAGCAGCAGAATTGGATAAAAATTTCACGGCTTTGATGAAATTGGCCGACAAATATGCAAAATTGCAGGTTAGAACAAATGCCGATACACCGGCTGATGCTTCAGTGGCTCGTAGCTTTGGTGCAGTGGGTATTGGTTTGACCCGTACCGAGCATATGTTCTTTGAAGGAGAAAAAATTAAAGCCATGCGCGAAATGATTCTTGCCAAAGATACAGCAGGAAGAAAAGCAGCATTGAATAAAATTTTGCCTTATCAGTTGGCTGACTTCGAAGGAATCTTTAAAGCAATGGAAGGACTACCCGTAACCGTTCGTTTGCTTGACCCGCCATTGCATGAGTTTGTGCCACACGATGAAAAAGGTCAACAGGAAATGGCAGATATGATGAAGTTGCCACTGAAAACCATACAAGAACGTGTTAAATCTCTGAGTGAATTTAACCCGATGCTTGGTCACCGTGGTTGTCGCTTAGGCAACACCTATCCTGAAATTACAGAGATGCAAACCAAAGCTATCATCGGAGCAGCCCTTAATTTAAAGAAAAAAGGCATTACTGCTATTCCTGAAATTATGGTTCCGCTTATCGGTACTGTTGAAGAATTCAAAATGCAGGAAGGAATTATCCGTGCCACTGCTGAACAATTATTTGCCGAATACAAGGATAAAGTTAAATATTCAGTAGGTACAATGATTGAAATTCCACGCGCTACTTTGATAGCCGATCAAATTGCAAAACATGCTGAGTTCTTCTCGTTCGGAACAAACGACTTGACTCAAATGACCTTCGGATATAGCCGTGACGATATCGCTTCCTTCTTACCTATCTATTTGGATAAGAACATCTTGAAAAACGACCCGTTTGCAATATTGGATCAAGAAGGCGTTGGTCAATTGGTTAGAATAGGAACTGAAAGGGGACGTTCTACGAAACCCAACTTAAAAGTGGGTATTTGTGGCGAGCACGGTGGAGAACCATCCTCAGTAGAATTCTGCCACTCAGTGGGTATGAACTACGTAAGTTGCTCTCCGTTCCGCGTACCTATCGCAAGATTAGCTGCGGCACAGGCTGCTATTAAAGAGGCGTAATCGAGTAAAAGCTCATTACCTAAAAAAGCCGATTATCATATTACGGATAATCGGCTTTTTTACTTTACATGATACAAAGGACTCATAAATCCCTCTTCATTTTTTTGTCTTGATACAAAAAAAAATATTCATTTTTTTGTATCAAGACAAAAAATAATTATATCTTTACCATCAAAAACTGATTAAATCAGTTCCAAAGATGAATAATAAAGGAGCACAAAACGCTTTCTATAATGCAGGCAAAGAGACTTTCAACAGCTCTATGGCTCGGCTTTTAGCCCCCCCGTTAACATTTATTTACATTTATATTTAGTTTAATTATCGTTACCCCATTGCCAAATAAGCAGTGGGGCTTTGGGGGATGTATGAATGTTGAATTGTTGAATTGTAAAATAAAAATTTAGTAATTTAATTTTTTAAAAAAACATAGTCATAATTTAAAATTTATCAAACATGAAAAGATTTAAGATTTTATGGATCGCCACTATGCTATTGGCGATAGGAACGGTCTCTATGGCACAAGTAGGGACGAAGCACAAGGTAGATAATCTCTACTACGAGATTAAAAGCACTTCTCCGCGAGAGGTTAAGGTAGTCCCCGAGCTTGATGCAGATCCTTTCTGGAGTGCAGGTAACAAACCTATGGGTGATATTGTTATACCTGATTCTGTACCTATAAATTCAGAATACTACTCTGTAACAGAGATTGGTATAAATGGTTTATCTGATTGCAATATAACGTCCGTATTTATTCCAAAATCAGTTATAGCGTATAATTGGACGGCATTTAATCGTTGTCCTTCAATCACTGCAATAAATGTAGCTGCGGAAAACCCCAGGTTTAGCAGCGAGGATGGTGTGTTTTTTAACAAAGACAAAACCAAATTGCTACGTTACCCGACAAACAAGCCTGTTAGCTCGTACACCGTACCGGAATCAGTTGACACGCTCGGAAACAGTTCTATGTCAGGTGCTACAAACCTAATAGAGATAATCCTGCCGGAGGGTCTTATTTTTATAGATAATAATGTTTTTTGGTCAACTACCAACTTACGTTCTATTAAAATTCCTTCCGGTGTTACAACCATTGGCGATCGTGCATTCTATAATTGTAAAAATCTAAAATATATCAGTGCCGATATACCGGATCTTACTAAACTATGGACTACAGACAGAGCGTTTGAGCTTGTCCCCAAAGGCAGTGATGCCAATCCTTGTAAGCTCTTTGTCCCTTCGGGTAAAAAGAGTGCCTACTCATCTAGAATGCCATGGCAGGAATTTTCGCCAAATATATATGAACTGAACATGTCACGTAAGATAGACCTTAAGGTTACCACCGGGCAGCAGATAGGTATTAATTTAGCGACAATTGCTGACTTTACATCAATAAGGATTATAAGTGGCTCTCTCGATAGCATTATTACAGTAAATGCAGACTATAACGGATGGAAATACTTCACTGCCGGAAGTCAAGATATGTCCATATACGGCGATATAAAATGGCTTTACTTGGATAACGAAAGCGAAGGAGGTAACAACGGCGATAAAATACAAGAGGTAAATGCTTCCGGTAGTGGGATGCTGACAGAATTAGTGTGTCAAAACCTTACAGCACTGACTAAGATAAATGTATCCAACAACGCATTGGATTCCTTGAATGTATCGGGCTGTACGGCTTTAGAAGAGTTGTATCTTGATAACAATGCCGAACTCGATCTCGCTTCTATTGATACCCTAAATAATTGTACTGCTTTGAAAAAATTAGGAATAAGTAATTGTAATTTTAGTTCACTTGATGTAAGTACTCTAACAGAACTAAGATACTTAAATTGTGCCGGCAATAATTTTACCACTAAAACATTAAACGAACTATACTGCTCTCTACCGCTGAGAGAGGAGGTTGATAATGCTGTAATTGTACCTATAGCTCACGAACCACAACCACAGTCTCCGGACACAATAATAACGAATACCAATGGGCAGATTGCTAGAGACAAGCACTGGAAAGTGCAATGTAACAATGGTACAGATCTCGTTACTACAGGTGCCGGCTATTGCGTAGTTCATGCTACAGTTACTACTGGAGATGCTACACTCCTTAAAGAAACTTCTGCATTTCTAAACGGTTCAGTGATTCCGGGTACAGAGGCAATCACCGAAAGGGGTTTTGAGTGGAAAAAGACCAGCGATGGCTCTTACCAAGACTTGACTTCTACAGGTACAAGCGACAACTTCGGAGCAAAACTCACAGGCCTTGATCCCAGTACAAACTACACATACAGAGCTTATGTAAAGGAGGATGCCGGTAAGATTTATGGAGAAGAAAAAACGTTTACTACTAAGGATGCTACCAATTACAATATCAGAATAGCAGAAACAGAACTTACTTCTGCCAATACGGGTGCTATAGACAGTACCAATTTCCCCAATCTTAATATCACAAAAGGTACTATTACTTACGACCTTGCTACAAAAACTATGACATTAAACGGAGTAGAAGCCAGCACAAATAGAAGTAATTTAATACACTTCTATGATGAGGAAGAGGGTAAGTTGGTTCTAATAGGTACAAACACTATAACTTCAAGTGGTAATGGCATCAGAGTAGATAGCGTTCTTACTATAGAGGGAGACGGTTCTTTGAAAGCTACATCAACCAACTATTGTGGACTTAATGTTCGTGGTACTCTGACTATTAAAAACACCACAGTAGAAGCCATAGGTAAGTGGGCTATTTCCGGAAGTACTGATTCAGACAGAGAATGCCTAATAATAGAAAACTCTACGGTAAAAGCTACCGGTAGCTCTATTAGTATGGGGCCTTTCCACCAATTTATCCTTCAAGATTGTGGCATTGTTCAGCCTAAAGGTGCTACTATAGAGACTTATGATTCTAATGGAAAAGCAGTAATGCTAAATGGAGAAGTGGTAGCCTCTGAGGTGGTAATAATGAGAGTTCCGGCTACAGTTACTACTGGAGACGTGTATGTTGATTTGCCTTCTGCATCTGCAATTCTGAACGGTTCAGTAGACCCGGGTACAGATGTAATCACTGAAAGAGGTTTCGAATGGAAAGAAACCACCGGTGGCACTTACCAAGACTTGATTTCTGAAGATGCAGGCAATACCTTCGGTGCAGAGCTTATAGGTTTGACTCCTGACACAAGCTACACATACAGAGCTTACGTGAAAGTTGCTGCTGATACTGAAAAGATTTATGGAGCAGAAAAAATGTTTATTACTATTGATCCTGTAGGTATTGAAAATATTACTCAAGCGGTTACTCTCTATCCGAACCCTGCAAATAATGTTATCATGGTAGAGACAGAAGCTATCGGATCAACTATCACCATCACAGACCTATCCGGTCGCACGGTAATGACTGCCACTGTTACAGATAGCAAGACTACATTAGATATCCACCATCTGTCGGCAGGTACGTATGTGGCACGTGTGGGGGATAGAATGGTGAAGGTTGTGAAAATGTAGAATGTTCGTTGTTGAATCGTTAAAACGTTTAATCGTTAAAACGTAAATGAAAATATAAGGGGCTGTCTAAAGTCAAGACAGCCCCTTATATTTTGTATTTTTCTTTATTACCTCATTGATTTTGATACTGTCCCAACTACCTCAAAAAAAATGATTTAGTTGGCTTTGCTTTATTAATTAAGGATATTCCTTTTTATAATATAATTTTCTGAGAGCCTACGTTTGACTTAATTAAGAATATTCCTTTAAATCCGGACATATTAATGCAATCACCAACTTGTAAGTCCTTTTGAATAATCAACTTACCTGTGATATCGTAAATATTTATCTGTCCACTATAACTTTGAGTATTGTAAACTGATTTATCTTTTACTACCCACATATTTTGAGGTACAGATTGTGTATTCAAGGAAACACTTATGCTGCGTACTTTTTTCACAGAAATCACGTAATAGCCCTTTTCAGTATTAGCACCACCGGTTAAAACAATATCTTCAATTTTAAAAATACCAATTGCACCGGCAGCAGTAGATGTCGGACCGGCTTTAAATGCAATTACTTCACCTATAGCAGGAGGATTTGCATCATTTTTAACTGCCTGCTCCGTAATTAAATTGGAAAGTGCTTCTACTTCACTTTTCGTGGCAGCCTCAAAGCTAAAAGGACTTGGAATCCTGTAAAATTTAGTCAGATTAGTGGTGGAATCACTCAACAATGTGGTCAAAGCAACTCCTCCAGTGGTTTTGTATAATGCATTCTTGGAATCCAAATTATTCATGGAATAAATACGTGGTACTGACGATGCACCATACAAGTGGAATTTGATATCTACATTGGTTAAGTTATTTTTTACAGTGTCCATACCGTAAGTGGTCAAATCTTTTATCGAGAAAAGACCGTACACTGTTTCACTTCCTTCCACAATTCCATTGGCATAATGAGAAGTTCCTACTTTAAGATTTAACACATGGTCAAAACCCTCGGTAACAAGCTGAGCTTGTACCGGCATAAAGATAAGCACCAATAGTGCTACAAAAAGAGATTTAATTGTTTTCATTTTTTGTTGTTTTTAATGGTTTGTATTTTTAATGATAAAATTTATAATTCAATATGTGATTTATAATACGACTTTAGCTGTTTGATTGCCAAATTTCGCAATATAAACTCCCGATAAATTGGAAAAATCAATTGTTTCATTTACTTGAACAACTTTAGAGAACATCAATTTTCCGGTTACGCTATACACATTAAAGATGTTGTTCTCAGCCACATTAGTTATCCGAATTTGCTTACCATATTGCTTCCAATCTTTTGATACGTCAACTTTGGCTAATCCTGATTCGGTTTCAGATTTCAATTGCTTAAAGGATACTACAAAGTAACCAAGTTCTTTGTTGATGTTATTAATCATCACAATATCAAATATTTTCAGTAATCCTATGGTACCGGCGGCTGTAGAAGCAGGACCTGCTTTGTATGCTATCACATCTCCAATAGCGGCAGGTTTTACGAGTTCAGCACTAATCTCATCAGGATTGATTCCTCGTACCGTTTCTACGGTTGCATTCTCATAACTGAAATTGGCAGGCATTTTCAAGAAACGAGTATCATTGGTAGTTTCTTCTGTAAGCAACGTACTCAACGCAATACCATCTGATGTTTTAAATTGTTCGTTTTTAATATCATTATTCTTCATCCCATATACACGTGGTTCTGAAGTAGCTCCATGTAAATGGAATTTCATATCTACACTCAACAAAGTGTCTTTTACATCATCCAATTTATAAACTTGTAAGTCTTTGATTGAAAATAAGCTAAACAAGTTACTATAACCTTCCACCTGTCCACCGGCAAATTGGTAAGTTCCAATTCTAACATAATCGACAAAAGCATCAAATCCTTCGGTAATAACCGGTTCAGGCTTAGCTAACTTAATTGAAATTGTAAGTTTACCTTTACTTGATTCCGGACCTTCTTTTTCGATATTATGCACTTTAAGAAGACCGTTCCTATGACCGCCTGAAGCAGAGGTTCCGGCAGTTCTAAAGGCAATGATATCACCTGTTTCGATAGGTGCAACGTTGTTGGCGGCACTTGCGAAGCTTAAACTACGAACCTGTGTAGCCGTAGCAGCATCGAAGTTGACACCTGTCAGCTTATAAAACTTCGTTGAGTTTTTAATCAGAAAATCATGTACACTCAATGAGTTTTCATTACCACCTTTGTATTCGTTGTTTTTAGTTGACACTTCCGTGCCATCCATGGCATACAAACGTACAGTACCTCCGGCACCTCCCATGATATAAAATTTCATATCAACATTGTCTTCCTGTTGACGATACACCGCATCAAATGCATAGGTTTTCATGTCTTTCAATGAAATAAGTGCATAAACATCTTCTGTACCGGTAGCCGGTTGGTTTGAGAAATTCTGACTTCCAACGACCAGATTTTCTACGACATCAAATTCTTCCGTAATAAGCTCTGCACGAGCTTGCATGCTGAAAGCAGTTATTACTGCAATGATAATTAAGTAAATCTTTCTCATAATTTTTAATTTTTAAATGATTATTTGACTAATTGTTTTATATATTGTTTTTTGTAAAAATCAAAATAAATAACAAGTAAGGTCAGTTCGCACACCGAAAGCACATAAATCCGCACATTACCTCACAACACGCATCCCGGACCCCCATTCTCATATACTTAAAGCTTTTAAATTCAATCATCAATAATTTTGATAAATTCTTAGGGCATTCAAGACCGGCTCACCTGTTCGTTTGCCAAAACTTATGGTTATGCCCGTTCCGTCCTTCACATTTACAACAAATTTCTTAATGACCGCCGTAGTGGTTCCATACTCTTTCCGAATATCAAAATTTTGAATTAATAATTTATCGTTGATGGATATATCAAAAACCCTCACGGTAGAACTTTGACTCTTTTCTATTTGGTCAGCACCCAAATTATAAATTGATGCTTCGGTGTCATCTATAAATTCTATTTCTGAAAAATACAGATAAACTGAATATTGACCATCCGGTACATCTGCTTTAAACTGCTCAATACCCATACGCTGCGTTTGGAAAATAGGGTCATTGTCGGTTCCCAAAATATCCAAATCAGTTCCCAATAATGTTCCAAAGTTTGTTGCTCTTCTGTAAGCCTCACCTCCTACATATCCCCAACTACCCCCTTTGTATGCCTGTTCAGGAATCCACACCATTTCCGCTTCTCTTTCTTCAAAATAACGGTGGGATCCAAGCATGACATTCAATTCGAAATTTTGCTCGGACAATTGTATTTGTTCCGGAAAAAGTTTAAAGTTCACACGCTGCAAATCCTTGACATCATACTTACTATTTGCCGACTTTGCCTCTAAAAGATTTTCTCCATCAACAAAAGGAACCTGATACTTGGCAATATTGTTCTCGCATCGTTTTACCCCAAGTGATTGTCCGTTGAGAAATAATTCTACTTCCGGTAAATTGGAGTACACAGGCATCGGCTGCATACATTTATCCTGACCTGTATTTGCCGTTCCACCCCTTGATTTCCATTCTTTGTTGCCAATTAAGATGATAGGTTCTTCATTCATAATTGTCTTGTAAAACAAATAAGTATCCTTCCTTTCCCTGTTTAAACCGGTGATACCTTTGTTATTGACATGTGGTACTGCATCAACACGTGGTTCGGCATAAAAATCATTCAGATTCCACACAGTAAATCCCGCTATAAAGGGTCGCTTCATCATTTCTTTATAATAATGTTCGTGATACACCATGCCATACTCTTGGGTAAAATCAAATCTTTCCGGATAAAATGAATGCAAACGGGGATCAACATCGGCTCCGTATTCCGTAACCATCAGTATTTTACCTTTGTATGTATCGCGCGCTCTATCCAACAAACGTTGAAACTCATCAATGTCAGGTTCATACCATCCCTGATATAAATTCCATCCTTGAATCATGGGAATATCGGTAAGCTTAGCATTTTCATACCTATCGGGAGCATTGTGATACGCCATCATGGTGTAGCGCGTAGGGTCTTCTGCCCTAACAGCATCTTCCAGTGCCCGGGCTGTTTTTTCAACTTCTATGTAATACTCTTTCAAACGAGCTTCCTCTGTAAACGGTTGTCTCAATAAAACTTCGTTCATATAAGCCCAAATAATTGTTGAAGGATGATTGAAGTTTTGACGTATCATTTCGATTGCCATATTTACGGCATTATCTATAAATGCTTTATTCTCCGTTACGGCATTCACTACTGGAATTTCTATTGAATTTAAAATGCCGTATTTATCACACATTTCAGTAATAATCGGGTCTTGCGGATAATGTGATATACGTAAAAAGTTACTCCCCATCTCTTTCATCAACTTCACATCTCGCACATGCATCTCATCCCGCAGGGCATTTCCTTTCTGAAAATAATCCTGATGGCGATTAGTGCCCATCAGTTTCAAATGTCTGCCGTTCAAAAAGAATCCTTTTTCAACATCAAATTCGAATGTCCGAATCCCAATCGGATTTACTACCTCGTCTAACAATTCTTTACTTGCTCTGTCGTAAACACGCGTGTACAATTTGTATAAATACGGATGTTCAACGTCCCACAACTTGGGATTATCAATCAAAATTTTCGATTGAATAATTGTTTTGGTGCTGTTGGCATCTATGGTGTGGTTTTCCTGTATTTTCTTAACCTCCGCTCCATCAGCGTCAACTATGGATTGCTCAACAATAATCCTGCTTTTCTTATCACCATCGTTGGTAACGAGAGATTTAATATTCAGCGTTGCAAAATTTTTATCCACAGTCGGAGTAGTGATATAAACCCCTGTTGAAGCGTAATCGTTGATAGCTAAATGCACTTTATCGGTAAATTGCAAATACACATCTCTGTAAATGCCACCGTAAAAAGTAAAATCAGCAGATAAAGGCGGAATATCGGGATTATGGGTGTTATCAACCTTGATGGCAAAAAAGTTTTTCTCTCCATACTTGAGATAAGGAGTTATATCAAAACAAAATCGGGTGTACCCGCCAATATGCTTGCCTGCGAACTCTCCATTGACATATACCTCTGTAACCTGGTTGGAACCTTCGAAGTATATGGTCGCATGTTTATCTTTCTTTGTAACATCTATTTCTATCCGCTTTTTATACCACGTCGGTCCTCTGTAGTACCCGGGAACTTCATCATCTCCGTCTTTATCATTATAGGTGTGAGGGATATTAACCCACTCCCATTCAATGCCTTTCGAATCAAGCGATGCGTATTCAATATCCGCTTTGGCAAACAACCAACGGTCGTTGATGGTATATTTTATACGTGCATCCACACCGTTAGACAGTGTCAATAAAATTAAGAAGCTACATACTGTATAAATTCTTTTTACCATCTTGAATTCCTATTGTATAAAATTATCTAATCCTTCAATATTAAAATTGAATTTTCATCAGTTCTCCTTTATAATCAACGATTTGACTCTTTGGTTGACGGGTATCGGAGTCATACACATGAATTGTAAATTTCAAAGCCTGTATTTGAGGCTGAAATGAACCTTTCAAATCCCCAATAGTGAGTGTTTTATTGTTTTCATTCCAATCAAAAACAATTTCAGAAAACGCTCCTTGGTTAAAATTATCTGTTAAGCCATCATCATCATACAATATAAATTGAGCATCAGCTCCGGCATAAACTCTTATTTCCAACTCAGTATCAGGATATTCCAAACTATATTGCTTTACATTTGCCATTGGAATGATTGAGCCGGCTTTTATGAACAAAGGCATGCGGTCAATAGGCGTGTCACAGGTTATTTCATTTCCTCCCTCATAAGCTTGGTTCGTCCAGAAGTCGTACCAATAACGTCCGTTATGCGTGGGCAAATAAGTTTGAACCTTTGTACTTTTTTCGCTTCCCATAGGCTGTGTAACAGGACGCACAAGGAAGGCATTGCCGAACATATAAGCATCGTTGATATGATGTGTCTTTTTATCTTGCTGAAAGTCCATGACCAAAGCACGCATCAATGTATAATGTGTCGCTGATACCTTTTTCGCCAATGAATAAATATAGGGTAAAAGTCTGTACCTAAGTTGAATAAACTTCAATTGTGTTTCATAATACTGAGAGCCCGGCTCACCAAACTGCCAAATCTCGCGAGGTACATCCGTTCCATGCGATCTGAATATGGGTGAAAATGCTCCAAACTGAAACCATCGTGTATATAATTCTTTAAATGCATCGTCAGCCAACCCGTTCGGAAACTCTCCGCCTCTTTGGGTGACTTGAAATCCACCTATATCGGATGTCCAATACGGAATTCCGGACATAGAAAGATTGAGACCCGCACTAATTTGTTTGTGCATATTTTCCCAGGAAGCCGGAACATCACCCGACCAAACCGCAGTTGCATATTGTTGTTGCGATGCAAAGGCTGATCTGGTCAAGATAAAAACCCTCTTGTCGGGATACTCTTGCTTGAATTTCCCATACAAAAATTTGGATAATTCCAAAGAATAAGTATTGAGATAGCGATGAAATGTTCCCAAATAATTTCTACCTGCCGACTTCGTCCGCTCTTCTTGTTTAAGCTGTGTAAACCCGTCACGGAAGGATGGTTCAGTTGCATCCAACCACCATGCATCAATTCCTTTGTCGTACAGTCCGTCTTTTAAATATTTCCAAAAAATCTCACGAGCTTGCGGATTATAAACATCAAAGACTTTATATCCTGCCCAGGTTCGTTCATCAAAGAGTGCATTTATTTTTGACAACTCCTGATAGATAGCTGTTTCGGGACCAAAGCCGGGCCACACGGAAACCATCAACTGCACACGATACTTCTCATGCAAATTCCGTATAGCCTGTTCAGGGTTTTTAAACCCGTCGGTTTCAAATCGCAACGAATTCCAGTTGGGTTTATCACCCCAATACTCCCAGTCTTGCACAATATTGTCGAGAGGTATTCTCCTCGTTCTGTATTCATTTACGACATTTTCAAGTTCAGCAAACGATTTATAACGTTCCTTGGACTGCCAAAAGCCAAAGGCCCATTTTGGAAACATAGGTACCGCACCCGTCAAATACCGATAAGCAGAAACTATTTCATCCATCGTACTGCCTAATAAAAAGTAATAATCAGATGCATCCCCCACTTCCGACTTGAAAGTATGTTCCCCTTCTTGACTGCTGAATACAGTAGAGGAATAATTATCCCATAATATTCCATATCCTTCGGTAGAAATCAGCAATGGATTTACAATGTCCGTGTTGGATTGCAAAAGTATTACTTCATGATTTCGGTAGTTCATCAAACCGTTTTGGTACTGCCCCAGCCCGTAAAAACCCTCTTCATCAGCAGATATAAATTGCTGTTGTATCGTTAAGCATTCCTCTCCGCCTGCATTTGAAGCCGTGAAAATCCGTGCATCATATTCCTTTTCCCGAAGTACAACTTCTTTTTTCTTCCTGTCATAAAAGCTGAAAGACCCTTTCTCTTTGTCGAAACGAACTTCGAGTTGTGGGGATTTAAAACAATGATATTGTTTTGTTGACCTGACACCAATGGTTCTAACGGTCTGCAGTGCATCATCCACAATCATGCGCTTGGTTACTAAAGTATCTCCCACGGGAAGGGACAGAATACGTACAATCGAAGGCGTATAAAACTCAACATGATACTGAATGTCACCCTCTACAAATTGATAACCACGTGCTGTTTCGGTAATCTGTCGATTACAGCTCACGGCAAGCATCACCAATGATAATGCTAAGGTGAAAGACAATATATTTTTATTGATAAATCTCATACTGAACTGCTATGTTTTTTATTTTAGTAGCTCCTTCTATTTGTAAAACCGGCCGGTCTGATTGGATATTGATATTATCTTTGATCAATTGAACCCTGGCTTGTTTCCATTTTTTACTATCGTCATTTTTGATGAATGCCACTGTACCAAACAAATTTTTGGGTTCTTTTCGGGTATCACTTTTAACCGAGAAAAACTCATAACCCTCATCATAATACTCAAACATCAAATAACCGGTGTAATGGTTGTGCTTTAGTTTCTCTTTAAACTCTACCGGCAGATCAACTATTGTTTTTTCTTTCTTTCCTTGTTGTGTACTTGATATTTGGAGCGCCGAATCTTGCCATGTTAATTCTACCGTTTCAAATTTCAGATTAGATTGAACCTTTTGCAATGCTTTCGAAATCTTGCGAATTTTAGCTTCGGCAGATTTGTATTTACCATTGCTAATCAGCAATCCAATTTGATTAAGTTCTTTATCGTAGCCAACGGTTTTCTTTCCCGTCTGTAACAAAAACTTCACATCGCGACGCAACTGAAAAAGTTGTAGCGGCAATTCCAATCCTGAGTAATCCGCCGGCTCTTCTTTAAAAATTGCAGCATATTTCAATGTGTTTTCCAATTCCGTGTATCCATTTTCAATGGTAGGTTCTATTTCATGCCCTTCTGTGTAATCACTCCACGAAGCAATGAAAATCATATCTAATTGCTCTTTGCTTGCCAAATTAAATTCCCACATCTTTTTGTAGGTTTCTCCGGAAGCTCTCGGCATATAAAAGAAATGACTACGCCCCCACCCTGCACAACCTCTATTATCCATGCCCGGCATCACAAATCCCGATTTAAGATTAAATTTTGATGTGGGTGCATTCCAGATTGAATCACGAAACGGCTTCATAAATTCAATGATATCTTCTTGCGTAGCATAATTATCCCAATAAGGATGATTATCATCTCCAAGACGAACGCGGGCAGGCAGCCAAGCCGTCGGAATCATGTTCAACTGCATCCACTGATCCATATCGTCGCTCCGGGTGATAGGAATATATCGGTCATTCTGCAAAGTACCCCAATCTGCCCATCTCCTGAGAACCACAGGTTTTTCTTTGTTAGCAGGAAAATTAAGCAGAGCATATATCCATTCGTATTCCTGTGGAGTGGCTCCCGGACCAAATAAATAAAAAACAGGCTTTCCGTCTACAACAGGGGCAGTAGCACTGTACAACACGCTATCAATCAGGTATTGATAACAAGTGACATAATATGCTGTTTTCTTTTCCCTGCTGTTAATTTCAGGAAAACGTTGCGTTATCCAATTGTAATAAATCCAGCCATCGCACCAATTTACCCCTATTTCAAAGTCATACTTTTCCGCTACTTTTTGCATGGCTTTGAGTAGCACGTCATTTTCATGATGCATAAACCCCCATTCAATAAAAAATCCGTCAATTTTGGCTGCTTTAGCTGACAGGATTTGGTATTCAATAAAATCGGGATCTAAATTAGATTGTATGCCGGCTAAAGGGTATGCAACCGCAGCAATTTCATGTTTACCACACGCTTGAATAAGGTCAGCATTGTAGCATAATGTCTTTTGACCGGTGGATGATTTTTCAGTGTTTGCATAATAACTCCACCTTCCCAACATGCCATCGTGCTCGCGTGTATAGCGTACACCATGATAATCTGCATAAACCTTTTTCCCATTCCCTGCAAATATCGAAGAAACAAAGAATAAAAAAAGAAGCGTTGTTATGATGAAGTGTTTCTTCATGTTTTCTTAGAACATAATTTTCGACTTATAATACGCACTATTAGTTTGTACCGACAAGATATACACACCTTTGGACAAGGTATGCAAATCCATTGCTGTAATTTGTTGAGCAGATTTCTTAGATAGAATAAGCTGCCCGTTTTGATTGTATAAGTTGAAAACACAATCAGACACTGACACATCGTCTCCTAAGTTGATGTACAAGATATTATCAACTTGATAATGATTAATTTTCACATCCTGATTAGTATATGAAACGGCATTTGTATTTTCCGCGGTGAATACCGTAAAGTCAAAACTGATGTTACGTATCTTTGATGTTTGAGATGCATCTCCATAGAATGAAATGTCGCTACCCTGCGATTCTTGTCCGTATTTAATATTTTCCTTGTAGAGACGTATTTTTGCGCTCACCCACTTTTTATCACCTTTATCTTTGATTTGGCCGATAAATTTGAATAAATCTCTAGGTTGTTTGTCTGTTCCGGAAACAATATTGGTATTTTTACCCCAAGTATCATCCCAATATTCATAATTTATGTATCCTTCATAATACTTCGATTCTAAAGCTACTCTTAGTTCCGGATGATTAATTGTGATACCTGTTCTGCTTCCCGACAACACATATTCATCATTTTCGTTTTTATCTCCCGTAATAATCAATTGCGATGCATCAATATGATAATTTTGCGATGTAATATTCTGCCGAACTGCCTCATGATTATTTTTTGCGGTTTGTATCATATTAGCTGCTTCGGCATAAGCTTTTTCGCTTATTTTCAAAGCAATGGCATCTAATTGAGTGTCAAGCGTTTCAGTAGAGATATTGTTATTAGCAAAAAACTCAGCTCCCTTTCTGAGTAAAAAAAGTTCATAAGCCAGGTCAATGCCGCTTTCATCATAACTGCTTTCACCTTTAAACTGGGAAGCATACTGCAATGTTGTCCTTAATTCACGATCTCCGTTTTCAACAGTGGGTTCAATTTCATGGCCTTCCGTATAATCACTCCACGAGGCAATATACACCATGTCCAGACTATTTCTGTTTTGAACATGAAAATCCCACATGGTTCTGTAAGTATCACCATTCTCTCTTGGGATGAGATAGAGTGTTCCGTTGGGATTCCAGCCGACACAACCATAGTTGTCCATACCCGGAACTACTAAGCCTGCACGCGGCGAATAACCCATCGTCCACACATTATCTTTGAAAGCTTTGACAAAAGTGACGCAATCATCAGCCGTAGCATATCTTGCATAGTTAGGATAGATACCCGCAGCATTTCTTATTCGTTCGGGTATCCACGAAGTTGGTACGACGCGATTGGTATTAACCCACGATCCGGCCTGCTCAATAGGCGACTTCGGTGTGTAAACACCCCCATTCAAAGTCGGACTTAACATAGTTCTCATGATAACATTAGGGAATTTGTTACCACTCTTTATGGGATAATCTTCTGGATAATTGTAAGCATGCGAACGAACCGCACTATATTCATCCAATGTAAAGCCATCATGAAAGAGATAGAATAAAGGTTTACCGTTTACTATAGGGGCTGTTGGTCCTGTAAACACCTCGTCAATCAAATACTGCATGCAAGTTAAAAAATACTGAAGTTTCTCAGCACGGGTGCCCGGATACCAATTCTTCGTCATCAGCCATCCGTCACAAATATTAACTCCAACTTCAAACCCATATTTAACAGCCACTTCTTGAATGGCTGTTAATAATCTGTTAGAAGTATGATCTATATATCCCCATTCAACAAAAAATCCATCTATTCCGGCAGACTTAGCACTTAGGATTTGATATTCTATGTATAACGGATCGAGCTGAGACTGCATACCTACCAAAGGATAATTTGCCGCAGCGACATCATGCTGTCCGTTTTCTAAAATTAAATCAGGATTATAGGTTACATGCTTTAAGCCAACCGGGTTGCTGTTCAACTGTGAAAAGTATTTCCACTCTCCAAATTCCCCGTCAACCGGTCTCGTTTTACGTACTCCGTGATAATCTGCATATACTTTTTTTTGTGCCTCCACCAATTGCATTTGAGACATCAACAGTAAGCAAATAAATATAAATCCTAATTTTCTCATCAATCTGTTATTTTAAAAGTTTCTCACAGCCTGTATCATAACACAAGCTGTGAGAAAAAATACATTTACTGTTTCGGAAATTTAATAGCCACAGTAATAATTCTTGCCGTCTTATCAATACTTACCACTTGTTCGTTTGATAAGATTTTCATTATACCGATTTTTCCGCCTCCCGAACTTGAAGTTGATGCTGTTTTAAATGCGATTACATCTCCTACTTCGAAAGGATTAATGGCATTAGCAACAATATTTGAAGCCGGAATATCACTCAATATGGATGCTGCCGTTGCATTGTCGAAGTCATAACCACTGAGCAACAAAAATCTGGTTTGGTTTTGTACACTTATATCCATAGCTGTTTTTCCACCTGAACCTAAGAATTCGTTGTTCTTTGTATTAGTGCCACCATCCATGGCATACATACGCAATACAGCCTGACCACCAAATACGTAGAATTTCATATCAACATTGGAAGCATTCGCATCGCTCTCTAAAGCATAATCTACGGAATAAGTTTTTAAATCCTTTAAAGATATGAATGAATAAACCCCGGGGTATGCTTCTATACCATTGGCCAACTTCATGCTACCCACAGCTAAGTTTGTAATAAAATTCATGTTTACAATGGCTGCCACCGAGACTTCTGTAACCTTGTCAACTACGTCAGTCACAACAAATTTAATTTTAGAAGTGGTATTCAGACATTTTACTTCAGGGATAATATTCAAAGTCAAAGGAGCATCCGGATAATTGATTGTTTCCACTGATTCAGACACATTGTTATCAACCCTGAATATCTCAACTGAACGAATACCTCTTTGTGACTCTATCTTTAGAGGAATGGCTACACGCTCATCTTTGTCGGCAAAAATGGTGTCTTTCACTAAAACCGTGGGCGGAGCCGGTGTGATGTAACGTACCGGTAATGTTTCAATGCGCACTTGACCGTAACTGTCGGTTACTTTTACCTTAAACCCTTTATCCCCATCTTTATACATGATTTTCTCATCAAATACATATTCTTTTTCATTTTGAGTAAAATCAATGGGGAAGCCATATTGCAACTGTCCGTTCTCCGTTACCAAATACATTTCAAGTTTTTGTAATCCTGCTTCGGATGTAACCGTGAATTTGGTATTAGGCATCGGACCGCCCTCTAATTCGTCATAAACAATTATTTCAGGCTCAAAGACAACTTTCGGACCCTCTTTAATATCAACGACACTTAACTCTAAAGAGTCCACGGTTTTTCTGTCTAACTTATCCGTAGCTTCTACAATAAATTGCAAATACTCAGGTTTATACTTAATTTTCTCAGCTAAGCTATAAGAATGTTCATTAAAAAACTCCGTTACTGTTTTGTAATGAATTTCTTCATCTTTAGTTTTGATAGTCATATTAACAGATTTCAAACCTGCTTCAGATTGTATAACCGCAACAATCGGAAGATTATCAATTAAGTTGAGGTCTGCTTCCAAACTGTCAAATGCAAAAGTTATTTTTGGCAGCAAACTGTTTGGATCTATAGAGGGAGTCGGATCCTCACAAGATTGCAGAAAACTTAATCCAAAAAAGACTATGAATGTGTAAATTATAATATCTCGTTTCATATGATTATTTTTATATTTTGATAGACTTTTCAAACCTGTTATTTACGGTAATAACAAAAGGCGTCAAAAATATGTATTACTCCATTTGTGGGCATAATATTACTTGTTACTGCAGCCCGCATATATGAGTTTCCATTGCTGCCCGTATCATTCACAATAACTTTTCCGGCATCAGCCTGCCAAGGATTTTTACGTGTCAACATAGTCATAAGTCCTTCTTCTCCTTTCAACATGGTTAGCACATACATGGGTTCCACATCTAACTGCTTATACGCACTATATTCTCCTTGAACCAAGTGATAAAGAAGTAATTGTTTTACTGACTCTTTATTACATTCCGAAATGGATAATACTCCCGGAAATCTATCTTGCATATAGCTTGTCATAGCCATATTCGTCAACGCTAAAAAGGTATATTTTTCATCCGTTTGGGTATAATAATTCTTCAATTCGGTATATTCCACAGCTTCTATAAAAATTGAGAACAAGTCTGTTCGTGTATTGAAGTACTCCCAAGCTGTCATAGGAATATGTGGGTCTATCGTTGATGCTTTATAATCATAGTCTGTCTGCAATTCGAGCGAACAGCTATAGGTCATCAAACCCAACACAATCATGATATAAAAACTATTTTTTTTCATATGATTATAATTTTGTTTTTCTAATTTAATTCCCATAAAACGAATTTTGTTTGATGAGATGATTCTCATTGATGTGTGAGTAATGAATGGGGAAATACTGGTTTCCTTCTTCAGTCATGCCATTGATGGGTTCCATGACTTTTCTCCACCGGTTGGTTCTTAGTAAATCGAACCAACGACGACCTTCTCCGACCAATTCAATCTGGCGTTCTTCCAAAATAAAATCAATAATATCTTCTTCCGAGCCAAACTCCATGGCTGTGGGAGTAACTAACCCCGCTCTATCGCGAACTTGTTTGACGATATCCAAAGCTTCTTCCCACTTACCCATTTTAACACGCGCCTCTGCTTGTAACAGCAATATATCTGAATATCTGTAAACAGGATAAGCGACAACGCAGGTTTTGTTGAGTGTGGTACTGATGGTTCCTCCGATAAATTTATTCAGTTCCCAGCCGTTTTGATAGTTCATGGCTATATAGTCCTTCCGTTTATCGTCCTCATGTAATATACTCATAAATTTATTGGACAATACTGCTGCCCGGTTTCCGGAACCTGTGAACCACTGATACATATAGCTATAACCGTCTGCACCTACTTCATCCATGCTGAAGTGAATGACAAATATTAATTCTTTCGTTGTATATTCATCATTCTCGGGCGTATCATCAGAAGCCTTACCATTCAGTTCTTCAACAAATACTTTTCTCCAGGTGGCAATATCTTTTTCAAGGCCTATAAACTGTACCGTGTTATTCTTAACTTTAAAATTCTGTATTTTCGAAATAGTTTGATCCGCCATGTTATAATCTTCCAGCCACATATAAACATCCGACATAATAGCCCACACGCCGGCTATCGAAATACGCTTTCTTTCCAGGTTTTTTACACGATCCATCAAACCCTCGGCAATCTTTAAATCTTCCAATACTACATTTCGCAAGATGTAATCTTTATCCGTTCTTTCTTTGTAGATATCCTCAGAATACTTTTCATTTGGTTCCGTGTATAACGGAACATCACCCCATACCCGAACAGCATAAAAATAACCCAAAGCCCGCATGGCATAAGCCTGTCCGAGCAAATCATTTTTCTCTGCCACAGACGGCATATCAATATTAGGTAAGTATTTGATAGCTAAGTTAGCTTGATTAATCATGCTGTATAAATTGGTCCACTTCGTAGCCGGATGATCCGTTGTTAACAGGTTTTGAATAACTCTTTCCTGATTGGTAGCAGATGGTGCTCCCGGCGACATGTTGTCGGCTCTGAATTCACCCCAGTAGAAATAATTTTCACGCATAGTAGATCTAAACAATCCGTATATTTGATTTACACCTGCTTTTGCATCACGTGATGTTTTCCACATGTTAGCTGCCGGAATTTCACTGACCGGCTGTTCATCCAAAAATGACTCACACGACATTATTACGAGTACCAATAAGCTGCATGTGATAAGTTTTATAATATTGCTTGTTTTCATAAAAAATATTTTTTTCAACAGTAATGCCTAAGTTTAAAAATTCACATTTAATCCAAATCCTACTTCTTTGTTTCTGGGATATCTATAGGTATCTTTTCCAATTTGAAGCGGATTGCTTGTAGAGAACTCCGGATCAAACCCACTGTAATTGGTCCAAGTTAGGGCATTATTAACATATCCATATGCTGTTAGCCCTTTGATATGTATTTTCTCAATCCATGATTTTGGTAAACTATATGACAATCGAATATTTTGTAATCTAATAAATGAAGCATCCTCTACATAAAACGAATTTGCATAACGTGCATTATTGTAATCATCGTTGTACGGACGAGGATAAATAGCTACATCACCCTGTTTCAACCACATATTACGTATCACATGAGGTGCCGGGGTTGTACCGGTAAATTTGAATTCATTTCTGACGTGTTCTGCACTATTGTATATATGTCCGCCAAGCGAGTAATAAAAGGAAACAAATAAACTAAGGTTCTTATAAGAAAACTGAGTACTTACACCACCTGTAAAATCAGGCAAGGCATTTCCAATAACCATACGGTCATTATCGTCAATTATACCGTCACGTGAAGCAACAGGCTCGTCCCAGTTAACATCTCCCCCACGGAAAGGCTTTCCGTTAGGTAAGGTTTTTTTGTTGATTGTTCCCGAATATTCTTCACCATTCAATAAATACTTATCTTGAAAAGTACCATCTTCGAAAACAGGTGTCAACTGTTCCCAATCTTCAGTAAAGGCATTGGATTCATTATATTGAAAAATACCCAAATATTTAAATCCATAGAAATCACCAACTCTTCCACCTTCTTCCATCCACCACAAATCACCTTCTATATATGGTTTCCCTTCTGATAATTTCTCTATCCTGTTTTGGTTGTGCGAGAAGTTAAATGTCAGATTCCAATTAAAATCTGAAGTCCGGATAATATCTCCAGCCAAACTTAATTCCACGCCTTTATTACTCATTTCTCCTACATTAGTCCGCATATAACCAAATCCCGACTCTTTAGGTAATTGGTAATTGGCTAATAAGCCATCGGTATATTTGCTATAATAATCTGCAGTTGCTGTTAATCTACTATTCCAAAAACTCAGGTCTAATCCAAGATTAATTTGTTTGGTTTCCTCCCATCTCAGATTGTCCTTTCCAATCCGGGTCGGTGCAACTCCTCCGACACCGTCGTAAATCAGACTTGGTTCATAGGAATACACATAGTCGTAGTTACCAATAGATTCATTACCGGTAACTCCATAGCTGACACGTATTTTACCATCATCCATGGCCGGCTTGAAAAAACTCAGGAAACTTTCATCGGAAAATCTCCATCCACCGGATACAGACGGGAAATTACCCCACTTGTTATTCTTGGCAAAGCGGGAAGATCCATCACGACGTAAATTGGCCGTAAAAAGATACTTGCCAAGATAATCATATGTAACCCTTGAAAACAGAGATGCCATTGAATGGTGGTCAATCCATGAACCGGTTGAACCCAACTCCAGGTTGGCAGAAAATGCATTCATGGTGTAAATGTAATCGGTTGACGAATTACGACCTACCAGAAATTCTCTTTCATACCTCCATTTTTGGGCACTCACACCAGCCATAGCAGAAAAATTATGCAAACCCCACTTAGCGTTATAAGTAAAATAATTTTCATTCAAAAAGTTCCAATTTAAAAAATTATATGACAATCCGCTATTGTTGCGCTGCCACTCATCCGTGATGATACTTGGATACATTCTGTGGCGTTTATCTAAGTAAAAGTTAGCATTGATATTGGTTCTGAATTTAAGACCTTTCAGTATTTCAAATTCAAAAAACTGGAAAAAGTTCGCCTTGTATGAATCGGTAAAATCAGTGGTATGCTCCACTTGTGCCAGCGGGTTTTTCTGACCATTAAAGACACCAACCAAAGTGCCATCAGGATAATAAGTAGAAAAATAAGGCCGACGACTCAACACCCACCTCAACAAGTCACCTTCGTTAATTCCGCGTTTCAAAGAATAAGTCAATGACACACGACTACCAACATTCAACCAATTATTTGGAGAATAATCAGTGTTTACCCTTGCTGTAAGTCTATTAAAATCCGTATTAGGTATAATACCTCGCTCATTATAATATCCTGTATTGATAAAGTAAGTCAACTTGTTTTCACCACCTCCGAAACTAATATCAATCTGATCTTTTTGTGCAGTGCCTGTTATCATATCCAAATAATCATTGTCCACGTTAAAAAACACATTCAGAGAGTCTCTTATCATTTGAATACTCTCATCGGCATTTCCCATCATGTTGTTTTGGAGAAAATACTCCCTACGATACTGATCATATAACCTGCGGTCCTCTCTATTAGCCTGGGGCAACTTATGTGATAATCTTCCCCACGACCTATTATACTTAATGTCGATTTTTGGTTTGCCTTTTTCCCCGCTTTTGGTAGTGATAATGATAACACCATTTGCCGAACGTGAGCCATAAATGGCAGCTGATGCAGCATCTTTCAATACCTCCATCGACAATATATCACTGGGATTAATGCCATCTATATCTTCTAAGGGCATACCATCTACTATATATAAAGGTCTTACACCCTCTGCAGAAAAAGTAGATGTTCCACGAATTTTGATAGAGGAAGATTCCCCGGGTTGACCGGAACCTGATACAATCTGAACACCCGCAACTTGTCCTTGTAAAGCATCAAAAACGTCGGTTGGCACTTTCCTTTCAATATTATCACTTGACAAGGAGGTAATAGCACCGGTTATATCTCGCTTGCGCATGGTACCATAACCTACCACTACAACCTCTTCTAATTGCTTAGTGTCCTCATAAAGTGTAATCCGAAGGTTCGTTTTATCAGCAGCAATCTCTTGAGAGGTGAATCCCACAAATGAAATAACAAGCGTGGCACCTTTATTTGAAACACTTATTTCAAAGTCGCCGTCAATACCGGTAGCTATTCCATTCAACGTCCCTTTTTCAACAACACTTACTCCAATGAGCGGCTCACCCGCTTCATCACAAACTATCCCTTTTACTCTAAAAGGATTTGAGCCTTGGGAAAAGAGAGCATGAGGGGACGAAAAGAAAATAAAGAAAAGAACCACCAATTGCAGCACCTTAAAATCTCTTTTGTACATCTTCATGTTTTGATCAGTTTTAAATTTTTATTCCTAATAATATTATAACAAGGTAAACTTTTTACATACCATTATATATAATTCCACAGTGCAAAAATATAAGCCTAAAAAATATTATACAATCAAATTGCTATGTTATAAAACATATATTCAAGTATTTACATATTGTAAATAATACACTATAAAGCAAAATCTTATTGTATTATTAACAAATAATAAAACAAGAGTTTTCTCAAAATATAAAATACACAAAAAAAGAAGGCTGCTTTTATCCAATTGACTGCCAAACAAATACAAAGAAACTGAAGTTCAACATTACGTACTTCGTACAACATCAACGCGATTACTTATTGTACAAACAACACATTACAACAACCTGTTAATGTGTTATATAACATAAACTTAATTTATTTAAAACAAATTATATTGATTACTTTTGCTTCTAAATAATTTTATTAAACTATGACTACTCATAAAAACAGAGCATACAACCTGTCAGTATCCGTTGATTGTGTTGTTTTTGGTTTCGATGGTAAAGAATTGAATATTTTATTAATCGAACGCAGTATTGAAGAAAACGACGGACAATACAACGATAAAAAATTACCCGGAAGTTTGATTTATATGGATGAAGACATCAACGAGGCTGCTCATAGAGTGCTGTTCGAGTTGACAGGATTGAAAAATATTCCTTTGAGTCAATTTCATAGTTTTGGAGACCCGCAACGTACCAGTAACATACGTGACTTACATTGGTTGGAAAAAACAGTACATGCCAAAGTAGAACGTATTGTAACTGTTGCATATGTTGCATTAATTAAGATTAACAGAAAAATTAAGCTTAACTCCAACGACACTTCCGCTAATTGGTTCAATGTAAAAAATGTTTGTAATGAAAACTTGGCATTTGATCATAAATTTATTATTGAAAGGGGATTAGAGTATATCAAACATTGGTTGAAAGTTGAAAAACATCTTATATTCAAATTATTGCCAAGAAAATTCACCTTATCTCAACTCAGACTTTTGTATGATGCTATCAATCAGGAACATTCAGACGTTAGAAATTTCAGAAAAAAAATTCTACAAGATCAAAACATAGTATGTCTGGATGAGTTTGAAGAAGGTGTTCCTCATAGGGCTGCCAGACTTTATAAGTACGTGCAGAAAACATAAATTGATATTTTCAACTTGATTCATCATAGGCGATTATGATTTCAAACACATTTAAAAATTGTAAAATAATTAGCAACAAAAATATATACTTATGTATTTGTTAGGTTACGACATTGGAAGTTCATCGGTGAAAGCAAGTTTAGTGCATGTTGATTCCGGAAAAATTGTGGCTTCGGATTTCTTCCCGAAAGAAGAAATGAAAATCACAGCACTAAAACCCGGTTGGGCAGAACAAAATCCTGAAGATTGGTGGGAAAATTTAAAATTAGCACACCGGTCGGTCATGCACCAAGCCAAAATTGACTCATCGGATATTCGGGCTATCGGCATTACTTGGCAAATGCACGGATTGGTTTTGGTGGATAAAAACAAACAACTATTACGTCCATCCATTATTTGGTGTGATAGTCGTGCTGTACCATACGGAGAACGGGCTTTCAAAGCTATTGGAGAAGAACGAGCATTATCACATCTTTTAAATTCACCTGGAAATTTTACGGCATCAAAAATTGCCTGGGTCAAAGAAAACGAGCCGGAATTATTTGAAAAAATTGACAAACTGATGCTACCCGGGGACTATATTGCTATGAAATTATCGGATGAGATAGCTATAACCATTGAAGGATTATCCGAAGGTATTTTTTGGGATTTTCAAACAAATACATTATCCGAAGATGTGTTAACGTATTATGGCATTCCGAAAAGCTTCTTTCCTGAAATAAAACCGATTTTTGGTATTCAAGCAACCGTTTCTGCAAAAGCAGCTAAAGAACTGGGGTTGAAAGTCGGAACACCCATTTCTTACAGAGCCGGAGACCAGCCCAACAACGCACTTTCTTTAAATGTATTCAATCCGGGTGAAATAGCTTCTACTGCAGGAACTTCCGGTGTAGTATACGGAGTGTTGGATAAACTGCACTATGACAGATTATCGCGTGTTAACACCTTCGCACACGTCAATTATACTCCGGAACAAATTCGCCTCGGTGTCCTGTTGTGCATCAACGGAACCGGTATCTTAAACTCTTGGTTGAAACGTAATTTAGCTTTGGAAGGGTTATCATATAGTGATATGAATCAATTAGCCATGCAATCACCCATAGGAGCAAAGGGAATTTCAATTATTCCTTTTGGTAATGGTGCTGAGCGTGTCCTTGAAAACAAAGAAGTGAACTGCTCCATACATGGTATTAACTTTAACATCCATGATAAAAAAGACATTTTACGTGCAGGACAAGAAGGTATAGTTTTCTCATACGAATACGGACTGGAAATCATGCGGAAGATGGGCATGAATATTCAGGTAATTCGTGCAGGATTTGCTAATATGTTTTTAAGTCCGATTTTCACACAAACTTTAGCCTCTGTAAGCGGTGCTGTCATTGAATTATTTGATACTGACGGAGCGACCGGAGCAGCTCGTGCAGCAGGAATGGGAATAGGAATTTATCAATCAAATGATGAAGCCTTTGCTTCGTTAGAGAAAATAGCTGTTGTGGAACCGGACACACGAAACAAATCAGCATATCGAAATGCTTACACCAATTGGCGAAAATTAATAGACGAAAATTAACATAATACACTAAAGCAATTAATAACAAATTATAATAAAAAGAGATATGGCAACAAAAGAATTTTTTCCCTCTATAGGAAAAATCAAGTTTGAAGGAAAAACGAGTAAAAATCCACTTGCGTTTCGATACTATGATGCTGAAAAGCTTGTTTATGGTCGTAAAATGAAGGATTGGTTTAAATTCTCCATGGCTTATTGGCATACGCTGTGTCAGGAAGGCGGTGATCCCTTTGGTTCAGGAACTAAAAAACTTCCATGGAACGAGGGAAGTTCAGCCCTTGAAATAGCTAAAAACAGGATGGATGCCGGTTTTGAATTTATGCAAAAAATAGGTATAGAATATTTCTGTTTTCACGATGTTGATTTGATAGACGAAGGTAATTCCATAGCTGAGTACGAAGCTAATCTGAAAGCTATTGTTGCCTATGCAAAACAAAAAATGGCAGAGACAGGCATCAAATTATTATGGGGAACTGCTAATGTATTTAGCCATGAACGATATATGAATGGAGCAGCTACCAATCCAAATTTTGACAGCGTTGCTTATGCAGCGACACAAATTAAAAATGCATTGGATGCCACCATTGAATTAGGAGGAAAAAATTATCTGTTTTGGGGTGGACGCGAAGGTTATATGAGTTTATTGAATACCGACATGAAGCGCGAAAAAGAACATTTGGCCATGATATTGACCATGGCTCGTGACTACGCGCGTTCAAAAGGCTTTAAGGGTAATTTCTTTATTGAGCCTAAGCCCATGGAACCTACTAAACATCAATATGATGTAGATGCAGAAACAGCAATCGGTTTTTTACGTGCTCACAATTTAGAAAAGGATTTCAAATTGAATATTGAAGTCAACCACGCAACTTTAGCCGGTCATACTTTTGAACATGAATTGCAATGTGCGGCAGATGCCGGCATGTTAGGTTCTATTGACGCCAACCGTGGCGACTATCAAAACGGATGGGATACAGACCAGTTCCCTTTGGACATTAATGAGTTAACGCAAGCTATGCTGATAATACTACAAGCCGGTGGCTTACAAGGCGGCGGCACTAATTTCGATGCTAAAACTCGCCGTAACTCCACAGATTTAGAAGATATTTTCATTGCCCATATTGCAGGAATGGATGCTTTCGCTCGCGCTTTAGAGTCCGCAGCAAGTATTTTAGAAGACTCCCCATACGTGCAAATGGTAAAAGATCGCTATGCTTCTTTTGACAGCGGTAAGGGAAAAGAATTTGAAAAAGGAAAGCTCTCTTTAGAAGATTTACGTACATATGCGATTTCCTTGGGCAAAGAGCCGGAGAAAATCAGCGGAAAACAAGAATTGTACGAAGCAATTATCAATATGTATATCTAAGTTTACAGTTTTTTTGAAACAAACATGACGGTGTTTCAAAGTAAATTATTATAAATCGTATGAAAAAATACAATCTAAGTTATATTCTTGGAATAACCTTAGTTGCAACCTTAGGCGGTTTGTTGTTTGGTTATGACACAGCAGTTATTTCCGGTGCTGAAAAGTCAATTCAAAAATACTTGATTGATTCTTTGAATTTAAGTGCTTTTGCACATGGTGCAACCGTTTCAAGTGCCTTGATCGGATGTATAATCGGGGGGGCTATTTCAGGTTTTTTGGCAAATCATTTTGGAAGAAAAAATACTTTGCTGTTTGCCGGTTTTTTATTTTTTACGTCCGCCTTAGGTTCAGGTTATCCCGAATTTCTGTTTTTTGAAAAAGGAGAGCCTTCTATCGGATTGCTTTTAATGTTTAATTTTTACCGCGTATGGGGTGGCATAGGCGTAGGCTTAGCTTCTGCAGTTTCTCCGACTTACATCAGTGAAGTTTCACCGGCTGAAATTCGTGGACGCTTAGTCGCATTAAATCAATTTGCCATCATTTTTGGGATGTTGGTTGTATATTTTGTAAACTGGGGTATTGCTAACGGTCAGCCATTAGCATGGATTGACAGCATAGGCTGGCGATATATGTTTTTATCAGAAGCCGTACCGGCAGGCTTATTTTTTTTATTACTGTTTTTAGTTCCGGAAACACCACGTTACCTTGCATTGTCGAACCAGAATGACAAAGCCATACATGTCTTAAGTAAAATCAACAATTCGAAAGAGAAAGCACAAACAATCTTAGCTGAGATAGAACAATCTATCCGAGAAGTAAGTAAAGGAAAATTATTTTCTTATGGCAAAAAAGTAATTATTATCGGAATTTTGTTATCTGTGTTCCAGCAATTTGTAGGTATCAATGTTGCCCTTTATTACGCTCCGAGAATTTTTGAAAGTATGGGTGCTGCCAAGGATGCATCAATGTTTCAAACCATCGTAATGGGCTTAGTCAATGTAATATTTACGGTTGTGGCTATTCTTACCGTGGACAAATGGGGACGAAAACCCTTGTTGATCACAGGCTCTATCGGTATGGCTATTGGCATGTTTGCAGTTGCCGGCTTGGCTTATTTTGATATTATCGGCATCAGTACACTTGTGTTTATCATTATTTATACCGCCTCTTTCATGATGTCATGGGGACCAATTTGCTGGGTATTGATTTCAGAAATATTTCCTAATAAAATCAGGGGGCAAGCTGTTGCAATTGCTGTTGCTGCTCAATGGGCTGCCAATTATCTCATTTCTTCAACTTATCCTCCCATGATTGAGTTCAGTGGAGCTTTGACCTATGCATTTTATGGTGCTATGGCAGTGCTTTCCGCAATCTTTGTATGGAAAATGATACCGGAAACCAAAGGAAAAACTTTAGAAGAAATGGAAGAGTTGTGGAAAAAACAGGTATAAAGCGCATTTTGCAATCTCCACATTGCAAAATATAAAAAATATGCGTACTTTTGCCACAAATCCATTCGATGGAATCGTTTTATAAAACCCATAAACACCTGACTACCAGCACAAAAGCTACAGTCAGGTGTTTGCGGATGAATGAAATTGATTGGAAATCAATCCTTTGGATTATTTTCAGGATTATTTAATTTACATAAAACAATGACTAAACAAAAGAAATTCTTAACATGCGATGGTAATGAAGCGGCTGCGCATATAGCGTATATGTTCAGTGAAGTAGCTGCTATCTACCCCATTACACCATCGTCCACTATGGCTGAATATGTGGATGAGTGGGCAGCGTCCGGTAGAAAGAATATGTTCAATGAAACTGTTCAAGTAGAAGAGATGCAATCGGAAGGTGGTGCCGCTGCTGCTATGCACGGTGCACTTCAAGCCGGTACACTGGCTACTACATTTACGGCATCACAAGGTTTATTGCTGATGATCCCTAATATGTACAAAGTTGCCGGAGAGTTGCTTCCCGGTGTTTATCACGTTTCTGCACGTGCCATTGCTGCACAGGCACTTTCTATTTTTGGCGACCAACAAGACGTAATGGCAGTTCGTCAGACCGGATGTGCACTTTTTGCAACAGGTTCGGTACAAGAAATTATGGACATAGCAGCCGTAGCACATTTGGCAGCCATCAAATCTCGTGTACCTTTTGTACATTTCTTTGACGGATTCCGCACATCACACGAAATTCAAAAAGTTGAAGAAATTGATGCAAAAGCAGTTCAGGCTTTGGTTGACCAAGATGCCTTGAAAGCATTCCGTCAACGTGCATTGAATCCTGAACATCCGGTAGCACGCGGTACTGCTCAAAACCCGGATATCTACTTCCAGACTCGCGAAGCAGCCAATCCATTCTATGATGCCGTTCCGGGTATTGTAGAAGATTATTTGAACAAATTGGCTGAAATTACCGGACGTAAATATGGTCTGTTTGACTATTACGGTGATCCGGAAGCTGACCGCGTAGTTATTGCCATGGGTTCTGCTACGGAAGCTATCCGCGAAGGTGTGGATTATCTACGTGAAAAAGGCGAAAAAGTGGGATTGGTATCCGTTCACTTGTATCGTCCTTTCTCTGCAAAACATTTTCTTTCCGTATTACCAAAGACAGCAAAACGTATCTGTGTGCTTGACCGCACAAAAGAGCCGGGTGCTAATGGTGAACCACTTTACCTGGATGTAAAAGATGCTCTTTACGGAACTGAAAATCAACCGCTTGTAATAGGTGGTCGTTATGGACTTTCATCCAAAGACTTTACGCCTGCACAAGTATTGGCTGTTTACAAAAACTTAGAATTGCCTACACCGAAAAACCGTTTCACAGTGGGTATCGTAGATGATGTTACCTTTACTTCATTGCCATTGGAAGAAGAAATTTCTTTGGGTGGCAAAGGTATTTACGAAGCTAAATTCTACGGATTAGGAGCTGACGGTACTGTCGGGGCAAACAAAAACTCCATCAAAATCATCGGTGACAACTCTGATAAATATTCACAAGCATATTTCGAATACGACAGCAAAAAATCAGGTGGTTTCACTTGTTCGCACTTACGATTTGGTGACACACCTATACGTTCTACCTACTTTGTAACTACGCCTAACTTTGTGGCTTGCCACGTACAAGCTTACTTGCGTCTGTATGATGTAACCAAGGGCTTGAAAAAGAACGGAACTTTCTTGCTGAATACAGTTTGGAATGCGGATGAAGTAAAAGAAAACCTTCCGGTGCATATCAAGCGTTATTTTGCTAAAAATAATATTCGTCTGTTTATCATTAATGCAACTCATATTGCCGAAGAAATCGGCTTGGGTAACCGCACCAACACAATTTTACAATCTGCATTCTTCAAAATTACCAATGTCATCCCTTACGATTTAGCTGTTTCGGAAATGAAAAAAGCCATTGTAAAATCTTATGGGAGAAAAGGGGAAGATATTGTTAATAAAAACTATGCAGCAGTTGACCGTGGCGGTGGTGAATATGTAGAAGTTATAATTCCCGCAGAATGGGCAAATCTTGCTGACGAACCGGTTGTAGAAGAAAAAGTTCCTGCATTTATCCGTGACGTTGTTCGTCCGATTAACGCACAAAACGGCAACAGCCTTCCGGTGTCAAGATTTGTTGGACGCGAAGACGGAACTTGGGATCAGGGTACTGCAAAATATGAAAAACGTGGTGTGGCTGCTAACGTTCCAGAATGGATTGTGGATAACTGTATCCAATGTAACCAATGTGCTTACGTTTGTCCGCACGCTGCTATTCGTCCGTTTGTTCTTGATGAGAAAGAAATGGCTAATGCACCATTTGGTGAAGAAGGAACATTGAAAACCAACGGTAAAGGATTTGAAGGTACCCGTTTCCGCATACAGGTTAACGTACTTGACTGTTTGGATTGCGGTAACTGCGTGGATGTATGTCCGGGCAATAAAAACGGTAAAGCCTTGAAGATGATGGAAATTGGAACTCAATATCCTAACCAGGAAAATTGGGATTACTGTATAGAAAATGTTTCTTCCAAGCAACATCTTGTAAACGTAAAAGGTAATGTAAAAAATACCCAATTTGCAACTCCATTGTTTGAGTTCTCCGGTGCTTGTTCCGGTTGTGGTGAAACACCTTACGTAAAATTAGTTACACAACTATTTGGTAACCGCCAAATGGTAGCTAACGCAACAGGTTGTAGTTCAATTTATTCTGCATCAGCGCCTTCTACTCCATATACTAAAGGTGAAGACGGACGCGGACCGGCCTGGGCAAACTCGCTGTTTGAAGACAATGCCGAGTATGGAATGGGAATGGTCATGGCGGAAGAAATAATGCAAGCACGTATTGTTCGCCTGATGAACGAAGCCATTGCTAATAATTGTTGTTCTGATGAGTTGAAAGACTTATTCAAAGAATGGATTGACAATCGCTTTGACGGAGATCTTACATTGGAATTACATGCAAAAATCACCCCGCTACTTAAAGCGTGTGAATGTGATTATTGCAAGCAAATAGCCGAATTAAGCCGCTTCCTGGTAAAACGTTCACAATGGATTATCGGTGGGGACGGCTGGGCTTACGACATCGGTTTCGGTGGTTTAGATCACGTAATTGCTTCCGGTAAAAACTTAAACATCCTTGTTCTTGACACTGAGGTTTATTCCAATACAGGAGGTCAGGCATCCAAATCTACGCCGATAGGTGCTGTAGCTAAATTTGCGGCAGCCGGAAAACGTATCCGCAAAAAAGACCTGGGTATGATAGCTGCTACTTACGGCTACGTGTATGTGGCACAAATCGCCATGGGTGCAAGCCAAGTACAAACGCTAAGAGCTCTTCGTGAAGCAGAATCTTATAACGGTCCGTCTATCATTATTGCTTATTCGCCTTGTATCAGCCACGGACTACGTGCCGGAATGGGTAAAGCACAAGATGAGCAAAAACGTGCTGTTGAGTGTGGTTATTGGCACCTGTATCGCTATGACCCACGCCTGGAAGCCGAAGGCAAAAACCCCATGCAGTTGGACAGCAAAGAACCGGATTGGAGCAAATTTCAAGACTTCTTAAAAGGTGAAGTACGCTACACATCGTTGATGAAGCAATTCCCGGAAGAAGCGAAAGAACTCTTTAAGGCTGCAGAAGAAGACGCTAAATGGCGTTATAATGGTTATAAACGCATGAGTGAGCAAGATTTCGCAGAAGAAAAAACCGAAGCATAATATAGTTTTGGTTATTTGAATGAAAAAAGGGAGGACGTTGAGGGTCTTCCCTTTTTTGTTGAGACGATGTTTTGTTGCAATGGATTGATGGAGGTTAAGTAGTTAGTAGGAAGTTAAAGAAGTTAGGGAAGTTACGAGGTACGTGTTCCGGGGTAATATATGATATTAACAAAACTTCATGCGATGAAACTAATTGGGGTCCGGAGTCGCAGATTCATAAAGTGCAGGATGTGTGATATCGAATTAATCCTGACATGGGTGATTGTTCTATTTTTTCAATCCGGATATGGAGTGATGCTGCAACTTCACGAAGAACATCTTTAAAATAATAAGCTACAGAACCGGTAAAAAATACCGCATGTTCTTGATGATCATATTGCATAACATTTTTCTTGAAAAAATCCGTAAAAGCGTGATACACTAAATCATGAACGCCTGGTTCATGGATATTGCTTTGAATAAACGGAACAATGCTTGCCAAAAATTGATTGGCGAGGGGCTGTTTGTAAACCCTGTCCAACAACTGAGATACATCCATATCCAAATATTCCAAGAAGCTTTCACGAATACCCCTGGTGAATTGATTTTTCAGGCACGCGCCGGTAAACAGCCTGCCCAACACTGCCCCACTACCTTCATCACCTAAAATATATCCTAAGGGCGATACGTTTTTTACGATTTCACTACCATCATAAAAGCAAGAATTTGAACCTGTGCCGAGTATGCAGACTATACCGGGTTGATTGTTGCATAGTCCAATGGCTGCACCCAACAAATCACTACCCACCTCAATCGTACCGGCATCGAAATTATCGGCAATGGCTTCCCTGATAATCTGATTCTTTTCAGGAAACGCACAACCGGCTCCATAGAAATAAACAGCTTCAATTTTATTTACTTTTAAAGCAGGAACAAGCTTGGAAGCCAACTCCCGGCTAATATCTTCCCTACTGCGAAAAAAAGGATTTGCTCCTGAAGTAGAAACCCTGTTAACAATATTTCCTTGGTCAATCAAGCACCAATCAACTTTTGTTGAACCTCCGTCTGCAATTAATAACATAGCTGTCAATTTTTATTTTTCTACTGCTTTTCCGTAAGCAGGATATATCTTCAGCAAAGATACGGCAATGATGGGTACAATACTGCATATCATCACCCAAATGAAAAAATGATTGTAGCCTAACATCTCCTGCATCCATCCTGCAAACATGCCGGGTAACATCATTCCCAAAGCCATGAATCCGGTACATATGGCATAATGCGCCGTTTTCTGTTTGCCTTCGGAGAAATACATCAGATAAAGCATATAAGCCGTGAATCCGAACCCATAACCAAACTGTTCAATAAACACCAGGGTATTGATGATCCACATATTGCCGGTTTGAGTAAAGCTCAAATATACAAAAACAGCCGTTGGAACTAAAACGCTCAAGGTCATGGGCCACAGCCATTTTTTCAATCCGCCGCGCGAAGCTGTGATGCCTCCTATGATTCCGCCAATGGTCAACGCCAATATTCCTACCGTTCCATATACAAATCCGACTTGCCCGGTAGTCAGTCCCAAACCGCCTACATCCCGCGAATCCAACAAAAAAGGAGTGATCAGCTTCAAAGCTTGTGCTTCGGAAAAACGGAAGGTCAGCATGAAAAAGATGGCTGCTCCTATACCCGGTTTTTTGAAAAATGAAACGAAGGTGTCTGAGAAATCTCTCCAAACAGAGGCAGTCGTAAGCTGTGAAGAAGGCATATCCGAATCGGGTACCGGCAAAAATACGCGATGGTAAAAACTGAATACGATGAATAAGCCGGCCAACACCAAGAAAGTAACAGACCATGCAAAAGGAATATTGCCTGACAAACCCTTAAATTCCGCCGTTGTGGTACCAGTCAGTTTGGGATCCGACTGGAAAACCAAATATGCCGGCTTATCCCAATTAGTTGCATGGAAAGTGAGTCGTTCTCCATGTACCAACGCAATACTTTTATCACCACGGTTCAGGGTGGTGTTTAGGACAATCTGTTTTTCGGGATCGGGGCACCTGGATAACCAAACAGCAACAACGGCCATATTTCCTGCCAATGGATTCAACTCATCTGCCTCGCGTTTTTCTCCAAAATTACGTTGAATCCATGCACCCAAAGGTTGGGCGACATGAGCCGACCACCAAGTTTGCTTGACTGATGCCTTTTGTGAGACATCGGAGGCTTCGGCAACAAAGCCATGTTCACGATTCAGCCGTTCTATCCCTTTCAAAAAAAGCTTTGCACTGTCTTGATTGATCCCGCCAATTCCCATCCGGACGGTTTGGGCATTGGTAACAAAATGCAAGTCTCCCGCCTGTGGAACAAGCTCTTGCGGGGCGTCAAACAAGGTAGATACATTTGCATATTCAGGTGAAACATCCACATTGATTTTAAGAGGCTCCATGCCTGTGGCACTTTCCAATACTCCGGCAAGCATAATTAAAAAGCCTTGTCCCACAATGGTTGCAATGCGATAAAAAGTGCTGCGTATGCCAACAAACTTAGCCTGATCGTTGGTGTTCAGGGCAAGCATGTAAAAACCATCAGCCGCAATATCATGCGTAGCAGAGCTAAAAGCCAGCAACCAGAAAAATGCTAAGGTAGCCTGAAAGAAAAAGTCCACCGGAATAGTAAAAGCAATTCCTCCGAATCCTGCACCTATCAGCAGTTGCATGCTTACTATCCACCAGCGTTTGGTTTTCAGCAAGTCCACAAACGGACTCCAGAATGGTTTAATGACCCAAGGTAAATACAACCAACTTGTGTATAAAGCAATGTCCGTGTTGGATATTCCCATGCGCTTGTACAAAATTACCGAAATGGTCATCACCGCAACGTAAGGAAGACCCTCAGCCAAATACAAAGTAGGAATCCATGCCCAAGGCGATCTGTTTTTCTGCATTGAATATTTTAAATATATAGTTTGATATTACTGCAATTTACAATTATTACAATTGCTAACGCGAAAATTCAATAAATATTTTTAATGCTTGCACCGACATAATAATGCCGCAATATTTCATCGAAGGTATAGCCCTTTGCTCCCATAACGGCTGCACCGATCTGGCATAAACCTACACCATGTCCCCAGCCTGCTCCGTGCAAGACAAATTTATTATCAGCTTTTTCAACATAAAAAGCAGAACTATACAAATGTGATTCGGATAAAATTCTTCTGATCTCCAGTTCTTTACCAATCACCATGGTCTTTTTTGTGCCCACAATTTTCAACTCAATGATGCGTCCGGAAACACCCCTCTTCATTGGAATCAAATCAACTAGCGCTCCAAAATCAATTCCTGAACGTTTGTGTATCAATGCAGATAACTCATCCGCTTGATAACTGATCGACCAACGGTAAAAATCATGAGTTTCCTGATCGTAATTATTCAGCACCTGGCTAAGGATCTCCGCATCTGTCGTATTGCAAAATGCTTCAGGCCTGCCGGAAATCCATTTTACAACTGCTGCTTCCTTCCTTAAATCGGGACAACTGCTGTCCGTCTCGACATCTCTTACCTTGACCAGATAGGGAACTTCCATATCATCCCAACAAGACCGGAACTCTTCCGTCACGCCACCGCAACATTTTGAGAAACGGGCATCAACAATCTGTTTGTCATCATACAGCACTTGTCCCCGGGTAGAAAATACGGCTTCCTTAACGTGCTCGTAATTATCTTGCAATCGCCCAATACCTTGGTAGCGCTGACAATGATCATCGGCACACACATCAAAGTTAACATGATCTTCCCTGTCGTACCAAACAATTCTTTTGTCTTCAGTCTCCACAAAATTCGGTTTTACGACAGATCTCTCAACTTGCTTTCTCCTTTCAATCTGCGCCAGCAACCAACTCCGCGAAATAACGGCATGAGCTTTCAATAATTCCATGGAAGATGATGCGCTCATCTCTGAAGATATGACGCTGACCAAATAGTCTTCTATACCTATAATATTAATGGCTGTAATAGCATCATCCTCAACAATAAACTTCAAAGAGCCTTGAAAAGATTGGTCTTCCTTCCTTTCCCAATGAAAATCAATGCCAATGACAACATCTTTTATAATAAACACAGACTCATCATCCTTCGACTCGAAGAACAATTCATTGTATAGCTTCCCATTCCAATTGATTTTGCCATCTTCAAAAAAGACAGTCTGCGTACCTTTGACAACCTCTTCATCCAAGACATAAGTCCCGGTTAAATTAAACCGGATCCTATCTTTTTTCAAAATTCCGATGCTTACTTTCGGTTGCTTCATGGTGGCCTTCAATCTAATGATCCATTTTCTGCTTTACCATTTCTATGATGTCATCAGTCACACATACTTCCTTGAAAATTGTGTTGATGGTTGCTGCTGTTATTTTCTCAAAATCTTTCTCTCTTGGGGTGATGATAACGCCGCCCAAGTCAACTGAGCCCGGACTGATTAACAAATTTTCTTCACCTTCTGCAAAAAAACAAGACGGACGGTGCTGCTGACGCGGCATGATACAAGTCGTCCAGGTGTCCGCATCATACCACACAACAATATTCATCATAGGCTCCTGGTCTCCCTCTTTCAAGGGTAGCATCGCTTCTATCTTTTCAAATACATCTATCACATCCTCTTTTTTTTGCGATTCAATCACAAAGATATTGCGTAAATAATTCTTTAGGATATAAAGCTGCGTATTTTTATGAACAAACAAAGTTTCTTTCTCAACAAATTGTAAATCCTTTTCCAAAGGTAGAAACCCTTTATTTCCGGCTTGGAAATGCATGTGGTCGGGTGCTGACGCCCCGGATTTCGGTCCATTGTAAAAAACAACAAAATCCGGCAACGCCTCAGCTATGGCCAACATATCGGCAAATCTTCCGTGAATGCGCTGATTGACATGGTTCAGCTCAGGAATAGTCAAATGTACGGGGAAAATCGGATAAGGATTCACCAAGATCAAATAGTTTTCTCCAAAGGGCAAGCTGCGTTGTTCTGCCGGTCGGTTTGCGGGACAAAGAAAACACTTGCGTTCCCGTATGGATTGTGGGTCGGTTTTAGCTGAACCGGAAATCAACCGGGCAGGATTAAACTGCACCTTTACATCAAAATCACCGTAATGAAAGGTCTTGGTTTTGACTTGCTTTAAAGCCTCATAATTCTTGGCAGCCAAGTACCATTCCTCAAGCTGTTCTTTGAAAAATATATGGACTTTCTTTGAAAACGAACTCATTATATAATTAATCAATCAGCGAGTTAACATTCCAATTCTTGCTTGCAACTCCCAGGTTCTGATCCTATCCTTATAAGTATTATGTGCATTCATTTTCACGATATCAAGCGAAGCATCCGTATTGTCTTCCCAACGGCGACAAAGATACACCACCTCATAGATACGACCGATTTGGTATTCACGGGAGAATGCCAGGCCCAGGGCATAATCTTCCCCATAGCTGGTATTCGGCACTTTAATCTTACGCAGCAAAGGAGTAAAAAATGCCCTTGGAGCACCCAGTCCATTAATTCTCAAAGCATTGTTCCGACCATTCTCCGGTGTCCATTCCTTGTGGTCAATGATTCCCGGCGGAATCGGATTTTTATCAAAGTCGGTCAACATATACGA
>Ga0116183_1000733_pt1 | contig 38069 bp, 33 predicted proteins | sample AD_UKC078_MetaG_FD_89753 | JGI IMG/M metagenome (GOLD analysis project Ga0116183, IMG submission 89753) | Active sludge microbial communities of municipal wastewater-treating anaerobic digesters from USA - AD_UKC078_MetaG | ecosystem: Engineered > Bioreactor > Anaerobic > Digestate | place: USA...
CAAAGACTGTGCGCATAAACCCCAGATCATTCCTTACCGAAGAGATTCTGATGGCTAACTCTACCGCCAAGATGGCTGAACTTGTGGCCAAAGAGATATACAGCATTCGCGAAAGCAAAAACGCTTTGTTACGTGGACAAGCCGATAACATGCCCAAAGACGGGGAACAATTACGTATCATGCTCGAGAAATTGGAAGAGCAGGAACGTGCCATGACGGAGATGTTTACCGGAACAAGAACAAAAGAAGAAAAGACACACGTTATACGCATCACTCCCAGCAAGGAGATGAAAGGCGAAGTGTTGTTCCGTTTCTCAAAGAAACTAGGCATATTGGGTGCCAACAACCTGGCGGGCGAACCGGTATATGTATCGCTCACCAACCTTAAAACGCTGAACATTCCGACAGAAGATAAAAAGAAAGAGCTAGAAGGTATTGCTTACAACGTGCCGGGAAAAGCGCAAATCGTAATTGAAAGAAATAACGAAGAGCTGGTGAAAGAGGATATTTCCGTTACACAATTCGGTACGCTCGAATACCTTGCTCCACAATTGTTTGATAAGAAATCGACCATCAAGGTTTTATTTGATCCGTCAACCGGGGGCTTGATTAAAGTTGACCGCGAAGAGGAAAGCAAATAAGTAAGAGAATAAAATAGTTAAAGCCGTTTGCCTTTCTGTCATCATTTGACAGATATAGGCAAACGGCTTTTATTATATATCAATCGCATTAATATCAAATCTCGTTATAGCTGTCGGGAAGCCCTAAGTTTAGCCCATTCATTCGGCCTTCTTCCTTTTGATTACATGCATTGAGAAAGTACAAATAGTTACCCAATACAGCTCCTATAATAGCAGGAATGTTTTTAAATGGAATAAAAAACAAGATTGAGACAGCAGTAAAAGCAATGAGCTGTTTCCATGACATTTCTTTGTAATGGAAAGCATTCATTATTGAATAGGCAGACGTCATAAAAAAGAAGCCATAGCCCACATCTACTAAATGAAAGTCACTTAGTCCATGATCTATAAGGTATGGTTTCAATATATTATTTAAAACGAATCCGATAAAAATCCCCATAAGGGCACAATAACAAAGAACTTTCTTTTCATCACATGTAATATTTAATAGATTATTTCATCGCATTACTTACCTGCAAAACCAATAAATAATTATTGAATTCATCCTAAATCAAACCGACTTTTATTTTACAAAAAAAGGAAGAAACGGTTTAGCGTTTATTATTCGAACGGTCGGCATCGGGAATGCATTCGTTGCCCAGCGTAACGCTTATTATATCTTCCTTTTATTCATCTTTTAAGAATAATGCATAAAAAGAATCTTTAATCAAATAAACACCTGCTATGGCCATTAATCCCAAATAAATAGGAGCAGCAGACATACCACCACCTCCACCTTCACGATATCCATAATTTGTTGTCCAATCGGATGACAAGTTACTCATCTCTGAAAAATCCATATCTGCATCAAATAATTGAAGAACAAATGCGAGTACTCCAAGAATAGGAGGAATCAAAAAGAATATTCCAACAAAACATTCAACCTTCTTTGCTTTAATAATTGCCTTTTCCATAATAATATATTAATTTTGATAAATAGTTATTTCTAATATCTCTTATATGCAATTCCTTTCCAATTTTGGGCATACGTACAAAAAAGAATACATAACACTTTTTATTTTCAATAAATTTTAGACAGAGTTGTCTCAATCCAATTACAAAAATAAAGATTTTCGGTAATAAATCCCTATTATTCAATGATTTTCTTTGTTTTTGGAGTAAAATTTGTATTTTTCTCCTAACTGCTTAATTCCCAATTTCTATTGCGTTAATCTGCTGATTTTGTTCGATTATTCCATTGATATTTTCTTTGTTTGGCATAATTATATTCTTTTCTCTAAATAAATCATTGTCATGTTAGTATTCGCAACTTCTCTTTTAAACTCCTTGTAGCCGTGTTTACGGTACAGATACAAGTTCTTTTCACTTTTGTGTCCCGTAAAAAGCACCCATCGTTTACAATCGGGGAAGTAAGTTTCGACAGCACGGAGCAATTGTCCGCCAATTCCGTTATTGCGAAAGTCTTTCTTGACGATAAGCTTTCCCACAAAACAAGTGGTTCCATCGACATACGCACGTATGGAGCCCACTATTTCCGTTGCAAGCACGGCTTTTAAAAAGAGAGAATTCTCAAATTCTTTCTTCAAAGTCTGCATATCTTGCAATAAGGGTGGGATGGCATAGTCATTGTAAATCTCCGCCTCGCTCTGATAACAATCTTTCTGAAGGCGAAGAATCTCTTCTAGGTCTTGTTCATCAACTAACTGTATGTTAACCTGCATAGCATTGTTTATTTATATCGTTAGTCTGCCACATGAATGAAAAATCACAGATAGAAGTGGAATAATGTGAGAAGTTGAAGCGCGTGATGTTCTTTATATTGGACAAACAGACTTCAAGCAAGGTCTTTTTGTCAAGAGCAACTTTACATATTATTAACCATTGAAGGGGTAGTGAGCACCCACCGGCAAGAAGCAAGGAAAAGACAACCAACTTTTTGAAAAACATAACCGACTTTTTCAAAAAGATAACGAGCAATTTCAAAAGAGAAACCGTCTTTTGGTCCGCGAGACGCCGTCTCCCGGCTGTGAGACGGCGTCTCGCGGACCTTTTGCTACCGTGCAAATGGGAATAAGAAACCGGGTTAAGTCACTTTTCAACCAGGCAAAACGAAAAAAGGCAGGAGTTTGCGCTCCTGCCTTTGCCGCCCATAATAAAATCAATCTATTATAGGATTACTTTTACAAAGATAATACATTATATTGCCAAAGTCAAGCGTTTGGCCAATTATTATTTCTTTTCAATGTTAGCCTTTTCCAATCCGTAACCGTACTTCTTGTTGGCCACCTTCAGCAACAGTCCGATGACCAGAGAAAGGGTAGCGAAGCCGGTGAAGACGAGCATCGGGATGGTATAATCGTACTGATTCACACCGTTAATTGTTTCACTAATACAGAATTCCTTCTGAATCCATCCGATTAAATTGGGCACGCCCCACAAACCGATGTTCTGAATGAAGAAGATTAGTGCATAGGCCGTTCCCAACTGATGGGCAGGGAATATCTTAGCCACCGAGGGCCACATAGCCGATGGTACTAACGAGAAGGCAATTCCCAGGATAATCATCAGTGCGGTAGCCACCCACCAACCGTTGATGGAAGGGATGGAATAAGTGAGGTGTACGAAGATAAGCATGGCAGCACCGATGATCATGATATTGTCTGCCTTGCCTTTACTGTCAACCAAACTACCAAAAACGGGAGTGAGAATCAGCGCGCCCAACGCCGGTAAACCTACAATGGAACCGGCAAAGTCGGCATCAATACCGTATTTGCTCACCATCAATTCTGTGGCGAACTTCTGGAACGGGAACACGCATGAGTAAAACAACACGCAAAGTAAGGCGATCAACCAAAAGCCGGGATTGGAAAGAATGGCTCCCACGTCTTTAATGGAGAATTTCTCCTCATCAACAGAAGTCTTATCGTCTTTTATTTGTTTGTCGAGCTTCTTATCGAGTACAGAGAATGCGAAGAAAGCAATCAGTCCGCCCACCAGCAATACTAAACCAATCAGTACGGGAGTATCAAGGTGAAAGCTTTTGGCAACAGGAATAGCCAGCGTATAAGCGGCCTGTGAGCCGATACGGGCCAACGCAACCTGAACGCCCATGGCAGTAGCCATTTCTTTTCCTTTAAACCATTTGGCAATCAGTTTGGTAACTGTAATACCTGCCACTTCTGCGCCCACACCGAAGATGGAGTATCCAACCGACGATATAAAAACACCAGCCTTGTAACCGAAGTAAACCGAGTTACTGTCGGCCAATTCAGTAATGCCGTAATATTGAAGTGCCGTACCAAACACCATCAGGATGGTAGCCAGTTTACCGGTGAAACGAATGCCGAAACGGTCAAGAATGAGTCCGCCCCAGATAAGCATCAGGAAGAATACATTCAAAAAGCTGTATGCGCCGGTGTAAAAGCCGAAGTCCGTGCTTCCCCAACCCAGCTGCCCTTCGAGCATAGTCTTCAAAGGTGCCATCACATCGTTAACGAAATATGCGGCCATCATGGTGAAAGCCACAACCCCCAAAGCCATCCAACGGGTGAACTTGGAGTCATTCAATTTTTTATTCAATTCTACAGACATAGTAAATTATTGCTTCTATATTATTATTTTAGTTGCCAAAGATAATGTAAGTACGCTATAACTGCAACAAAAAGACAGTGTAAAGCGGACAATAAAATAAGGGCCGTTCATTTTTTAATGAACAGCCCTCACTTTTATTTCTATTTATAACATTCCGCGCATTTAACGGGCAGAATCCGAAGGTGCAGCAGTAGCCGGAGCAGTAGTAGTTTCTGCTTTAGGCGCTGTAGAGCCTGCGGGTAAGTTATATGGGTTGGTCTTCTCCTCTTGCTGTGCTTGTTCCATGATGACACTACCATCTTGTTGTGAAGCCGATGGCATTACGTAGGCAGTAGCAATGCTTGCTATAACCATGAATACGGCAAGTCCCCAGGTTAGTTTCTCAAGAACATCGGTCGTTTTGCGCACGCCCAATATCTCATTAGACGAAGAAAATCCTGAAGCAAGACCGCCTCCTTTGGAATTCTGTATCAGCACAATAAAGCACATCAATATGGCTGCAACAACCATTAAGATAACTAAGAATAAATACATTTTATTATTTTGATTTAGCGTTAATAATCAATTTCTTTAAGAATCTTATTTGATCTGCAAAATAAGCATTTTTTTTTGGATAATTCAAATTTAATTTTTCAATAATTTCTAAAGCCTTCTCGTATCGCTGTTGTTTTATGTATATTTTAGCCAAAGTTTCCGTAAAACAACCTTCTTCATCGTCTTCATCTTCTAAAACAGGATCATCGTGAGTGGCTTCAGCCGTTTCGTCTTGTGGGATACTTCCCATTATGACGCCGGCAGCTCTTGCCGCTTCTATCACTACTGAAGGGCGGCGGCGACCTCCTCCTTCTGAAGTTGCAACAAGTGATTGGGGTTCTTCGTCCTCTTCTTCGTTGTAATATTCTTCTTCGTCTTCGTCCTCTTCCCCCACAAAGGTTTCGACTTCGATCTGCTCTGTTTCAGGATCCGTTGTCGAATCAATTTCTTCATCGGGCACATCCGTTTCGTCTTCCTCGGGTTGTTCGGGCTCTTGGGCAATCAGTTCTTCTTGCGTGGCAGGGATCGGCTCGACTGCTGCCGGCTCGGCGGCCAACATCTGTTTCTTTACCCACAACGATTCGGCATCATTACGGGCAATGAATCCGTCAATTAAATCTTGTCCTTTCAATCGGGGGGCATCCGTTGCCGGTTGTTCGTCGCCAACGGGCATATCGTTTTCCAGATAAGTGGTGTAATCGGTTGCATAATCAAACCCGATAGCGTTTTCGGACTCTTCGGGAATGGTAGAAAGGAAAGCGTCGATGAGTGAGATGGTTCGGTCCAAACCGGGTTCTTCATCTTCTTCACCGCTAAGGTTTTTCTTTTTCTCTGCTTTCTGAATGGCATACTTCTCACCCTCAATAAGGTAAAAAAGGCTTCGGCGGTCGGCTACATAGAGCGCTGCCTTTCGAAGTTCGGGTCCGAAAGTAATGTCGTGAAGCAAGTAAAGGTTCTTCAGATAAAGCAAACGAAGGGACTGGAAATAGGGATAGCGCGCCAGCAGAGTTCGTATCTCATACAGCGTTTCCCGATTCAGTTGATCCGGATGCTCCATCCATTGTTGAAGATCGTACGAAGTCATTTTTACCAGTTTGCTACGGTTGCGTTAAATATCTGATCGGCAATCTCTTTCACCATTTGCTCTATCAGCTCGTCTTGCACGGCGGTAAGCATCTGGGTGGAATCATACGTACGGAAGGCGCTGAACTGTTGCTCAAAATCTTCTTCGTGATTGGTGTTGTTCACATAACGCACGTTGACCGTGATGGTGAGTTTCACTTCGGATGAATATCCGTCGGCCTTCACCGCCTGGTTGTATTGGTTGTAACCGGTAATTTCACCTTCAACCTGCAAATCGGCATTACGGGGAACCAGTCGCAAACGGGTTTGCTGAACATACACGTCCTTCAACTTTTCGTTGAACTTAGTGGCCAGCGGAGCATATACGTAAGCTGCTTTTATGGGGAAATCGGCTACGGAGATGGTTTTCACCTTATCATAATTGATAGATGCTCCGTTAAATTTATAGGAAACACTGCATGCATTTACCAGAACCAGCAAACTGATCAGGGCAAAGGCGTGCATCATTTTTTTAATCCAATCCATATTCTTTTATCTTTCTATATAATGTACGTTCCGAAATATTCAAATCTTGGGCAGCTGCTTTGCGCTTACCGTGGTGTTTATCGAGCGCTTTACGAATAACTTCGCGTTCCAGGTCGTCGAGCGACAGGGACTCTTCCACATATTCTTCCGTGTCTTCAATGTCTTCGTCTTGTTTAGATACCACGGGGTGAATGTTAATGGTTGACACCGGCTGCGGTTGTGTAACCACCGGCGCAGGGGTGTAATAAGAAGGTGTGCTTTGAGGCACACTGGTTGCACCGACGGAACGCTCGGACATGATGTCGTGCACCAATCTTTTCAGCTCAGTAACATCCTGACGCATGTCGAACAATACTTGATACAATATTTCGCGTTCGCTTTCAAAGCCTTTGCTTTGTTTCACTCCAAACAGGGCGGGCAGGCGTTGTGCCGACTGCTGGGGCAGGTAGCTTTGTAAGATGGTGCTGTTAATCTCACGATTGGTTTCAATGATGGAGATTTGTTCCGTTATATTTTTTAGCTGACGCACATTTCCGGGCCACGAATAGGCTACAAGTACTTTGCGGGCGTCTTCGGTTAGCTGAATAGCGGGCATACGGTACTTCTCGGCAAAGTCCGAAGCGAACTTACGGAAAAGCAAGACTACATCGTCTCCTCTTTCACGCAAAGGCGGAATTTGAATGGGCACCGTATTAAGCCTGTAGAATAAGTCTTCACGAAAGCGTCCTTCAGCAATGGCATTGCTCAGGTTTACATTGGTGGCGGCCACAATACGCACATCGGTTTTCTGTACTTTTGATGAACCTACTTTAATAAATTCCCCGCTTTCGAGTACCCTGAGCAAACGAGCCTGTGTGGGCAAAGGCAGCTCTCCCACTTCGTCAAGGAATATAGTTCCTCCGTCGGCCTCACCAAAATATCCTTTACGCTCGCCAATGGCACCGGTAAAGGCACCTTTTTCATGACCAAACAGTTCGGAGTCAATAGTTCCTTCGGGTATGGCACCGCAGTTTACTGCTATGTATTGTCCGTGTTTCCTGCGACTGAACTGATGAATAATCTGAGGAAAGCTTTCTTTTCCCACACCACTTTCACCTGTAATCAACACAGATAAGTCTGTTGGCGCCACCTGAATGGCAACGTCAATGGCACGGACCAATGAATCTGTATTACCAATAATACCGAATCTCAATTTTACCTGTTGAATCTCTGCTTTTGTCATATCTTACCAAATCTATGACAAAATTACAAAAAGCTTTCAATAGCACAAGAAAAAAGCCTATATATTGGGCAAAGAATGCTACCTTTGCACCATTCACTCACAAAAAAAGGTTTTAGCGTAAATATGAAAAAGCAACTTTATATCTTCATACGCACGTATTTGTTGTTCGTTGTGGTCTTTATTATTCAGAAGCCGCTGTTTATGTGGTACTACCACGGGTTATTCACAGACGCAAATCCGGCCGATTATTTACAGGTTATGCTTCACGGATTGCCACTCGATTTGTCCATTGCCGGTTATCTGTCGGTCATTCCTGCTCTGCTGCAAATTGTTTCTTTGTGGTTGCTTCCACACTTTGCTCAAGGGGCCCGAAGGGTGTACTTCGCTCTTATCTCTTTTGTAATGGCCACCGTTTTTGTGAGCGACATGGCATTGTATAGTTACTGGGGGTTCCGTTTGGATTCTACTCCGCTCTTTTATTTCTTTTCATCACCCAAAGATGCGCTGGCCAGCGAAGGCATAGGCGTTGTCATTGCCGGCTTTGCTATCATGGCCGTGTTGACGGTGTTGTTTTACCTGTTGTTTTTTCAGTGTTTTGCCAAAGAGTATCGCGACATGCGCATTCCGTTGAAAAGGGGGCGCGTATCTATCGTTTTATTGCTGGTTACCGCGGCTCTGTTCATTCCCATCCGAGGAGGCTTTTCGGTGTCGACCATGAACATCAGCCGGGCTTATTTCAGTGAAAAGATGTCGCTCAATCATGCAGCAATCAACCCGATGTTCAGTTTACTGGAGTCTGTGAGCAGGGAGAGTGACTTCAAAAATCAATATCGTTTTATGGAGGCCGATAAGGCCGATGCTTTGTTTCAGGGAATGAAAGATGCTGGTGCTGCCGATAGTATTCCGCAACTGTTCAATCAGAAAAGGCCGAATGTTGTTTTTATTATCCTTGAAAGTTTTATGTCGAAAACCATGACTTCGCTAAAAGGTTTGCCCGATGTGGCTGTCAACATGGACAAGTTTGCTGAAGAAGGGGTGCTATTCACGAATTTCTATGCCAATAGTTTCAGAACGGACAGAGGACTAGTTGCTATTTTAAGCGGGTATCCGGCGCAACCTACTACGAGTATTATGAAGTATCCGCGGAAAACGGAGAATCTTCCTTCTATTCCGCGGTCGTTAAAGGCCAACGGCTATAACTTGCAATATTACTACGGGGGTGATGCCAACTTTACAAACATGCGTTCTTACCTGGTGTCTACCGGCATTAATGATATTGTGTCCGACAAAGATTTCCCCATCACGGAGAGATTGAGCAAGTGGGGTGCGCATGATCATGTGGTGTTCAACCGAATGATTGCCGATTTGTTGAAAGAGCAAAAGGAACCTTTTATGAAGATTCTGCAAACATCAAGCAGTCACGAGCCTTATGAAGTGCCGTATCATAAACTGTCAAACCCGTACTTGAACTCGGTTGCTTATGCCGATAGTTGTCTGGGACGTTTTATTGCACAGTTCAAACAAACGAAGTGGTGGAAGAATTCGGTAGTGGTGCTCGTCCCCGATCATGCCCGTCGTTACCCCGATAATCTGAGTGATTTCGCTATCGAAAGGTATCAGATTCCTTTGATTCTGATAGGTGGGGCGGTGAAACAACCTACTAAGGTGTCTGTCTATGCATCGCAGATCGATTTGGCTGCCACGCTGTTAAGTCAACTGCAAATGAAGCATGATGAGTTTGCATTCAGCAAAAACATAATGAACCCGGCTTCGCCTCACTTTGCTTATTTTACTTTCCCCAATATGTTTGGCATGGTGACCGAAGATAATGCGGTGGTCTTTAACTGTGAAGGGAATAAAGTGGTGTCTGACACGGGACGGGCAACAGGCAAAAACTTAGAAAAGGGAAAGGCTTTCCTACAAAAGTTATATGATGATTTAGCCGCACGATAAGGAACTGGGTGTTCCGCGTGGGTATACAAACAAAAAACGCTTTTAACCGGATAACCCCGTTAAAAGCGCTTTTTGTTTCTTGGCATCTGGCCTGAATATACTATTTACATATCATCATCAATGCTATCTAATTTAAGTTTATCGCTATCATCACGTTTTTCGTAATACTGTTTCCGCAACGGATTGACGCGTGCTTCTTTATCCCGGCAGCGGTTACGGAAAATATCCAGCGCTACGTAAACGGCTTTACGGAAGGAATCTTCACTGGCAATACCTTGTCCGGCAATGTCATACGCAGTGCCATGAGCAGGTGATGTGCGGATAACGGGAAGTCCGGCGGTATAATTTACGCCCTCGTCCATTGCTAATGCTTTGAAGGGAGCCAATCCCTGATCGTGGTACATAGCCAATATTCCGTCAAAGCGCATGTAATTTTCAGAACCCATGAAACCATCGGCAGCGTAAGGACCGTAACAAATAACTCCTTCGTCATTCATTTCCTGCAATGCGGGAGAGATTATTTCTTGCTCTTCCTTTCCCAGCAAACCGTCATCTCCGGCATGTGGGTTAAGGGATAAGACGGCAATACGTGGTCTGCCTATGCCGAAATCTTGTTTCAGTGACTTATTGAAGATAGCAATCTTTTCTTTGATCAGGTCTTTGGTTATAGTCGAGGCGATCTGACTAACCGGAATATGTCCGGTAACAAGTGCCACACGGAAATCATCCTTCATCAGAATCATCAGCGACTTGGCACCATTGCCTAACTTCCTTTCAATGTATTCCGTATGACCGGGAAAGTCGAACGTTTCCGATTGTATGGTGTGTTTATTAATGGGCGCGGTTACAATGACATCAATGAGGCCTTGCTTGTACTCTTCAATGGCTCTTTCTAATGCATCGAGTGCAGCTTTACCTGCTTCGGGATCGGCCTTTGAAAACTCAACCTTCACCTCATCATCCGAGCAATTCACAACGCTCAGTTTGTTAGGTGCTGCTTCACTTGCCGAGTTAACAATGCTAAAACTAGCGTTGATGTCGAGTGATTTGCGGTGATAAGCTGCCACTTTGGGCGAACCATATATAATAGGTGTACACAACTCTAACATCAACGGCTCTGAAAAGGTCTTGAGAATCACTTCATAACCTACTCCGTTAACGTCGCCTTGCGTAATGCCGACTCTGATTCTATTGTCTTCCATTTATTATAATGTTTTAATTTAGTTTTCCTCTTTCACTTTTAATGGAATCTGGCCTTGCTTCTTTTCATTGGGTAATTTCAATGTGTATAAAGAGGCTTCCATTAAGCGTACCAGGTTTCTTTTTAGTTTGTCCGGAGAATAAATAAAGATTTCAGCTACAATAATACGCTGATTTGCTTTATCCAAACGCATGTGCGAAACAAAAGGTCCTCCCATAAAGTCGCCCTTTACACGCCACAACCCACGAGCTTCAAGCGTATAGTCTCCGTGCACATCAATGGGGCGTACGGTTACCATGGCCGAATCTGTTGTCATGTACATTCCTTCCTTGGAACCGGGAATGTTCTTCTTCATCACAGAGTCGCGCTTGTGTATAAAGTATTCTTTCGTAAAGGTGTCTTTGTCTTTGTAGGGAAATGAATACATCACGAAATTCTGATCGGCAGTGGCTGTGTTCGTGGCTGCCCAAAAGAAGTTATCGCCTTCTTTAGATCCCGTAAGTTCAGCCGGTAACCAGATTTCACAATCAAACATAGAGGCTACTTTAGTAGAAATATAATCATTGTGTTTCTTTTCTAGGCCGGCTATCTGACGGTTCATTTCGGCACGGGTGAAGAAGTCAAGAAGTACTTGCTTGTTTTCATTTACAAACTTCTCAAACTCTAGTTCATTAGGTGCTTGTATGGTTAAAATAATCTGCGGAGCAGCATATACGTCGCGAGCGTATTTAAACTTGGCTTGCGTATATACGTCTTTTTGTATGTCAACAATAATAATATTGCGAATCAACTTGAGTGTAGTGTCATAGTCTCTGGGAGCTGTATACATGATTTTGAACGAACGTTCTGATTGGGGTAATCCCGGAACATCGGTATCAAGTACATTAAACAAGGCTCTACCTGCCGGCCTTTCCCACAAATCATGGTCAACAACCACTAAAAGTTCATACGGACGACCACTGGAAGTAGGTGTCATGATCCCTTTATTCCCTTTACACGAGAATAAACTTATAGCCATCAGGGCTACCGACAAATATAACAAGTACTTTTTCATGTTGATAGGTATTATGTTTTTCACAAATCTACAGAATAACTGTAGATTTAAATCATGTTGTGCGACAAATTATGTTAATATTATTTCAGTCCTTCTTGTTTTGCAGTCGATAACATACCACAGGCTGCAAATATATCTTCTCCTCTGGAAGCTCTTATTGTTGTAAACAATCCATGTGAAGTAAGGTAATCACGGAAGGCTGTCATTGTTTCCATATCGGCACCTTCAAGCGCAACTCCGGGAATAGCGTGAAAACGAATCAGATTAATTCTGCAATCTATTCCACGCAATAGTTTCAACAGTTCTTTGGCATACACCAAAGAATCATTCACTCCTTTGAAAACAATGTATTCAAAGGAAAGACGACGCTGTTTGGAGAAGTCGTATTCTCTGAGAATATCTACAATTTCTAACAACGAGAAAGCACGTTCGGCTGGCATCAGTTCGGCTCTTTGAGCAGAAAGCGGAGAATGTAAGCTTACGGCCAAGTGACAATCGGATTCATCAATGAAACGCCTGAATGATTTTTTCAACCCGGATGTTGAAACCGTTATTCTTTTAGGGCTCCATCCATACCCGTACGATGAAGTCATTACTTCGATGGCTTTCAATACTTCGTCAATATTATCCAGTGGCTCTCCCATTCCCATAAACACAATATTGGTCAGCTCTTCTTTCTCGGGCAACGAATGAATCTGGTTGAGAATATCACCGGCCGTGAGGTTGGCAGAGAAACCTTGTTTACCTGTCATGCAGAATTTGCAATTCATTTTGCAACCCACTTGCGACGATACGCATAAGGTTGCCCTTTCATCATCGGGAATGTAGACAGCTTCCACAAAGTGGTTTCCATTTACTTGATACAAATACTTTATAGTACCATCTACAGAGCGCATCGCTTCCACCGGCTCATGCAGACCTATCTCGTATTCTTCCTTGAGTAACTCTCTATGTTTCAATGACAAATTACTCATTTCATCAATAGAACCAATTTTCTTCTGATACAACCAAGAAGCTATTTGCTTTGCAGCGAAAGCAGGCATTCCTAAACTTTTAACGACTCCTTGAAGTTCAGACAAAGTCAACCCAAACAAAAATCTTTTATCCATAAATCTGATAATACGTATATTGTATGCAAAAATAAGGAATAATACTAAAAGTACGACATATATAACGAAGAAAACGTAGTTAAAAAAAGGACACAAAAAAAGTGGCACAGTTCCCTGTACCACTTTTCCTTATATAATTACCGATATTTAGAAGAACAAATATCGTTTATCTTTTACGTTAGCTTTTAAATACAAATCGTTAACAAAACGACTAGCCATGCGTTGATGCATACTTTCTATTGTATTTTCTTCAGCTCTTACATCAATTTTCTCATTCAATTTTTCCTTTGCAAAAACCTGAAGAACAAATACGCCAGCGTTACCTTTGATAGGTGCACTTACTTGATTCAATTGTGCTACAGAAGCATAAGCTCCAACTAATGGTTCACTGCTACGCAAAGCTGCTACGTAAGCCGGAGCCGCAAAAGTTACGTGTTTTACAGAGTCTGTTACTACATTAGCAACCGATTTGAACTGTTCAATTGAAGAAGCCTTAACACCACCTAATTGTGCAATAAGCTTTTCGGCTTTCTTGTCTCTGATCAGTTCTGCTTTCAGTTGATCTTTTACTTGATCGACAGAGCGATATCCTTCTTCCGTTACACCAGCTAAAGCAACAACCATCATGTGATCACTTTCACCGCATTCATATAATCCGGAAACTTCTCCTTGTTTAGCAGCAAAAATCCATTTCAATGCTTCTTTAGTACCACGAACACCACCAATTCCGTGTTCCGAGCTATAAAGGTCTTTTCTTTCAAGCAATTTATAACCAGCCTCTTCTGCATTAACAGTCAACTTATCAAGAGTAGGATTGGCAGCAACAAATTGGCTGAAATCATTGTAAGCCTTGTTATAGGTGTCTTTACTGAACTCAACGGCACGTTTAATAACAGCCACCTTGTACTTATCCTGCACCCCTTTCTTATTAGTAACTTGCAAAATTACATTAGCCTGACCAAGTGACAAGTTTGCCAATTCATTCACTCCTAAAGAAGTAACAGCTTTAAGGAACTTAAGATTGTCTCCGTCAACCTGAGCGTTCTCATAATTAGCAGAAGACATCCAGTTAGCATCACCTGTCTGACCATATTTTTTAGCAATAGCAGCAAAATCACCACCAGCTTTTAATGCAACCATAATACTATCAGCCAGCACTTTTGTTTTTGCAGCATCGGCTGCCAAAACTTGAATCTGACGGAACTCTACTGAATCAGCAGCAGTTTCTTTCGCTAACACTTTGAAAGAGTTAATCGTATTGTCGCCTGCATTATAATAAGGACCATAAACTTGTCCCATAGAAACTGAATCAAGACGAGCTGCAATATCAGTTGGAAGGGCTTTTTTTGTATAAGGTATATCAACATAAGGATATGTTGAACCCGTTGTGCGAATAAAAGAGGTATAATCAACATCGGCTGCAGCTAATTGATTAGTATATTCTGCAACTTCTTTCTGTATAGCAGCTTTATCTTCTGCACTAGCAGTAACTTGTACGTCAATATACTTCACGTCTCGTGTCTCAACATACTGTTTGAACTGCTCTTTCTTTTTGTTATATAGGTCTTTAATTTCAGAGTCCTTCACAACAACTGTTGAGTCAACAATTGAAGAATATGGTATTGCTGCTAACAACAAATCCATTTGATTCACGCGAGCATCAAATGCTGCTTGTGCTTCAACCGAATTTGAAAATAAAGCTTTCGTAACTAAAGCCTGGTATTTCTCTGCCAAACGACTTTGAGTAAGGCTCTTTTCAATAAAGCTCCAGAATTTATGCAAAGACTCATAATATTCTAAGTATTGAGGCTGCATTTGTTTCTTATCCATCTTGGCATAATCAACCAAGAACTTCTTCAACATATCCTTATCAAATGCACCGGTTTGGGGATTACGGAATGGAGTTTGTTGCAGAATAGGATTCACACCTGCATCGATAATAGCTTGTATCTCTGCTTTTGAGACTGTTAACCCTAATTTTTTGGCTTCGTTTTCTATTAACTTGTTATTAACATAGCTACGCCATACCTCGTCCTTTATCTGGTTTGTCTGTTCATCATCAAGTGATTTCATTCCACTGGAGAATTTTACAACTTCAGTATACTCTTCAACCATCGCTTGATATTCCTGAGCAGAAAGAGCTTCACCATTTACTTCACCGGCATCATGTGCCTGATGAGGCTGAAGAACTTTCCATGCATCACCCGCTATAAAAGCGAACAATGCCAAACCAATAACAATTACCAATAAAGGTCCTTTGGTTCTGATGTTTTGTAATGTTGCCATCTTAATTAATATGATTTATGTTTATTATTATTTTCCACAGTATTTATTATTAGCGCACGAAGATACAAAAAATGCTAATATACACCACTTAATAACCGAAAAAATAGAGCTAATATTGATTAATCGATGATTTTGAGTCTTACTAATTCTATTTTAGTTGCCGTCATTTTAATAATTCTGAACTGATAATTATCCAAATGAACTACTTCGTGTAATTTGGGAAAGCTCTGATATGTATTCAGAATGAGGCCGGCAATCGTTACATAGTCATCGGACTCCGGCAATTTCAGGCTAAACATGTCGTTTACCTTCTCTATTTCCAGACGCCCCGAAAGCACATATTCATTTTCTGTAATTTGTTTGCAGATATATGAACTGTTATCATGCTCATCTTCAATATCTCCAAATATTTCTTCGACTAAATCCTCCAAAGAAATAACACCGGATGTTCCCCCAAATTCATCAACGACCACAGCAATAGTCTTCTTCTGCAACATAAATAATTTCATTAATTTATTTGCAGCCATTGTTTCAGGAACAATAGGAATCTCTTTCACGCTTTTCAGCCAATCATCTGATTGCTTAAACATCTCTGATGAATGAATATATCCAACAATATTATCTATATTTCCATCAAACACAATAATTTTAGAGAGTCCCGACTCTACAAAAAGTGTTTTCAAATCATTCAACGAGGTATGTATATCAACAGCTACAATTTCAGTACGGGGAACAACACAGTCGCGTATTTTTATAGAAGAAAAGTCAAGCGCATTTTGGAATATTCTAACTTCAGTATCCAAATCATCTTCATTAGAAGCATTGTTTATACCTGATTGAACAAAATAATCAAGATCTATCTTTGTAAAAGCCTTAGCAGAAGCTGACTTTGTTATCTTCTGACCCAATAATCGCAACAACAAATAAGACAAGCCTGAGCTTAATAAGGAAATGGGATATAAAACGACATAACATATAAACAAAGGCAAAGCAAATACACGAAGCATCCGATTGGGATTTATCTTAAATAAAGTTTTGGGAAGAAATTCCCCTGTAACAAGTATGATGAGGGTTGATATGAGAGTTTGAGTAAAAAGTAATAAGAGATGGTTATCTATTCGGCCCGCCAATAAATTCTTTTCAATTAACTGCGCCATGAGTATACCATATACCACAAGTGCAATGTTGTTACCCACTAGCATAGTAGAAATAAAATTGTCTGAGTGGCGGTAAAAGAAAGAAAGGATTCGGGAAACCAATCCAGTACCCTTCTCCATTTCAAAACGTAGTTTATCAACAGAAACAAAAGCTATTTCCATTCCGGAAAAGAACGCAGAAAAAGCCATTGTAAGAAGTAGGTAAAAGAAAAAGTCCATTTGTTATTTTTTCAAAGAGTCGTTTCTGGCGTCTTCATCAACATAGAAAATACCTTCGATATTGCGTATAGTATAAAGTGTCATTTGTTGATTAGAATCAAATCCATGGCCTGTGATAATTCGGTCTGTTTGTTCAATGCGGATAAATTTATCTGAATAAACCTTTTGAGTCGCTTCATTCCAATACAGCACTTCGGTATTAAATTTATCTCCTTTTTGATTCTTTATGGCAACGTGACCCGATAACTTCCAAAGTTTCTGTTTATCATAATAATAAGCTGTATCAGCTTTAATACTGGCATCAACATGAAGTAAAGAGTCAAATTTTTCCAGATAAACACCTTTCTCAAAGGCCCAATAAGAAGGACGTTTTTTATCATAAATCAACCACTCATCGGTTTTTATACGATATCTAGTTACACCTGAGTCTGATATTAGGGTTGTAACACCGCGTGTATCCATTAAAGGTAAAGAATCACGTTCTTTAATGGCTTCTGCCAGTTGTTTTTTCTTCCCTGAGCAGGAAGATAATAAAACAAGCATAACAATTGCCCCAAAGGCAATTGTTATGCTTATAAATTGATGAATAAAAATTCTATCTTGTTTGAGCCACATATTATCTGATGGTAGTAGATTCACCGATCCAGCCTCCTACAGTAATTCTGTCACCTTGCTTATATCCAAGCATAAACAACTCATTAGCGGCAGGAACATGACGTCTGTAAGTAGAAATCAGTCTGTCAGCATCATCAGCACAACTTGGATCAACAGCTTTCGCTCTTGCAAGTTTATCAAGAATTACAAAATAAGTGCACTTATTTAATGCGGGTTCATCGCTCCAATTAGGGCTAGTAGCATACAAATTAGCAATCAATATATAAGGAGCACCATAATTATCTCTATAAGAAATTGCTTTCTGTGCATAGGTTCTTGCCTGAGAAAGTCTCTTTACAGAAGCCAAGACCGCCGCAGCAGCATAAGCATAGTCTGCCTTTTTATTATTATCCTGCTCTAGTTGAATAGCCTGATCGAAAAACTTAACCGCATCATCAGTATCACCTTTTTTGAAAGACATGTAAGCGCATCCTGCAGCTGCTTCAGCAGTTGGTTCTATTTTATAAGAATAGAATGATGCCTTAAAGTAAGCTTCCTGTTCAGTACATTTCATCATTTTCATGATATCAATCACTTTTTTGAGATAAGCAAGATCCGTTTTGTTTGCTTCAATCTTTGGAGCATAAATTTCTTGTAAAGACTCACAGCTTGCAGTTCCACTATTAATAAACAAAGCTACTAAGTTATCTTTTACTAGTTGATAATCTTTCTTAATGCTTTCTTTTGTAGCAGCAGCGATAGCATCATCAGCCCACTGAGAAGCATTTAAATAATCTTGAATGAATTGTTCTTTATGAACAGCATCAACTTGAAACTTCTTCATGGAAGAATCCAAAAAATAAAATAATACAGCAGCCAATGATTCAGATTTCTCGACATTAACCGATTTACTTAACCACTCATACGCCACATTTGGGTCTGCTTTAGGGGCAAATTGCAAATAATCAATAGCTTTCAGAGCAAGTGTTTTTTCAGCTGAACGAACACCACGAATATTTGCCTGCAAATCAGGAGTATACTTTATTAATTGATCGTAAACTCCCATCAACTCTTCAAAATATTTATCGTATTCAGGTTTACCTTTGGTTGTAGTCAGAAAATACTTCAAAATATCAAACCCGTCTGAATAAGTGTAATAGCGCAAAAGCGGACAATCCTTCATAACAGCTTTCCAAGGCAAATAAGCATCTTTGTAATTTCCTGCTTTTACTGCCTCATGAGAAATACTACTATTTACATTACAAATACTGTCAGTTGATTGTGCTAAAGCACTCGTTGCTCCTGTCGAAAGAAACAACACAGCCACAAGCGTTTTAATTTTCATTGTTATATTTTTTTTTAGTTTATAATTTCTTTTAATCAACTTTTCTTTTGAAGAACCATCTTTCATTAAATGTCAAACCGACAGAAAACCTCAAACAATTCTCATTCAGAAGATTTTGCTTTAGACCTTCTACTCTGACATATTGTGCAGAGATACTTAATACAGAGCGATTTCTAGAGAAAGGTATACCCAATCCACCCGTTACTCCATATTCTTTTGCAGCTCTTTTACCTTCTATTTTATAATATGGTTCTGAATAATAAGCTCCTAATCTATATTTTATGTGCGCCAAATAATTACTGCTTGTATTGCTGGGCAAATATTCCAATCCCAAAGAAATCTTAGATCTATCAGCCAATGCATTTTGTTCATCAAGATAAGTTACATCTCCCCATTTCTGAAGAGTGTAATCCAAACCGACAGTCAGCCTCTTATCGTATGTATAAGCTAACCCTATTCCAAATGTATTTGGTAAGCCCATACTCAACAATGTATCTTTTCTAGTAACTACAGATCCTGTTGTATTTTCAACATAAGCATCATTACTCAAATCATTTCCTGGAGAAAAGGTTACGCCAAGAGTTAAGTCTTTCTTATCAGCCAATTTATAAGTGTACTGCACGCCTAAATCAAGCTTAACATCCTTTACCGAATAATAATCCAGCTTTTTCACACTAGATGCATTAGTGTTAGTAGGAAACTCAACAGTAAACGAACGACTCACATTTCCCCAAAAATAGGATAAATTAGCTCCAACTGACAAATTCTTCAGAATCTTGTATCCGGCACCAACATATAATTGATGAAAACCTCCTTCACCATTATAAGTAATAGTATTATAAGTGTCTGAATTACCAGTGTTATCTATTTTATTCAAACTATAACCCACATTTGAATAGGGTAACAACCCCGCGCTTATTCCTAATTTAGGATGTAAACGGAATTGCATAGCTATATAATCAAAACTTGAGTTCTTAGCATTAATCTTTGTTTCTCCATTACTAAAGTTACTATTTTGGAGAGTTAAACCTCCATCAAAGATAAAAGTCAACGAATCAACAGCCGAATAAGAGGCTGGATTCATTGCATTAACATGGTAAGGATCACGCAATGCATAAGCAACACCCCCCATCGCTTTACTATTTCCAAAATTTTGATCAGACAATTGTCCGAAACCATATCGAGTGTAAGGAGAATTTGTATTATTTTGAGCTACAGCCAATATAGGCAATAGCGCTATGCAAAAAACACAAAAGTACGTTTTATATCCTACCATTATTATAGTTTAATATTCTGTTTAATCCCTTCAGAACTAAAAATCTGTCTGCAAAGATGATACTTTTTAATTTCGTATCAAAAGAAATTTCATCTCCACCCGTTAAAAAAACCAAAAGTTCAGGATATTTATGTTTCAAAGACTCTATGTAGCCCTGAATTTCAAATTCCACTCCTTTTAAGACGCCTGCCCGAATGGCCGTTTCTGTATCTTTGCCAATGTGAAGCAGCTTTCCCTGAGCTGAAACCAGAGGTAATTTCCCTGTAAAATTATTCAATGCTTTGAAGCGCATTTGTATGCCCGGTGAAATATTCCCTCCATGATAACAACCGTTAGCGTCAATAAATTCATAAGTAATCGCCGTACCGGCATCAATGACCAAAATATCTTTCCCTGGGAAATAAGTATATGCACCTACTACAGCAGCGATACGATCATATCCCAGCGTTTCGGGAGATTCATATAAATTTTGAATGGGTAATAAAGTCTTGCTATCTAACGTAATTAAAGGGAAACTCAATTTGGAAACCTTCTGGCTAACCGAATCATTCAGATCAATAACAGAAGCTAGAATGCCTCTACTTATAGGATACTTATCACAAACCTCTTTCAACACATCAAGAGAATCGTTTGAGGCATAAAATACTTCAACGACTTCTTCTGCCTCAAAAACAGCAATTTTTGCAACGGTGTTTCCTATATCAATAATCAGATTCATGTAAAAGACATATTTGGGGTTGCAAAGTAACTCAAAAAAAGCCTAACATAATGCATTCTTATGAAAAAAAGAAGAAGGAATAAAGCATATAATTACAAATAAAAGTACTTTTGCAGCAAAATACATCTTTTCTTATTAATATGAAAGTACTCCGTTGTATACTGTTGTTAGCTTTGTTATTGAATGCCAGAGTTATGTTTTCAACTTCCGTAGTGAATCAGAAAGACTCCATACGGATAAGTTTGCTCACATGTGCACCCGGAGATGAGGTCTATTCTCTATTTGGACATACAGCAATCAGATACCAAGATCCACAACAAAAACTGGATATCGTTTTTAATTATGGAATGTTCAGTTTCAAAACCCCTAATTTTCTATGGCGTTTTATTAAAGGAGAAACCGACTACGAATTGGGAGTTAACAGCTATCAGGATTTTGCATCCGAATATATATATTTAGAGCGAGGTGTAAACGAACAAATATTGAATTTAACTTCAGATGAGAAAAACAAGCTATTCCAATTACTGCAGGAAAATTACAGGCCTCAAAACAGAGTATACCGCTACAATTACTTCTTTGATAACTGTGCAACACGACCGAGAGATATAATAGAGGAGTCTATCAATGGAAAAATTCATTATCAGAACCAAATCTCGTCTAAATCATTCAGAGACATTGTGCATGAGTACACAGCGAACTATCCGTGGACGCGTTTTGGTATCGATCTGTGCTTAGGATCTCAAGCCGATTTACCCATTACGCTGCGTCAGGAAATGTTTGCACCTCTCTATTTGCAGCGTAGTTTTGAAAGTGCAGTCATTAAAACCAATAATAATTATTCAAAGAAGTTAATCCTTAGTACCCAAAACATAATTCCAGAAAGAGAAGACGGTATAGCTGGCAAGGTTGCAGGAGTAACTCCATGGCAAGCCTCTCTCATCCTATTTATCTTAGTGACATCAATTACGATATACGGCTTAAAAAAGCGTAAAAGTATGTGGGGTGTTGATTTAATACTATTTCTTAGTGCGGGGATCATCGGTTGTATCCTTACATTCTTAGCAAACTTCTCCGAGCACCCAACTGTGAGCCCTAATTATTTACTCTTTGTTTTTCATCCGTTTCACATTATTGCCCTTCCTTTCACTATTTACAAGGGCATTAAACAGCAAAAATGTTTGTATCACATCCTAAATTCAGTGGTTTTAACACTATTTATATTGCTTTGGGCTCTAATACCTCAAAGATTTGACTTAGCTGTATTACCTTTGGCCCTAAGTTTGTTGATACGTTCAGCAAGCAATTACATTTTAGCATATAATCATAACAAATGAAAGGACTATTAACCTCCCTCATTACCGTACTTACTTTCACCGGGCTTCAGGCTCAGTCAGTTCCTTCTACCCCCAAGCTGATTGTAGGACTTACAATTGACCAGCTCCGCACTGACTATCTGGAAGCATTCTCGGCTTTATATGGGGAAAAGGGTCTGAAAAGGTTATGGAAAGAGGGAAGAGTTTATCGTAACGTTGAATATTCATTTGCTCAACCCGATCGTGCATCTGCCATTGCTGCCATATATACCGGTACCACTCCGTCTGTCAATGGTATTATAGCCAATAACTGGCTCGATATATCGTCTCTACGCCCTGTGAATTGCGTTGACGATGCTTCTTTTATGGGGAATTATACCAATGAAAGTACTTCTCCTTCTAAATTGTTAACCTCAACCATTACTGATGAACTTAAAATTGCAACCCAAGGCAAAGGATTAGTCTATGCCATTTCTCCATTTAGGGAAGCCGCCGTTTTGGCAGCCGGTCATGCGGCTAATGGTGCGTTTTGGTTAAACGATGATACGGGTAAATGGGCGGGTACTACATATTACAGTGATTTCCCTTGGTGGGTAAGCCAATATAATGATCGGAAAGCACTTGACTTCAGAATTGACAATATGGTATGGACACCGGCATTACCGGTAGAGAACTATAAATACCTGACTGCCGAATGGGTACAGGACACGTTCAAGTACAAATTTGATGATGCCCGAAAAAACAAATATCGACGATTCATTGTCAGCCCATTTGTTAACGATGAAGTAAACTCCTTGACGTCAGAGTTATTTGCTAACAGTACCATTGGTAAAGACGAAATACCAGACATTCTGTCACTAACCTATTATGCCGGGAACTACGACCATAAAAGTCCTCGTGAATGCGCTCTTGAGATGCAAGATACGTATGTAAGACTTGATAAAAGCATTGCTGCATTACTAGATTTGCTTGATCAAAAAGTCGGTTTACATAATGTAATGCTTTTCATCACATCCACCGGATATACCGACCCCGAGACTGCCGATTTTGGAAAATATCGCATACCAGGCGGCGAGTTCCACCTCAACCGCTGCGCTGCGTTACTCAATATTTACCTGATGGCAACATACGGTGAAGGGCAATATGTGGAAGCATATCACAACCAGCAAATTTACCTAAACCATAAGCTAATAGAGAAAAAACAGCTCAACCTTACTGATATACAGGAAAAGGCAGCTGATTTCCTTGTGCAATTTAGTGGTGTTAATGAAGTATATTCTGCTCACAGACTATTATTAGGTGCATGGACACCGGAAATTTATAAAATAAGGAATGCATTCAACCGAAAACGTTCGGGTGACTTATTAATTGATGTATTACCAGGATGGACCATTGTTGAAGAACAAGCAACAAATAGTCGCATTGTCCGAGCAGCCAACACGCCTGCTCCCCTTATTCTTTTAGGCGCTTCAGTAAAGCCTGAAATTATTGAAATACCAACCTCTGTTGAGTATATAGCTCCAACCATCGCGCATGCGATCAGAATACGTGCACCGAACGGCTGCAAAACCTCTCCTCTAACCGGCATACGGTAAACATTCCTCTTAAAAAAGGAAGAGTGAAGCGCAAATAAATCAGCATTTTAGTATAACTTTGCGCTCACATATATTCATCAGTAAATAATAAAAATACATAAAATGGGATTTAATAGTTTTTTAAGCAAACTTCTCGGCAACAAGTCGGCACGTGACATGAAAGAAATTCAGCCATGGGTAGAGAAAATTAAAGCAGCCTATCCGGAAGTTGCCCAATTAGACAATGATGCACTCCGTGCAAAAACAGAGGAAATCAAGAAGTATATTTATGAATCGGCAGCAGCCGAACGAGCAAAAGTTGAAGCTCTCAAAGCAGAAACCGAAACCCTTGAACTCGAATTTCGTGAAGAACACTTTGCTCAGATTGACAAAATAGAAAAAGACATTCTTGAAATATACGAGAAAGCACTCGACGAAGTTCTTCCGGTGGCATTCTCGATCGTGAAAGAAACCGCCCGACGTTTTTCTGAAAATGAAGAGATAATTGTTACCGCCAGCGATTTTGACCGCGAACTGGCAGCAACGAAGGACTTCGTTCGCATTGAAGGTGATAAAGCAATTTATCAAAATCACTGGATGGCAGGAGGTGCCGAAATTCATTGGAACATGGTACACTATGATGTGCAGTTATTTGGTGGTGTTGTACTTCACAAAGGTAAAATTGCTGAAATGGCTACCGGTGAAGGAAAAACACTTGTTGCCACATTGCCGGTATTCCTCAATGCACTGACAGGTAACGGCGTACATGTTGTTACCGTGAATGATTACCTGTCAAAACGTGACTCGGAATGGATGGGGCCTCTTTACCAATTTCACGGATTAAGTGTTGACTGCATCGACAAACATCAACCCAACTCTGATGCACGTCGCCGCGCTTATATGGCCGACATCACTTTCGGAACAAACAATGAATTCGGTTTTGACTACCTGAGAGACAATATGGCAATCAGTCCGAAAGACTTAGTACAACGTCGCCACAATTATGGTATTGTCGATGAGGTCGACTCAGTTTTGATTGACGATGCCCGTACCCCACTTATCATTTCGGGTCCTATACCCAAAGGAGAAGATCAACTATTTGAAGGTCTTCGTCCATTAGTAGAACGCTTAGTCGAAGTTCAAAAAGGACTTGCCACCAAATACCTGGCAGACGCCAAAAGATTAATTGCTTCCGAAAACAAGAAAGACCAGGAAGAAGGCTTTCTGGCTTTGTTTCGCAGTCATAAAGCATTACCCAAGAATAAAGCTCTGATCAAATACCTCAGTGAACAAGGTATTAAAGCCGGCATGCTGAAAACGGAAGAAATTTACATGGAGCAGAATAACAAACGTATGCACGAGGCAACTGACCCGTTGTACTTTGTTATCGATGAAAAGCTCAATAGCGTAGATCTTACCGATAAAGGTATCGACTTGATTACAGGAAATTCAGAAGACCATACCCTCTTCGTTTTACCAGATATTGCGTCGGAACTTTCGGCCCTGGAAGCAGAGACCGGACTTACCGAAGAACAAAAGCTAGAGAAAAAAGATGCATTGATGACAAACTATGCCATCAAGTCAGAACGCGTACATACAATCAACCAGCTACTCAAAGCATACACCATGTTCGAGAAAGATGATGAATATGTTGTTATTGACGGACAGGTGAAGATTGTTGACGAGCAAACCGGACGTATTATGGAAGGTCGCCGTTACTCAGACGGATTGCACCAGGCAATTGAAGCTAAGGAACATGTGAAAGTGGAAGCTGCTACGCAAACATTTGCAACTATTACGCTTCAGAACTATTTCCGTATGTATCACAAGCTCTCGGGTATGACGGGTACTGCTGAAACAGAAGCCGGTGAGCTATGGGACATTTACAAACTTGATGTGGTAGTAATACCAACCAACAAACCCATTTCTCGTATTGACATGAATGATCGCGTTTACAAGACTAAACGTGAAAAATACAAAGCTGTCATTGAAGAGATTGAACAGTTGGTACGTGCCGGACGTCCGGTATTGGTAGGTACTACATCGGTTGAAATCTCTGAAATGTTAAGCAAGATGCTTACCATGCGTAAGATAGATCACAATGTATTGAATGCCAAGTTACACCAAAAAGAAGCCGACATTGTAGCCAAGGCAGGTTTCAGCGGAACAGTAACCATTGCAACTAACATGGCCGGTCGTGGTACCGACATCAAGTTAAGTGCAGAAGTGAAAGCTGCAGGCGGTTTGGCAATCATCGGAACAGAACGTCATGAATCTCGCCGTGTGGACCGCCAGTTGCGTGGTCGTGCCGGTCGTCAGGGCGATCCGGGTTCATCCGTATTCTTTGTGTCACTAGAAGATGATTTGATGCGTCTTTTCTCGTCAGACCGTATAGCCAGCGTTATGGACCGTCTGGGCTTTGAAGAAGGCGAGATGATTGAACACAAAATGATTTCGAACTCCATTGAGCGTGCACAGAAGAAAGTCGAAGAGAATAACTTCGGTATCCGTAAGCGTTTGCTTGAGTACGATGATGTGATGAACAAACAACGTACAGTGGTTTATACCAAACGTCGCCATGCTTTAATGGGTGAACGTATCGGTATGGACATTGTCAACATGATATGGGATCGTTGCGCGGCAGCCATCGAAAGCATTGATTACGAAGAATGCCAAATGCAACTGTTGCAAACCCTTGCCATGGAAACTCCTTTCACTGAAGAAGAGTTCCGTAACAATAAGAAAGAAGAGTTAGCCAATAAAACTTTTGATGTGGCTATGGCTAACTTCAAACGTAAAACGGAACGTCTGGCTCAAATCGCTTATCCGGTTATCAAACAAGTATACGAGACTCAGGGACACATGTACGAAAACATCCTGATCCCTATAACCGACGGCAAACGCATGTATAACATATCATGCAATTTGAAGTCGGCTTACGAAAGCGAGTGCAAAGAAGTGGTGAAAGCTTTTGAGAAATCAATCTTACTTCATGTGATTGACGAAGCTTGGAAGGAAAACCTGAGAGAGCTTGACGAGCTGAAACATTCTGTACAGAACGCAAGTTATGAACAGAAAGATCCGCTGTTGATTTACAAGCTGGAATCAGTAAACTTGTTCGATACCATGGTGAACAAGATCAATAACCAAACCATCTCCATTTTGATGCGCGGACAAATTCCGGTTCAGGAACCTCAACAGCTAAGACAAGCTACGGCTGAAGAACGTCAGGACATGAGTAAGTATCGCGAAGAAAAGCGCGACCTTTCTGATCCGCACCAACAAGCAGCAGCCCAACAAGACACGCGCGAAGTAAAACGCGAGCCCGTAAGAGCTGAGAAAACAGTTGGTCGAAACGATCCTTGCCCATGCGGAAGCGGCAAAAAGTACAAAAACTGCCACGGTCGTAACGAATAACAACCCCTTATAAACTTAAGAACCCCGATAGAACTTCTGTCGGGGTTCTTTGTTTATATAAATATTAATAACATTTTATATACATATTAATAGAAGAAATTGTATTTTTGTGGAATACATAATCTGTTGATGCCATGATTAAGATACGCACCTATTTCATCTGTTTGTCTGTTCTGTTCAGCCTTAACGCCTGCCAGAGTCTGGAGACCTTATCCATTGATTACCTGGTACCGGCCGAAATCAGTTTCCCTTCGAATCTGAAACGAATTGCCGTTGTCAATAACACATCGGCAGTGCCCGATAGTAATATCATCAACGTTCCTCAGAAAAAAGAACCACTGCTGGTCAATGAACTTAAAAAGAGCACCACGTATTTTTGGGGTGATGCAGCCATAGCAACCGAATCGTTGGCTAACGGGTTAGCCGGTGCTAACTATTTCAACGAAGTAGTGATCTGTGATTCTGCTTTAAGAGCTAATGATGTAATACTTCGGGAAAATACGCTGAGCAAAAGTGAAGTAGAAGAATTGTGTCGGAAACTAGACGTTGACCTGCTCATCTCTTTAGAAAATCTTCAGATAAAGGCAGTAAGAACCGTAAAGTTTATGCCCGATTGGAACGTTTTTCTGGCAACAACCGATGCGCGAGTATTTACCAGTGTAAAAGCTTATCTGCCCAAAAGAAACGGAGCAATGGCCAGCTTGGTACTCAATGACAGTATCTTTTGGGAAGAAGGCGCCTCAACAGAAACCTCAGCCATGGCACAACTCATTAAAGATGAAGAACTCATTAGACAAACTTCCGATTTTGGCGGAACCATTCCGGTGAATAAGCTGACTCCATCTTGGAAAACCTCCCAACGCTTTTACTATTCAAACGGCTCTGTTAATATGCGTGATGCGGCAGTATACGTTCGTGAGCAAGAGTGGGAAAAAGCATTTGAGTTGTGGCAAAAAGAATATCAGCAAAGTAAAAGTAAAAAAGTAAAGATGAGGACTGCACTCAACAGCGCCCTTTACTATGAGATGCAAGACAGCATACCTCAAGCGGTTGAATGGGCTACCATAGCACAAAACCTGGCTGATGAAGTTGAGAAAGCAACAACTAAAATGAAAGAAAAGAAAAGCATATATACCTTCCCCAACTATTTCTCTATCAGCGTGTATTTGTCCGACTTATCAGAACGGATGTCGAACATTGCCAAATTAAACATGCAAATGGACCGGTTTAAAGATGATTTTTAATCAAAACGGAGAAGCATATTTGTTTTTTTTATACCTTTGACTCTCAAATAATAAAAAGTCTTATGAAACTAAGTCAACAGTCATTGTCTGCCATAGAAAAAGCTATTCAGAAAGCAGTCAATAAATACGCCGGCTTACCGGAACAATCCATCGTTACAGATATTCATCTGCAACCGAATCAAAATTCGGGCGACCTCATTATATTCGATGACGAAGATAAAGAACTGGCATGCATTAGCATTGAAGAGTGGGCGAACGATGACAGTGATGATTTCTATGAAGAAATGCAACACATACTACAAACGTTGCTGGGCAAGTTAAAGGAAGAAGGTACTTTTGACAGACTACCTATCATGACTCCCTACAACTTTGTACTTGTTGATGAAGACAAAGAAACCGTTGCCGAGCTACTGATTGTTGACGATGACACACTTATTGTAAACGATGATCTGCTCAAAGGACTGGATGAAGAACTGGATACTTTCCTGAAAGACTTACTTAACAATTAAGTTTAAGGATTACTTCCATTCCACTTTCATCTCTTTAAGTAACGAAGCACTGGCACCCACGGATCCGGTATGTTGAATACCCATTCCTGCAAAAGACAAAGGTTCCACCACTGCACTCACATCTACAATCGGAAGAATACGGTGATCCGTTACATCGGTCGTGCGCGCATTGGATTCAGCGTGGGCCGTCAGTTTGTTTCCCTCCATTGCCAAACGAATGCTACAAGTGGAGCGATAACAAGAAGAAGCCACCGGCTCAGCCAGCGGAGTAGCAACTCCGTTAACAAACTTCATCAGTATAAATTCCACCGCTTTGTCATATTTGGTAGTGCGCACAATGCGTAAACCGTAACCGGTTAACGTGCGTGTATCAAACTGAATATACAGATCCAGATACTGCCCCGTAGCACTACCAAAACCCTGTCCCGCCGTTTTACAAGGATCTATTTGCAGAGAAACAACCATACCCGCACACTTGTCTGCCACAGGAGTATACAATAAACGTGCCCCTTTTGCCGCTTGTAAAAGTCCCCAATTGCCCGATGCTCCATCAACACCGGAACCGTACATCCAACTACCGGCAGGATCCGGCTGCCAATCGAATGCCGCTGTGTCAGCAGGTTTAAATCCATCTACCGTCCAAAAGCCGGGAATAATCTTCGGTTGGTAATCAGTCGGGAAATTCCTGAAATCAGTCATAAAGTCGCGCCCTGACACATCCGTTGTACGAATCACCTGAGCACACACCACACTTTCAGTCTGCCCGGCACGACAACGCAAATGCTTGGGAGCAACCGAAGCCATGAGGTAATACCCCACATCTCCGGGTGAAAGACGATACGTTTGCTCCGGTTTATTTAATCGTGAAACGGCCACCGGTACGGCATTATTTCCCTTTGCATCCGTGCAACGATACCACGTAATAAGAGATTCATCGGCCCTTCCGGCAAGGTCTAATTCATACCGCACAGTCAATATTCCTTTTTCTTTCCACTCAATTCGTGGCAAGTTCGTAAAAGCAGGCGCCTCTAGGTAGCGAGGTAAAATATGGATAGCCGCAGTACCTTGCAAGCCCGATTCGGTAGAAGCGTTAACAAGTATCGTTTTCGCCTCATCGTTATCATTATGTCCGGATACTTCACAACTACCATCCTCCTTTACCTTTAAACGAGCTATCTGCGCATCCTCGGGTGATAAGCTCCAATGCACAGTTTCTGCATTAGTAGGTAAATTACCAAACAATAAAACTTGCGCATCAAGCAATTGAGTACTAACCCCCGATTCCAGCTCGCACCGGCGCGGAGAAACAGTCAGCATGGTAGCAACAGCCGTATACTTCTTACCCGTTGCCTTACCAATCATCTCAATAGTCTTCTTGTTTTTCATAGGATCCCATTCATCGGCACCGCGCAATAAATTGTACGTATTGTACACCACCGCCCCTTTGTGCACCAAACGATAAGCATCGAGCACCCGCTTTCCCGTCATGTCTACCGTATTGGCAGGCTTTAAGCGGTTAATAAAAAGAGGTTTTTCGTTGAGCGACACGTTATATTGGTAACACTTCAAATCGGGCGTGGGGTCTTGCGTCCAACCTACATATAAAGGAGACTGGACCGTATGCAACCGGCAGTCGACCATTGTTACCGCGCTACCTACTTTAGTGAGGTATTGCCTTTCACGCGTTACCACCTCAAAGTCGCAATTGAGAAACACCGCCCCTGTGCCCTGCGTAGCATAAAACGGTTTGGAACTAAACAACTTCAACTTACAATTGACATGCACTCCCGTGCCACAAAGCGCATCGTCCGTACATTCAAAATAACAGTCGTCAAACAGCACACGCTTCCCTCCGACCAGCGGGCACGAGTTAAGCCGACTCAGAAAATGTACCCGCCGTGCCATGATCCGGTCGCCCTCACAAATAGCCAGCTGCGCCTGCACAATGGCATCGGCCCTTCGGGTTCTGTTAAGCTTCGGCATCAACGGATAAACCAAGTCGATGTTACAGTAATTGCCCATTGTAAGATTCTCAACCGACAAGTCATTACCTATAAAATGAAACATGGTAAAATTACCAACCGCCCCCTGTGTTTGCCCCCGATTACTCGCCAACACCACCTGTTGCGGTTTGTTCGTCAGTCCCACAAGCCTCAGTCCGTTACACTTTACTTCCATACCATAAGGAATACCACCGCCTGCAGGCACACGCACCGCAGCATCATCCGGATTATCAATCCAGTAAACATAAGGTGCCAGATAAATGGTCATCGGAGCATCGGGCGTACCGTCTTTCAGTTGCCTGACCGCCGCCTGAAAAGAAGAAAAAGCATACGGATATTTATCGGTTATTTCTTTCGTTAAACGCCCGTCGACAAAGAAAGTACGCTCATTCAGCATTATTTTCTTTCCTTGATAACGAATGTAATCACCCCCAAAAGCAACCGGATTCTTTTTATCGAGCGGCAAGTAACCATCCACATCCTTGGCAAGCATGCTATGCGCCAAAAACAGAAGAATGAGAGAGAAGAGAATGTTTTTCATGATGCTATGATTGGTTTGACAATACGAATGTATACAAAAAGAGTCTCTTCTCCAATACATTGATCGGAAAAGAGACTCCCTGCCCGGCAACTACTGCTTATTTAAACTTCAAAGCCATCGTTACCAAGTGCGATTTCAGTCCGTCGTTGCGGCTATAATAGCCGTATCTCAGTTCCAACACATTCAGCGGTTTGATGCCCAATATTCCTTTGGCAGACATCCATCTGAAGTTAACCCCCAGCAAGTTACTGTTGAATTTAGACAAATCATAATCGCTTGTATAAAACTCCGGATTATCGGCCATGCGGTGCTCTCCATAAGGTTTAAAATAATCCACGCCGTTTTGCGTATAGAAACGATAATACGGAGCGATGGAAACAAAAGGAGTTATTTTATAAGGCACTTCCAACTCAGCGGTATGAGCCGTGAGGTTCCAACTATCCGTGTAGAAACGATAGAAACTTCTCAATATAATCCTGTCACTCAGGAAATAGTTGGCTCGCAAGCCGATGGGAAGTTTAAAACGATGATCGGGCAGTTTCTCGGAGAACGACTGAGTTCCCTTATCACTAAAATACACACGTTGATAAGCCGTACCAAGAAGTCCGGTTTGATAACCGATGTCTGCCAACAAAGAAACCTGAAGTTCTTTATTAACCACCTGCGCTATGCCTAACCCTAAGTTATAAGAGTTTCGAGGAGCGCTGTCGCCCTGCTTATACTTAAAGTTATTATTATCGATATTGTCCCCTCTGAGTTCCACGGGGAGCAACACCTTCCAAGTATCCAGAAAAACAGACGCTTTGGCAGATAACTCGGTATTGCCACCGTTTAAAGACTTCGAATAAACCATGTTACCACCAAAGGAAGTATAATCATACTCTTGTGAGAACGACAAGCCACCGCCCCATGAATACTTCTTTTTAGTATTCTCGAACAGATAACTTGCTGCAGGCGAGAACCGCACATCACCGCTCGAAGCAGACGAAACGGTTGAAGGATCTATCTTGTCAGATGATGCCGAACTGTACACATCAACGCCCAGTTCAAAATTCCACGTATGCTTATTCAGTTTCTTATCGAACCTACTAAGCTGTAAGTCTATTGAGTTACCAAAGTCATTGAGGTTTTCACTACCCACACCGCCCGTAACGGCTGAGTGATCACCACTTTGATGGTAGTAGCTGGTTACAAAATTAACCTCATCAATTTTTAACTTGCGATGCGAAACAGAATCTGTTTGCGCTTTGGCCACATTCATGAAGAACATAAAAGAGGCTACTGTATAAACTATCTTTTTCATTAGAATACCCTCTTTTAGTTACAACCACATCCACCGCCCGTGCGCCCACCGTTTCCACCGGTAGCACCTTCGCGGTACATTAAGAAATTATTCTCGTACTTTTCAATGGAACGGCCGGACAATACCATCTCCGCATCATTGAGTTTCGCTTTCTGATAAGGTTTTACGCTAACGCACGAAGCCATCATCAAAAGAGTGAAGCATACGCATACTATAAAAAACACGTACTTCATCATTTAATTAATTTAATGTTATTGGATACATAAAGCTTGTCTGCATCGTCTATCAAGACACATTCAATGCCCTTAATCTGATTAATAAAATTCAATCCGTCTTTCACCCCCATGATAGAAACAGGGGTAGCCATGGCATCGGCCAGTTCCGCATTCGTTGTAATAATGGTAACACTCTTTACGCCCTTCACCGGATATCCGGTACGAGGATTAATGGTGTGGGAATAAAGTTGGTTATCAATAACGACAAACTTCTCGTAGTTACCCGATGTAGCAATGGATTTATTAGTAATATTAAGCGTAGAAAAAAAAGTGTGCTTCAAATTAGGGTTGGCAATGCCTACCGTCCACGGAGAGCCATCTTCCTGATAACCCCAGGCATTCAAGTCGCCCGAGGCACTGACAATACCGTTTTCAACACCAGCCAGCATCATCTTTCGTTTGGCGCAATCGGCCGCATAACCCTTCCCTATCCCACCAAAGCCTATACGCATGCCCTTGTTCTTCAGAAAAACAGTACAAGTTTGCGCATCCAGCACAATGTTTCTGTAGTCAATCAGCCTGACAGATTTCTTGGCCTCATCGGGGTGAGGGAGCTGAGTCATTGCCCGATTAAAATTCCAGAAGTCTTTATCAAGCGAACCATACGACAAATCAAAAAGACCCTGCGTAAGTGCCGATATCTTCTGAGCACGAAAAACCAGCCAGAAGAATTCCTCCGGCACTTCAACAGGAGAAACACCTGCCATTCTGTTGACCTCGTTTGTCACGCTGTTGTCGCTGAAAGTCGTGAATATCTTTTCTATTCGCTTTACCTCCTCGATACCAACGGCTATCTGCTCATTGCCTGTTTGTTCGTTGGGCGCCAGTGCAATGAACTCAAACGTGTTCCCCATCAGGCGGGTTTGTACCTTTACAGGAATCATCTTTTATTTATTGATGAAAGCGTTGACATCGGCCATGTAATCCTGCGCCGTGTGCTTCTTATCGTAGCCGTGCCATTTGCGCAACGTGTTTCCCTGTGCATCGATTAAAACCATGCAAGGAAATTCTCCTTCCGGATTGTACGTTTCAGCCAATTGATCATTGATGGCTTGCTGCTCTTTAGGAAGCTGATTCTTCTTTTGTCTGGGGAAATCGGCCTTAAACAGAACTAATTTGTCGTGAGCAAACTGCTCAAACACCGGATCGTCGAAGATCAGTTTCTGAAGTTGAATACACGGTCCGCACCAATCGGAACCAGAGAATTTCAATAAGATCAGTTTGTTTTCTTGTTTTGCCTGCGCCTTGGTGTCGTCCCAATTGCTGGCATATACGAGTTGTGCCAGGATCAACACACCCAGCAAAAACAGATTTCGTTTCGTCATAATTGTTATTACGTATTACGTTAATTAGTCACGTTATCTGTAAATCAACATTCGGTGTGTTATTTTGTTGCGCCGGGAGTCTTAATAAATAAAAAAGCATCCTTCCGTCTGTGCAGAAAGATGCTTCTTATTTACTTAATTAAATTATAAATAAATTAAAATTCCTCGTCTTTGAAGATAAATATATATTCGCCTTTGATATTTATAAAACCATCATATCTTTGATCACCTACAAAAGCCTGAGAATGAGCCAAACCACTATTGTAACCGAACATTGCTTCATTGTAATTTCCTTTAATAAGTTCCTTTCCATCAGGAGACACCAACCAACAGCCATCACCTCCTAGTCTCACAGAAGCTACATTATCTTGAAAATGATATCCCATCTCTGTTTGTTCATACGGAATATACATCTCTGATGTGCGACGCACTTCCGTAAATGTAGTATCGATAACCGATGTATACTTGGGTCTTGAAACTTGATTGACAAAAGCATAACCGGCATAGAAGCTATTAGCTGAGTCATATTCGCCACTCACAACCTGACCTTTTTTATTGATATAGACAAACTTACCGCTTTGCTTCTGAACAGGAGCCAACCCATTAGCAAACCAAAGGGGGTGTTCGCTAAATTTCGCTTCAACTACAACTTTACCGGCTTTATCAATAAAGCCCCATTTTCCTAAATTACCAGAAGCATTCGCATCGTATAACTGAACGGCAGCCAAGCCATCGCTAAAATCATCTGCATTCATATAAGTTGCCGGAATCACAATCCGCCCTGTCTTATCAGCATATCCCCAGCGATTCTTGTTTACATCAATAAAAGCACGTAACCCTTCAGACACTTTTCTGGGAGATTGAGGAAAAGAAAAGAATGCATTTTCAATTGTCTGGCTTAAGGTTGGGAAGATCTCTTTACCCTGAGCATCTAAATAAACGAGTTTACCTTTCACTCTGACTCCCATGTTCTTTACTCCAAGAGCTATGCCATCGCAAAAGTCTGTCATTCTTGTAATGTTTGCAGGCATTTGTATCACACTTCCATCTTTATGCAGAATGTGATACTTCATGTCTTTCATTACAGTAGCAGCTCCTCCACTGAATTGATTAGTTAAGTTAGTTGAGCCACCCCAAACTAAGTCAATCACTTTGTTACCCTTCGTATCAAAATAGCCAAACTTGAAGTTGTCCGTATTCGTCACGCGCACCATTCCATCACTAAAACAATCAGCTTTTACCGAATTAACAAACACAGTCTTCGTGGAAGGAGATAAAACCGGTCGGCCCGGTTTCCAAGCAACAACTTCAGCCACCACATTTGTGACAGCAACAGCTGATTCCGTTGTTTTAGCATCCGTCTTTACAGTCTCTTTTGACTTGGTTCCTTCTGTTGCAACCTCTGTTACCGCCTTAATAAAAGAACCAAACTTTGATTTTTTCTGAGCATAAAGATCACTCAAGCCAGAAGTTGCACACAACAAAGCCAACAATACAATTGCCGTTTTACATTTCATGAGTTATTTATTTAAAGTTAGAAATACAGTATCTGAACAAAGATATAAAAAGCATTCGGTAACGGAACAAGATTGGCAATAATATTCTTTTTACATTTAAAAAATGATCTGTAACTTACTTTTTTCACAAGCTGCTTAATGCAGCCAATGCATCACACTGTCGGGCTGATTGGTTATGATAGCATCTACTCCCAGTTGTTTCAATCGAAAAACATCACTGCGATTATCTACAGTCCATGGTGCCACTTCCATGTGACGGGCATGTGCTTTCTGAACCAATTCCTTCGTTACCAAATCATATTCGGGACTGTACACTTGCGGAGTAAATGAAAGTCGCTTCATTTGCTCATCAAACGAAGTTACATGGTCTTCAACCAAGTATGACAAACGCAGTGCGGGGTATCTTTCATGAAGGTAATTCAAGGTGCGCACGTCGAAACACTGTACCAGCAAACGGTTACCCAGTTTCTTAGTTAATAAGACGGAGATGCATAAATCAGCAAAGATTTTATAATCGGGAGTAAAGATTCCATCTTTGGAGGGATCCGACTTGATCTCTATGTTATAAGAGACAAGCGGCAAACTGTGAGTTTTGGTATAATTCTCAACACTATCTATTAACTCACTAACAAGCGGAACTTTGCATTTTAGGCTTTTTCGTTGTGGAAAGCGGGGATTAGGGTGCGTGCCCACATCGTATTTAGAAATACTATCATAATCCATGGCGTAAAGCTTGTATGATTTCATTTGTTCTTCGGGTATCGTATCACCTGTGGGAGTATAAGCCTTCACGGCATGAAAGTAGGCATCATGAGACACCACCACCTGATGATCTTTACTAACGTGCAAGTCGAGCTCTAATACCGGCGCACCGATGCTAACTGCATGAATCATGGCCGGAATCGTATTTTCAGGATACAAAGCCATGCCACCCCGGTGTGCGTGTACCAACGGAGTTTTCTCTTCAGTCGTTTTACAGGCGGAAACAGCAGTTACCAACAACACAAACAGAGCGCATTGAAATACGGATTTTTTCATCTTCTGTATATTTTAGTTTGCCGGCAAATATAAATAATCCATATTACGATAATACGACAAACGTGTAGAAAGACACTCGTTATCAACTTAACTTATCAACTGTTTATTAGGTAACACAATAGCTTTATATTCTTCTGTAGAATCAACTCTTTTTAATTGATAAATATCGATCTGGCAATCCACCTGAAAAGATGAAATTCTCTCCAATGATTTACGCAAACGACAAATAGCCGTATATAGCCTCTCGGCTGTTCCACTACCATTCGGCCACAAAAGCATATCTATTTCTTTTTGGGTAAGCTTATACTGATCTGCTTTCAGGAAAGCCTCTAAAAGCACTCCTTGTTGAGGGGTCAACTTTTCTACATCTTCTTTTCTTTTTAGAACTCGCTGATGCACATCAAAAAAAACATCTTCTTCCAATTGATATACAAGTAATCTTTCGGCTGTTACAACAACATCAATCCTCTTACCTTCCTCTGACACAGGAATTTGTTTTTTGAACCATGATGAATTTGAACTTTGTAATATCTTCACAAACAAAAAGCCGGGAATAAAATAACCTGCTAAAAGCAATATCAGCATAACAGGCAATCGGCCATCAAACACATTCCACCAACGATAAGAAACAAATCCTGTTATCTCAACTTCATGATGAGGCCCCAAATAAAACGAAAACAAACTATCCTTAGCCAGCGGTTCAAAAGACGATCCAGAATTGTATGAATTTCCATTTAGCGTAGAGATCCTGACACTGGTATGCATCGGAATATTTATATTATAAAGAGATTCACGCCATAATCTATTTAAAGAATCCGCATTCAGTGGCATATTCGCCAAGGTTTCGGAAAAAGGACTACGCTTTTCCTTACCACCGATGTTTCTGCTATACGTTATAGATAGCGTATCATGCTTTCGTATTTGCTGCTGTAAAATATCCTCAAAGGAGAGTGTTGACTTCTTATGCCATTGTTCTGTTTTATCTCGATAAATAGTATAGGTACTTTTTATAGTCAAAAATAAACAACCCAGTATAATCCAATATCTAGTTTTATTCAAATGTCTCACAATATTCATTATGGTCAACTTATTAATCATGTACAAAGGTAAATATTATGAGTTAATTTTGCAACTAAAAGAGCTCAATGTAAGCCTATATTTTTTTGGTTGCCTTTCTTTTCTTGAACCACAAAAAATAGACAAGAAGTCCAACTGAGAAACCTATTGCTTTATAAGAAGCATCTAACAAATCAGGGTCATTTTTACTCCATCCTTGCTTATACATTATACTGCCTACCGTGTAGAAAATACATATAACAGATAAGAACCAACTTAAATACTTAACTAATTTATTCATCATATCATATTTTTTTAATATTTACCTCAAATCCGCAACTGTTGCGATAAAATGCCAGTTTGGCTCATACCCATCATTTTGTTGTCTCTGGCTGTCATGATGGTGTCGTATTTTTCGTGACAGAGCATTTCATCCCCTTACCCCA
>Ga0116183_1000740_pt1 | contig 38000 bp, 28 predicted proteins | sample AD_UKC078_MetaG_FD_89753 | JGI IMG/M metagenome (GOLD analysis project Ga0116183, IMG submission 89753) | Active sludge microbial communities of municipal wastewater-treating anaerobic digesters from USA - AD_UKC078_MetaG | ecosystem: Engineered > Bioreactor > Anaerobic > Digestate | place: USA...
ACAATGCACACAGGTCTTAAATGCAACAAGAAACTTGCAAGATGCACCAATGTTTTCGCATCTTTACAGGCATGCGGCGAAACAAAATGTCCGACCGGATGCTGCTATGGTGACAAAGGTCTTGCAGGTGTAAAATGTCTTACAACAGCTGAAGCATCAAAATGCGGACTCTGCCCTCAGGGTGAGATATATATTCCTGATGATTCTAAGTGCGTTCCGGCAGTATGTTCGACAACAACTGACAACTGCCCGACACTTAACAGCGGCTCAACAAGCCCTAAACCGGCATGTTTTGAATGTAAATCAGGTGAGTTCATATGTCAGGCGGATACAACGACAAGCGGATGTTCAGCCGGCGTGATAATCAATGCGGCAAAATGTATTCCTGCAGGTCAGCAGTGTGTTGCAGGTGTTAGTGAGTGTTGTTCAGGAATGCCTTGTATTCAGGGATACTGCTACTAAGATCTTAATAATATCACAAAATCATTCAAATTAATGCCGGTATAACCACTTTTCAGGGTCATATTATATTTATTAAGAAAAGCTGCTGAGTCATAGTTCGCAAGTGAATTTTCAATTTCAGTGATATTAAACGAATTTCCGGATACATTTTCAATGACGGCTCCTGCAAAACCAGAGTTACCATCGATTCCGTCAGAGCTGAGGGCATATAGCTTCATGCTTTTTTCAATGAGGGGAAGAAGTTTTAAAGCGAGATGGGACATTCTTCCTCCGCTGCCAGGAGAGGGGTGATCAATTTTAAGAGTTGGCTCTCCGCTGATAACAAGATTGCCTGTTTTTTTATTTATGAACTCTTTAATGATGTCCGCCAATTCATTAACTGTTCCTGTAAAGTTTTTTATAGAATTAACATTTTCAAAAAATGAGCTGATTTGATCGTGGAGGGTGCTGGAATCAGCACACTTGAATAAAGCTGTGTTTTTCAGATCTTCTCTGAAAAAAGGCATGCTTCCGACGAGTTTCTCGCCATTTTTGAAAGGGATATCGCTCATAACGAAAATCTGCCAGATAATTTTGGGAAAAAGTGCCGCGAATTTACCGTTCTTTATAAGTGAGTTTTCGCTTCTTATCCGGTTCATTTCAAGTATGTTCAGTCCGCTTTTCAAAAGAAGCTCGTTTGTTCTTACTGTTTTTTCAGGATCAGCACTTTTCTCAATTAAGGCAGAACTGCCGCCGCTTAAAAGCACTGTGATTTTCTCCGGGCGATTTTCTTTAATAAATTCAAATAATTTGCCGCATGCATAAAAACTTTGCTCAGTTATATTCGGATGCGATGAAAAAATGATATCCGGTAATAGTTCCACATCGGCTTCTGTGGCTGAAGGAACTATTATCAATCGATGTAGATTTCTGACCTCAGGATGTTGCCCAATCAAGGAATTATACATAAAACAGCCGCTTTTACCGACACTTACAATTACTTCCCGGTTTGATGATGTTGAATATTGTGAAAAATCCAAAGAGACCGATCTAATTGTTTTTAAGTAATCAAACATCATGTTTCGTTCAAAGGATCAACATCAAAGGTCACTGAAACACCTTTAAAGTCGGGAAGACCGACAATTATCTTATTTAATTTTTTCAAATCGGCGGTATTTTTCGGTGCTATTAAAGTTATGTTCTTTTTGAAGCGGTTTTTTATTCTTGAAAGAGGAGGTTCCGATACAGGAAAAAGAATAAAATGACCGTTTCCGGTTTCTTCAAGAGATCTATTGATGTAAAAGTGAAGCGATTCTGCTGTATCATTTACTTTTTTCTCATTTTTCCCGGAAATACGGATGATCATCATTTTTGTGTATGGTGGAAGAGAAAGCTTTTTTCTCCAACTCAGTTCTTCGTTTATGAATCCTTCATAATCATTGTTCTTCAAATATTTCCAAAGATAGTGATCAGGATAAACCGCTTCTGCATAAACAATTCCTGCCGTATCAAATCTGCCTGCTCTTCCTGCGACTTGCGCTATCAGTTGAAAACATTTTTCAGCAGCCCTTGAATCCTGAAAACTCAGAATATAGTCAGCATACTTTATGATTACATTTTTAAGTTTCGGGAAGTTATACCCCTTTGATATCATTACTGTTCCGACAATAATATTTCCTTTGTTTTTTGAAATAGTTTCCACCGCTTTGTCAAAAAGAGACAGTGTTGTTAGATTATCCCTGTCAAAGGATACTATTTCCGCTCCCGGAAAATATTCAGAAACTGCTTCAACCAGCTTTTCTATGCCCATGCCTTCAAATTTTAAGGTCGATCCGCATTCAGGACAATTGAACTCATTTCTGCTGAAGTTGCAGTGGTGGCACAGGAGAGATTTCTTTTTCTTATGATATATGAGAGCGGTGTTGCATCCGGGACATTTTACTGTTTTTCTGCACTCGGAACACAGTGCGAGTGTTGCAAACCCTCTTCTGTTGAGAAAAAACAAAGATTGATCACCTGAAAGAATTGATTCTCTGACTTTCGAAATTATGTCTCCAGGCAGATAAAGATCCCCGATATAAGGGAACATCTTAATTTCAGGCAGAGGTTTGTTGTTAGCCCTTTCTTTAATTATTTCAATGTGATATTTCCCGGTTAATGAGTTGTACCATGAATCTGAAGAAGGTGTTGCGCTTCCCATTACTACGGGAATTTTGAGTTTCGCCCCCTTCATTACTGCAAAATCTCTTGCATTGTAGTAGGGGGGCTCAAGATTCTTATAGCTTGAGTCATGTTCTTCATCAATTACAATAAGACCGATATCAAAAAAAGGATAGAGAACTGAAGATCTGGTTCCGACAATGATCTTCGCTTCACCTGACATTGCACAATATATTGAGGAAAACCGTTTCTTTTTTGACATGAAGCTGTGTATGATAACTCCGGGAGAACCAATCCTGTTTAAAAGGTGTTCTAATGCTTTAGACGTGAGCCCGATCTCAGGAACAAGATATAGGACCTGTTTGCCTTTCTTTATTGTATCTTTGCATAGTTCTGCAAAAATCTCACTTTTTCCGCTTCCTGTGATGCCAAAAACCAGAGTCGGCCTGTAGTCTCTGTCTCCCCACTTCTTAAGGATCGAATCTACAACCCTTTTTTGATGAATGTTAAGCTCTCTTTTTTCTTGAGAAAAGCATGCGCAAAGGGATGAGAAGTGTTTCTGAATATCCGATGAGCCGTATAGAGTGTTGCCCGGTCCGATCAATGGCGAGAATATCTGCTTGATAATTTTAGGAAAAGGATAGAGATAGTATTCCGCTATCCATTTTAGAAGAGATGTTTCAATTCTGTCTGCAAAAACGGGGGAGGAAAGGATTTTTCCAAGAACAGGTTTCAGCGGTTTTCCATCCATTTCGGGTGGAGGTGAATCAGAGATCCCTGATACAATTCCCCATATATTTGTTTTTCTCAATTCAATTTCTACACAGTCTCCTGTTTTAATATCAAGATTTTTAGGAATAGTATAACTGAGTTGTGACAGTTCAGGTCTGGGTATTAGAACTGATGCAAATTTTTCAGTCATATTCTGCACACAGGATCATTGCCGGTGTTCTTTTCGATAGAACATCCATGTTTTTATAAGATTTCCGTTGCTGTAAAATTCGATCCTGCCTGGAAATGCAGCGGGGAGAACACTTTTATGATATTCTGAAAAGACAATTGTTTCTTCATTTACTGTCAGACCTGATGGAAGATACGATCCTTTGAAAACTGCAAGTTCGTTTGAATTTGAGAATCTTTTTTCTTTACCGATACTGATAACGGGATCACCCCCGTCATCAATGGCACTTACAATGCAATTCTCAGTTTTGATCCCTTTTGCTTTCAAAAGTCCGGCAATAGTCTCAGATGCTTTTTTCATAGTATCGGGAGAAGTGTGTTCTCCGGGAAAGAAGAAAATCTTAAGGAAAAGGTCAAAATCGGTGCTCTTTTCTCCTTTTTCCCTGTCCCCCGAATGTTTTATGAGCGTTCCAGTCTTTTTTTCGTATTCCAGAATAACAGGGGTTCCTTTATCATCAGCACCTTCAACAACGATGACAGGGTCAGGAATGTATACAGCATCAACCATTTTAGTCAGCACATCAGGCGTGAGGAACGAAAAGAGTAAAAGTGTTACAATTATCAGAGATTTCAATTTATACTCCGTTAAAATGAAAGGATTTTCTTAATGCACTTGTCAAAGCTATCTTCTTTTGAGAGTTTTATCTCTTTCTTCTTTTTCTTCTTCTTCCTGTTTGCATTCTATGCACAAAGACGCTACAGGTCTGAGTTTTAATCTTTCAAATCCGATGTCGCAGCCGCATGATTCACACGTTCCGTACTCGCCTTCTTCAATCTTTTCAAGTGTCTGACGGATCTTGTTTATCAGCTTTCTGTCTCTGTCGCGCAGACGGAGGAGTCTGTTTCTGTGTTCAAGATAGTTCGCCTGATCGGCTTCGTCACCGTGAAAGGTTTCCGCATCACCCTCATTTTCCATTTCATTTACTTTTTCACGGTTTCTTTCTTCAATCTCGGCAAGCTCTTCATTAAGGAGTTTCTTAATTTTATCGAGCTGTTTTTTAGTAAGCATATCGTTCTCCTTCTTTAAGGTTATTTTTCTTTGAGCAGAATATTTATGTTTATTATATCTGATCCGATCAAACCTTTATCAACTGTAACTTCCTGTGTGTTCACATCGTTTTCAAACAGAGTGTTCTCAGAACTGTCAAGTCCGCGGAAAAGAAGCTCGTATTTTCCAGCAGAAACATCATAAAAGTAAAAAGGGCTGAAGCTGTTATCACAGGTTGTCTCTTCAGAAAGTGTGTCGCTGTTTGAAACGAGAGAGGCAATTATACTGGCAACTCCGGCATCTTCACAGCTTGCAATACTTTTGCTGTCAAATTCCCATATTATTTTTATATCAGACACCATAACTTCTTTATATTCATTTATATCAATTTTCTGATCCTGTCCTGAAACAACTTTAAATTTATCAGAAACTGAATAAATGATTCTCGGTGTTTTTGATTCTTCGGTTCTGAAACCTTTTGCCGATGCAGTGTAAAAAACAGCAGGGATGTTTACTATCTCAAGCATTTCTGCGCTGCAGAGGATTTCAAAATCTTCGATTTTTTCTTCCTTGCCCCATATTACGGAAGAAACATAACCGTCATCATTTTCGAGCGTAAACTTCAAGTTATGGATGCCGAAATTCTCACAGTCAGATCCGTTCCATTTAAAAGTAATACCGCCCTGATATTCTTCCATTTCAATTTTAATTTCAGTATCCCCGTTTGAAAGGTCGACAGTGCCTGATCCATAACTTTTATTAAGTTCGTCTGTGCCTTTCAATGCAACAGTAAAGTAATAGATGTCTTTTTCAACATACAGGACAAGTGCATCTGTTTCCGGCGTACAGGGGAAGTCTTGTGAGTCAGTCTTTTTCTGTTCAGAGTTATACAGCGTTACAGTAAAATGATCGGCCAGATAGCTTTTACATGTTGTTCCTTCAGGGAACGAAAGAGTTATTGTCAATTCAACATTTTCCGGTTTTGTCTCACCGCACCCTGATAAGCAGAAAATGATTAACGCTGCCATAAAAAAATATTTCATTGCTACCTCCAAAATTGCATACAGGCACATTATATTCCAAAGGAAGGTGTTTTCAAGAAATCACTTGCAGTAATTGGACAAAAAAGCTACAATTCCCGAAGTTTGATTGTTTTGGAAGTCCGGGAGGCCGCCATGAACAGGAAGATACTTGTAATTGATGATGAAGAGTCTCTGCTTGACTCCATGAAGTTGATACTTTCGAGATCGGGATATACAGTTCTAACAGCTTCAAATGCCAGAGAAGCACTTAAAATAATTAAGGAACTTGAAAAAGAAGTGTCTCTTATAATTACTGATCTGGCTTTGCCTGACGGCTTTGACGGAATAGACATCCTTGATGCGGTCAAAGATCTTGAGACAGTGATTCCGGTAATAATGATAACGGCTTACGGAAATGTTGAAACTGCGGTTAAGGCAATGCAGAAAGGGGCATATAATTTTCTCACCAAACCGGTAAATTTCAAAGTTCTTCTGCAACAGGCGGGAAAAGCAATAGAAACATCTGTTATCATAAAGGAAAACAAGCGGCTTAAAGAAGAGATCCGGTCTATCAACACCGACAGATATAAAATTGTCTATGTAAGCGATTCAATGGAAAAGCTTCTCAAAAATGCATCGGAGGTAGCAAAGACAGAAGAAACTGTTCTCATAACAGGGGAAAGCGGAACAGGAAAAGAGCTTCTGGCCAAACATGTTTTGAAAGAAAGTTCAAGGGCCGGCAGACCTTATGTGGCTTTCAATGCCGCGGCTGTCAGTGAATCTCTAATGGAATCAGAGCTTTTTGGATATAAGAAAGGTGCTTTCACAGGTGCTGAAAGGAACAGTCCCGGCTATGTCGGTGCTGCTGAAGGAGGAACGCTTTTCATAGATGAGATCGGCGAGATGCCCGTTTCGTTACAGAAAAAACTTTTAAGATTTCTTCAGTCAAAGGAATATCTTCCTGTAGGCAGTGCGGTTCCGGTATTTTCAGATGTCCGGATTATTGCCGCAACTAATAAAGATCTTGAAAAAGAAGTGGAAAAAGGAAAGTTCAGAGAAGATCTTTACTACCGTCTTTCTGTTTTTCCTCTTACCATTCCGCCTCTCAGAGAAAGGAAGGAGGATATACCTGAGTTGATAAAGCATTTTATTGATAAATTATGCAGGCAGTATAAAAAACAGCCCCATTATCCTGATAACGAAACTGTCAGAGAACTTTTAAAACAGGAATGGAGGGGAAATGTCAGAGAACTTGAGAATTTCATAGCGAGATATGTTCTTACTTCAGGCGGAATGGTTCAGGGAAATAGTGAATCAGAGATCGGACATCCGGACAAGAAGGCACAGCATGTTCCTCCGGTCTTAAGTTTCAGAATTGGTGAAAAATCGATGAAGGAGATCGAAAAGGAAGTGATATCGGCCGCTCTTAAGTATACTGACGGTAACAAAATAAAAGCAGCGGAACTTCTTGATGTTTCACAGAGAACTATCTATAGAAAAATGACTGAGGAAGATCTTTAAAAATCAGTTCTTTTCCCAAAGGAAATCATAATTTACAAAAAGATTCAAAGCGATGATGTTATGATTGAAAATATCTTTGATGTAGGTGTATTCGTCTAAATTATTTTTATCGTTGTAATCTCTGTCGTATTTATTTATCTCTTCCCTTACGAAAGTATAGGTAAGTGCAAGTGAACCGTAATCACAGAAATTGTAAACAATATCAAGATCGAAAGCCAATGAAGAGTTGTTGCTGTCCTCAAGAAATTTATAGAGGTAAGGTGCTTTGTTGTAACTGATGCGGGCCATTATGTCAAACATGTAGAGTTTTGTATATGGAGCGGCAAAAATACCCCATGTCGTATAATTGCTTGTTCCCCAGAAATTAGTGCTTCCGTCTCTGAGAAATCTAAGGTGGTCGCCATTGCCGTCATCATTAAGTTTCTGATTTGCATCAATGTGTGAATTTCCGTTCTCATCAATTCTCTGCGGGTTAAAAATCGATCTGCTTGAAAATGCGAACTGGGTCATGAGTCCGATCGAAATGTTGTCGTTAAGCTTATATCCGAGATCTGCGCCTATTGAAAGAAGGATGTTCTTCTTGTTCAATGCGTAATCGTTCGATGTTGCTGTTTTTTCGATCCTGTCAGCTTCGATCTCTTCTTCCTGGTTCAAATAAGTACCGTTGGTTGTGTCAAAAATACCGTCTTTCACGGTTTCATCATAGTCATGGTAAACGCTTCCCCAGATGAATGAGAATGCTACTGTCGTATAAAATTTGCTGTCAAACTTGAATCTAAGATCGAATCCGATAGCGGGATCCTGAAATTTGTCCTGTCCGTCAAGCATAGTTTCGTTTGAACCGTTGAAAAGGAAGAATTTGAAGCCGAGGTTCATTTCATTTGAAAGGAGAAAGTCCGCACCGAGAGTTAATCCGAGATCGTTGAAACCCTCTCCCAGAAAAACGGAGTTCATATATGAGTTACTGCTGAAAGTAAGCTCATGATCATAAAGTGTTTCAAGACCGAAAGGCATGTTGAATTTTCCTGCCTGGAAACCGAGATTTATTCCGAATCCGTCTTTTCTATATGTCGGGTGGGTCATTTTAAAAGAAACGTCCCTGATAATATCCAGTGTGTTCGGCTGATTAGGTGTAACATCAAGTTCAAGAGGGTTTGAAGCATCTGTTTCCAAAGAAGGATCATGCTCATAATTGATTGCAATAACTTTTGATGTATCAAGACCTTTGGCAAAATCAAGAAGAATCCTTGAATCGAACATTTTGTTGCCGCCTTTAAGATCAAGAATGGCATTGTTCAGAGCGAATTTGTAGCTTGATGAGAGCGAATCCTTGCCGAAAAAATAAATGGCATTATTCATTGCACCGAATGTTGAAAGGGCAAAATACGGTTTCACTTCAAATGGTTTAAGCGGAACAATTTCCTTTGGAGGTTTTACTTCTTCTACAACAGGAGCTGCCTCGACTACCGGTACGAGATTTGGAGCTGGAGCCGTCTGTTCCTGCGGCTGTTCAGTTACCGGAGCTGCCGGCTGAGGTTCCTGAGCTGGAGCCGGAGCTGTCTGAACCGGAGCCGGTTCAGTTGTCTGAGCAGGTTTCTGATCAGAATTGTATTTGTTCAGATATTGCTGGTATAAATCCTGGTAATCACTCTTCTTTTCTTCTTTTTTCTCTTCTTTTTTTTCTTCTTTCTTTTCTTCTTTCTTTTCTTCTGCAGGAGCTATTGGAACAAGAGACGGTTCCTGAGCAAAAAGAGAAAATGAAAAAAGAATCGCGATCATTAAAAAAATGTGACGCATAAAATCCTCCAATTCAAGGTTATCAATATCATAAAAGCATAGAAAATATATCAGGAAGGGTGATTATTTCAAGTTTTTGCAAAATAATGGAAAATTTTTTCATTTAAGCTCCGACCAGTTGTTTCCGGTTGAATAATTCACATCCAGTTTAACATCGATAAGTTCACCCGACTTGGAAAGCTCAGCGGCACAGTCACGGGCTGTGTTTTCATAGTCTCCGCCGGCTTCAATTATCAACTCATCGTGTATCTGAAGAAGGATCCTCGCATCCGGATATTTTTCTGAGAGCATTCTGTGAACATGGATCGTCCCTGTTTTAATTATATCTGCCGCCGAGCCCTGAATGACTGTATTTACGGCCATTCTTTCTCCTGATTTTGCAATGTTCCTGTTCGGACTGGAGAGTTCAGGAATATATCGTCTTCTTTTAAGCAGAGTTTCAGAAAATCCCGTTTCTACGGCTTTTCTGATCGTAGAGTCGATGAAATTCTTTATTTTCGGGTAACATGCAAAATAATTGTCGATATATTTTTTTGCGAAACCTATGTCAACACCTGTGTCTATCGAGAGTTTATACGCCTGCATTCCGTAAATGATCCCGAAGTTGACTGCCTTGGCGTGTCTTCTCATGTTTGCATCGACCATTTCAGGTATGGTCTGAAATATTGCCGCCGCTGTTCTTTTGTGGATATCCTCTCCTTTGTTAAAAGCTTCGATAAATTCGTCTTCACCGCTTAAAGATGCCAGTATCCGCAGCTCTATCTGACTGTAATCAAGGGAAATAAGTTTTTTTCCTTTTTCGGCTATGAAAAGTTCACGGATCTTCTTTCCTTCATCAGTTCTCACCGGAATGTTCTGAAGATTTGGTTCCCTGCTCGCAAGCCGACCTGTTGCGGCGTGTGTTACAATGAATGTCGTTCGCAGGCGGTCATCTTCACCGAGCATTGAAAACATCGGGTCAAGATATGTCGAAACGAGTTTGGAATATTCCCGGTTTTTGATTATCAGTGCAGGCAGCGGGTGAATGTCAAGTTCCGCAAGACTGCTTAGAATATTGTGATCAGTGCTGTACCCGGTCTTGGTTTTTTTTCCTTTTGGAAGTTTGAGCTTTTCAAAAAGGATCTCGGAAAGCTGTTTGGGAGAGTTAGGATTAAAATCATCCCCGGTGTAAGAAGCAATGTTTAACGAAAGATCCGAAAGAATGGTCAGAAATTCGTTTTTTAACTCAACAAGTTTTCTGCGGTCCACTTTTATTCCGTTCATTTCCATATGGCTTATGATTTCGAGATGAGGCATTTCAATATTCTCGATCAGAAAACTGCGATCTTCCATTCCGTCTATCTTTTTTTTGAGCTTGCAGAGAAAATCAAAAAAAAGGCCGGTGTTATCAATAACTTCCGATTCACAATTCAAAAGCTGTAAAAGATCTTGTGCATCATATGAGTGTCTTCCGCTGTCGTGACAGAAATATGCAAGTTGCAGATCAATAAATTTTGTTTTTGAAGGGAACGGGTAGTTAAGAAAGTTTTTTACATCAAAAGAATATATAACAGTTTCAGCGGGAATATGAGCGATATCGAATTCCATAAAGTGACCGTTTTCTCCAAGATTGAACCGGTCGTTGAAAAAAACTCCGAAATATGTCTGTCCCTCGCCCGGCATAAATTCCTTTTCTGTCCAGGGAGAAAGTTTTATTAAAGGTTCTTTTTCAGCAGGGCCGGTTTCTGTCCCGGGAAGCCGTTTCTTTAAAAAAGATTTAAATCCGAGTTCTGTAACAAATTCGATGAAAAGATCTTCATTTACTCCTTCCCATGTTCTAAAAACTGAAGAGTCAATTGATATGTCTGATTTGAGAGTCACAAGAAAATCTGAAACTTCAACCAGTTTTCTATTCTCTTCAAACTTTGTTTTTAGCGATGGCTTTAAGTTGCCGATATTATTATATATGTTGTCAATTGAGCCGTATTCTTCAAGCAGAGCCGCGGCAGTTTTAGGTCCGACTCCCGGTATGCCGGGTATGTTGTCAGAGCTGTCGCCGGTAAGGGTCAGAAATTCTTTCATTTTATTTGGATATACTCCGAATTTCTCTTTAACTGCGTCAGCCCCGATAAGCTTTTCCTTCATGCTGTCATAAAGGAAGACGTTTTCATTTATAAGCTGCGTAAGGTCTTTGTCTGATGAAATTATCACGATATCGGATCCGCGATTTTTTTCTGCTATGGAAGCAATGATATCGTCTGCTTCAAAGCCGTCCATTGAGAAAATTGTGACATTGAGCGCTTCAAGCATTTTTTCAATATGTTTGAACTGACATTTCAGATTAGGGTCAACCTCTTTTCTGTTGGCCTTGTATTCAGGAAAATAATCCTTTCTGAAAGTCGGAGTTTTGCTGTCGAGTGCCGCAACAAACGAATATCCTTTAAATTTGTCTACAGTTTTAAAGAACATGGAAATAAAACCGTAAATTGAATTTACCGGCTGTCCATCAGGAGAAGTCATCATTGGAAGAGCGTGAAAAGCCCTGAAAATATATGAACTTACATCGATTACGGCAATTTTGTCCGTCATTTATCTGGTCCAGTTTCTGTAGAGAAGCGTGCCTGTATAAAGCATCTGGAATGTGGGCAGAAGCTGTTGAATTATCCTGTTATAGCTTGTAAGTGCTGTCGGAGATACAAATACTCTGTCGCCAGGCATGAGTTTAATTGTTCCTGCCTTACCCTGAAATATATCGTCAAACTTCAGCTGAACAAGAAGGTGCTTGTTTGCAGTCTGTCTGACCATGTAGATCCTTCCCTCTGAACTGAAAGGGGGTGTCAACCCTCCGGCATCTGCAACAAGATCAAGCATTGTATAGTTTCCGGTATTTAATTCAAAAGCCCCCGGTTTTTTGACTTCACCAAGTATGTAAACCCTGTTGGCGCTGGGTGAGGGAACATAGAAAGTGTCGCCGTCCTTAAGATAATATTTTGAAAAATCCACACTTCCTGTGGCAAGTTCGCTGATACTTATCGGAAGTACAGTTTCTCCCCGTTTGAGATAGATGTATTCAACTGCTCCGTCTTCAGAGTTAGGAACAATAGATGTAACCGCTTCAAGAACATTGGTGTTGACTTTTATCGGGTGTTTTCCGGCATTTTTTACACTGCCTGTGATATAATAGAACTTACTGTCATATTTTACCAGATCAAACATTATGTGAGGGTTCTTAATGTATTTTGAATACATTTCTTCAAGCATTGTAGTCACTTCCTTCCTAGTCATTCCTGTGACTTTCACATGTTTCAAAAGAGGAATGTTTATTTCGCCGTTCTCATCGACCGCATGACCGAATATTTCTCCCAGAGCTGTTGACTGTGTACTGTCTTCGGGATTGCCGTAAATTGTAATCTTTATTTCATCACCGATGCCGACAGTATAGTTCATTTCACCGGTCTCGATCTCTTTGAAGCTTTCGTCAAGTTGCATTTCTTCAACTTCAAATTCACTTTCTTCAACATTCTTGAACTTTTTGAATTTGGAATAAGAGCACGAAGTCAGCATAACAAGTATTGCTGATGTTATTACTAAGAAATGTTTAGCATCCATATTCCACCTATTATCATAAATATTCCGCCTGTTTGAACGATACTCAATCTTTCATGAAATACAAATATTGACCACAAAGTGACAATGATCAGTCCGCATGATGTCATAAGAGGATATGCAATGGAAAGATTGAATTTTTCGAGTGCCTTTGTATAAAAAACGAGAGCAATACCGAAGAATGCAAGTCCTGTCATAAGCTGCCAGTTATTGAGGTAACTGAAAATGAAATTGAGAACGCCCTCCTCAATTTTTACAGGATCTTTTGTCACGCCTGCTTTCATCATGATATTGGCACCTGCGTTAAAAAGGATGGCAAGAATTAGAAAAATGACAGAAACGCTCATATCTTTTTCATTTCCTCAATTATTCCCGGCCATTGACTGTCTGGTATTTTGGCACCTACTTTCTGTATTACCCTTGATGCAAGTAGAGATCCGTATTTAGCGCATGTAATAAGCGGCATGTCATGAATTAATCCGAAAAGGAATCCTGATGCATAAAGGTCTCCTGCGCCTGTTGTGTCAACCGGAGATGTTTTAAAACTGTCAACAGCACACACATCCTCTCCACAACGGACCAGAGATCCCTTGGCTCCTGTTTTCACAACGCCTATTCTGCACATTTCAGATATAATTCTGACACTTTCAACAGGTTCTGTACCTGTGAAGGAAAGTGCTTCCTCTTCATTTGCAAAAACTATGTCAACATATTTTTTTACAAGTTCCTGCAAAAATCCGAGATTTTCAGAAACAATATTAAAACTTGCAAGATCCAGAGATGTCACAAGTCCTGAATCTTTAGCGGTTTTGAGGGCTTTTTCAATAATATCGTGATTCTGTACGAGGTATCCTTCAATATGAAAATAATCGTATCCTTTGAAAAGTTCGGGGGTTATTTCATCAGAAGAGAGTGTTACAGCCGAACCCAGATATGTAGCAAAGGTTCTCTCTGAATCAGGAGTAATAAGCGCTACCGCTCTGCCTGTTTCCAGAGTGCCTTTAAAAAGTTTGGGATTTATGGAGCATTTCAGAAGATCTTTTTTGAAATCATTTCCGAATTCATCCTCAGAGATCTTTCCGATAAAGGAGCACTCAACACCCAGCCGTGACAGTCCGTGAATAGTGTTTGAAGCACTTCCGCCACTCATTATTGAGGGGTTGTAGTGCTTAATACGCTCGATCACCCTTGAACTGAAAGTGCTGTCCACAAGCTGCATGCTCCCTTTTGCAAGTCCCAGAGATGCAAGTATTTTCTCATCAGGAAGAGTAACAAGAATGTCAACTAGAGCATTTCCCATGCCGAGAACTTTTTTCATGGCGTGTCCTTAGAGAAAGATTTGGAGAAGATTATTTAACAATTTTAATACGGCCTTCTGCAGGTTTTGCAAAAGTCCCTTTAATTTTAAGATTTTCAACAAGAATCGAAGGAATGCAGTATCCTGTATCTTTTTTTGCAGTTATGTTCTTGAGTACTGTATATCCGTCTCCTCCGCCCGAAATGAAAGAGTTGAATGCAACTTTATATTTTCTTTTCTTGTCAAGAGGTTTGCCGTTCACAGTTATTTCAAGAGCGGATCCCTTAAAAAGCTTGACACCTATTCCCGAGATCTGGAGGAATCCTGGAGATCCTTGACCCTTTTCTGCAAAAATATCAAGAACTTCCTGAAGCTGGTATCCTGTAAGTTCAGCAATAAAGACGGTGTCCATGAAAGGGAAAACGCTATAAATATCTTTTTCAGTAATAACGCCCTTTTCAAGTCCCTGCCTTATGCTTCCCGAATTCATGAAAGCAACATCGGCACCGGTTTTTTCTCTCATAACATCTGTAATGATATTGCCGAGTTCAGTTTCCTGTGTTCTTGAAAGTTCTCTGTCACCGATAAGGTCTCTGTCGATCTTGCCGATCTGTTTTGTCGGGAAAGTGCATTTAAACCCGTTGAGCATATCCAGCATGGCCTTATTTTCGGCATAAGAATCTCCTGTGAGTTCATATGTCGTTTTGTCATCTTTGATCTTTTTTTCTTTAAGATTTACAGGATAGAGCTTGTGGTCGGTTTTAACGATCTTTTTGTCTTTCATGTAAATATCGAAACGGCCGACCCATTTGCCGAGTCCTTCTGTCTGTACGATGTGGGTATCACCGATCTTTACCGGACTTGTAAGGTGTTTCTGAGTGTGTCCGCCAACAATGAGGTCTATTCCGGGAACGACTTTGGGCAGATAGTTGTCACCGTAGTAACCGTCAAAGCTTTTGTCTGTTTCATAAAAACCGAGATGGCTGAGAACTATCACGATGTCGTTGTTCTTCCGGAGGAATGGAACTCTGGTTTTAGCTTCAATTATAGGGTCTGTCATTACAAGGTTGCCCATAAGTCCGGCACCTGTTATAACTTCTGTTTCCCTTGTTGTAAGACCGAGAACGGCAACTTTCAGGCCGTCATCGAATTTTTTCTCAAGATAATCTTTTCCGACTGCTTTAGTTCCACCTTCTTCATAAATATTGGCGCTCAGGAATGGAAATTTTGCAGCATTTTTCATTTTGTGGAAAACTTCCAGACCGAAGTCAAATTCATGGTTCCCTATTGTCAGAGCATCATAGCCGATAAGGTTCATTCCGTTTATTAAAGGCATGTTCTCGCAGATATTACTTCTGGGATCCCCGAGAGTTATATCTCCTGCACTCAGGATGATAACATTTCCCCCTTTGCCCTGAACTTCGGCCCTTATCATGTCAATAATTGTTTTCTGTGCCGCAAGTCCGCCGATTCCAGGATTGTTCGGTTCGTCGAACTGCCACGCCATGCCGTGACTGTCATTGGTGAAAATGACTGTCAGAAGCTGCTCTTTACCCTGGGCACTGATAAAATTTACTGCAAAAAGTAAAAATACGATCGAAACAAATTTCCTCATTGTATGCTCCCTAAAACATTGGTCCTTAACATTTCGATGACCGATTTAATTTCGTCATTAGAATATATCGAAGATTGAGAATATGTCAAATAGTTGTATGAATATTTTACATAGTTTGCGGCAGATTTTGCCAGCCCTTCGATTTCATCATAAGAAAGATCTCTTTTAATTTTTGCCGGATTGCCCGCGACAAGAACCCCTTCCGGTATCTTTGTTCCGTTTCTCAAAACAGATTGGGCGGCAATTATAGAATTCTGTTTGATATGACATCCGTCAAGAAGGACGGCTCCCATTCCGATAAGGACCCTGTTTTCTATGGTCGAACCGTGAATGACTGCATTATGTCCGATTGTAACTTCGTTTCCGATCGTGGTGGGAAACAAGGAGGTTGTAACATGTATTGTTGAATTATCCTGAATATTTGTCCTTTCACCTATAACAATTTTGTTTACATCGCCCCTGACAATTGTTCCAAACCAGATACTCGAATTTTTTCCGATAGTTGTGTCCCCGATGATCACCGATGTCCTGAAAATGAATGAATCCTGTTTTATGTCGGGTATTTTATCAAGATAGTTTATTATCATCATCGTCCTCTTTACCGGCTTTGATTATGGATGTCACAAGAAGAAATATCCCCGCTATGAGAGTGAAGGAAAAAATGTAGGGTCCGAACTTTATCTGTGTCAATTTGTTAAGCCCTGTCATACATTTGTCTGACTTAAGTTTTCTTTCTTCGGGGCTCATTTTTTCCCATTCAGGATCAGCTTTCTCACCCTGAAAACAGTGTTCTTCAACTTTGAATTTTTCAAATTCCCTGAAGGCCTCTTCTCTTGCATAGAGAGTATAAATTATTGCAAAAATGCTGAGAATTAAAATTATCAACCCTGATATGCCGATATTTGATCCGGCAATTTTCTTGAATATTTTCATAAAGTTATATCAACCTCCGCTTTGATTCCCTTGAAATCAGGAAGAAACCGGCATGCTCCGCCTTCGCATGTATATCCGCCTTTCTCCAATCCTCCGAAGATATATATTTTAAACGGTTCATAATTAAATCCGAGCGATCCTCCGGTGTACCATTTCGCATCTCCTTCCGGTTTGTTTTTCCAGAAAGTGTTTTTCAAAGCTGCAAAATATCTCTTGTTCCACGAAATGTCGAGAACCGTTTTGAGTTCATGGGCAAAATCCATTTCATGTGCACCGTTAATCAACATGTCTTTTACATAGTAGTCATTGGTGAACTTAACTGAGAATTTTGATATATGTCCGCCAAGATGGAGATAAGAAATTATCCAGTCTCTGCTGTTCTTAAATTGAGGATCATCATTCTTTCCCTCAACAGTGTGATACCCTGCTCCTGCTGAAATTGAGAAGTTATTCCATGCTTTTTCTCCGCCTCCGGCAAAGTACCAGAAATCTTCTTCTTTGTACTCACTGATGATCGACATTTTAGAAGCCGGGAGTGCATCTTTGTTGTTTAGCGAATCACCCTTGACAAAGTCAATAAAGAACTTAGAGCCGTAATGATTTTCATTCAATGTGATCCTTGCCCCGACAGCCCATGTGTCAAACTCGTTATCTATCTGAAGTTCTTTCGGAAGCAGAGTGGGTGGGGCAAAATATCTTCTCTGGAAATCGGGATCTTCCATTCTTGAGTAATTAAGAAAAAACTTGTTATAGACCTTTCCTTCAAGCTTGAATGTGAGCCGGTTCTTTTTCTTTCCGAAATCAAAATAATAAAGTGCGTTGGAATAGAATGCACTTGCGTTATTCTGATCGGTCTTTTCTGTTTCAGTTGACAGCTCCAGATCTTCGAACTGAGTTTTTACGACCGTATCTTCACGACAGAATGGGACATAAACAGCTCCGGCATACCAGTTGAATCGGGGGAAGGGATTTTTGAGAGATATATATGCTCCGGCAAGATGAAATTCCTTCTCGACATCAATTGTTTCTTTGTATATTCCTTCACCGGTGGGCAGAAGGTTATATTTGCCGTAATTTCCGTATCCGTACTGAATCCCGAATTCGGCTTTTTTCCATTTGTAGCCGGTTTCCATTCCGGCAAGCCAGTCATCGGTCTCATGCATTCTCTGAAATGTTGCCTTGTCCCTGATCTGGGGGTTGGCGCGGCCCCCGAACGCTTTTAAGTGAAATCCTTTTACTGATGAAGTAATGTTGAGCCCGCGAATTGAATTATCACCGTAAACCGGGTCGTTTTTCATTGAAAACGCCATTCCGCGGTTCATGCTTTCGTAAAAGTCGCCGAGTGTGAACTGGACAGGTTTCCATTTTCCCTTGAAGTATATTCTGTCAAGCCATTGTTCCCAGCTGTGATTTAAAAGTTCATTGCTGTATTTATAATCGTGTTCTGCAACTGACGGATCAAAATCCTTGTTTGTGAAGACAATAAGGGTTTTTCTTCCGCCCAGAGAAAAGTTTTTATAACTTCCCTCCATAAAGCTTTCATTCTTGTAAACATTGAAAGTATCTTCTTCTGAACCGGTCTTGGCCTTATGGTCGATATATGTGTAGGACTTGTTTTTTGAGTATGTTTTCCATGTCACCTCGTCTTTCTCTTTTTCTTTTTTTTCGTCGGCTTGAAGAATCTGAACGGTGACAATAAGAACGAATAATGTAAAAAAATTCAGCAGTTTCATTTTTTAAGAAGCTCTGTAAGTTCTTTTCTTAAACTTTCCTCGTCTCCCGGTTTATATCCGCTGTGTCTTGAAATGACATTGCCTGACTTGTCAACAATAATCGAGTAGGGGACGGTGTCTCCTCCCGGAATTATTGATGCGACGGTGTTTCCGGAAGGATCAATGAGAACGGGGAAGGGGATTGCATTTTCTATTGCAAACTCATTGACTTTATCTGTCAGATCTTCAGAATCAGTTGAAACGGCAACAAATTCAATATGTTCTGAAAATTCCCCATACATTTGAGCAAGTTTCTTGAGTTCAGTTTTGCAGGGTTCACACCAGGTTGCCCAGAACGCGGCAAGCAGGTGTTTTTTTCCCTTGATATCTTCAAAACTGAAAGTTCCTCCGTCGACTCTTTCCAGGTCAAGAGAAAAAGACCCCGCACTCTGCTCAATGGCTGGTTTCTGATCTTCTGAATTTTTGTCTGAGTCTGTTTCTGAGTTTACCGGTGTGGTGGCACAGGAAACAAGGAATGCTGAAATTATGAGAGAAAAGGTGAAGTTCTTCATTGTCAGAGAATGTCCAGAATGGATTCTATGAACGCATCTGTTTCATCAAAGAATTCCTGTTCTTCAGCCCATCCTTCAAAATGTTTTACGATCTTCATGGTGTTTGCATCAATAAAAATATTGACAGGGTATCCTTCGTTTATGAATTTTCTGAATTCGGTCTGCTGTGAAGATGAAAAATATCCGTAAGTATGATCGGCGGCAGAACCTTCCATAAGTATCATTGTATCTTTGAGTTTTGCAATTTTATCCGGTTCAAGAGTCGGCTGGGGAGCTGAAAGCAGTCCGTTCATTATGAGGATCGTCCTCATTCCGTCTTTTTCATATTTACCGTTCAGTTTGGGAATATCTTTCTTTTCAACATTGCAGTAAGGACAGTCATAAGTACTGATTATAAGCCAGATGAGTTTTGAAGATTCATTGTTGGGTTTATACCATTCAGCAAGAGACCGCTCCTCATTTTTATCATCAATGAATTTTAGATTTCTTGCAGTATCACCGGCTTTTTTACAGGTTGCTGATACTTCTTCCGGATATAAAAGTTCCGCGGGAGCGTCATCAACGACTTCCTCTTCGTCAACTACTGTTTCATCAGGGACTTCAGATTTGTCAGTTGCAGCTTCATCATTCTGTTCACCATCGTTTTCATTTTTTTCAAGTTCACCGCACGATACAAACATGAACAACATCGAAACAACAGCCGCGAAAGCTGTTAATACGCAGAATTTTTTCATTTCTTTTCTCCAAATAAGTTTATTCTTCAACCATAACAAGTATCAAAGTAATATTGTCTTTGCCGCCGTTGGCATTTGCCTGATCAATAAGTACACCAGCTGTTTCCTCGAGTGAAAGTCCGCGGTTCATGATCTCTTCGATATCTTTATCGGGCACCATGTCTGAAAGTCCGTCTGAGCAGATGATGTATATCTCACCCGGTTTCGCATCTCTTTTCATAATGTCTACAAGAACATTGTCTTTCATTCCTAGCGCTCTCATAATGACATTCTTATGAGGAAAGTTTTTCGCCTGTTCTTTTGTGATCTGCCCCGCTTTTATATATTCGTTAAGAAGTGAGTGGTCTTCTGTAACCTGCGAAAGAACCTTGTTGTAATGGCAGTAACACCTGCTGTCACCGACATGGGCGATGTAAATCTCACCGTTCTCATTGCTTGCAAGGATTGAAACAATGGTCGTGCCCATTCCGGCGTAAGAGGTGTTCGAAGAGGAACTTTTAAAGATCTTTCTGTTGGCAAATTTTATTCCGACCATAAGTTTGTTGGCATCAAGTGAAAGTGAAGGATCAAGCTTGTATGGCCATGTCATGTCCTCGTCCTGTGAAGATGCCTTGAAGAATTCTGAAACCGTTTCTATAGCTATCTGGGAAGCGACTTCTCCGGCATTGTGTCCCCCCATTCCGTCGGCAACGACAAAAACACCCTCGTTATCGAGAATTGCGTAATTGTCTTCATTGAGTTCTCTTTTCATCCCCGGATGGGTTTTTCCAAATCCTCTGTACTTCATCTGTCACTCCACAATAATGTCCATAACAGGACCTGTTTCTATTGTAAGTCTGCCTGAACAGGAATAAAAATCCCCGTCAAGAGTATATTTAAAAGGTTTTTCACAGTCAATGACGAATCTTTTTCCAATCGTGTCATCAGCAATGTCCGGAGGAAGAGAGAGCCCCATCCAGGCCCTGTGAAACTGCATTATTATCTTGGCTTTTTCGTGAAAAGCGATCATGTGTGCCTTTGTGTGATCGACCTTTGATCTGTGCATTACCTCAAATCCAAGTCCCAGTTCAGGAATTGTTGTTATAAGAGTTGCAAGATACGGTGAGTGCCCGAAACAGAAATTGTCAACGGTCACTTTCTGGCTGACCGGAGTAAAGATCTCTTTATAAATTTTGCCCCTGACAATTATTGATCCGACTGTTGAAAGAACCGCTTTGCCTGCAACCAGAGGTGACGGGTCGCCGCTTCTGTGGTAGACGTCCAAGAAAGAACACACAGCCCCGTTACCGAAAATGAAACCGTATCTGTCATTGGCTCGAAGAAGGGAGACTTTTTTTGTTTTCAAAGATCTGTCGCTTTTTGCATAGCCCTCCAGAACTCTTTTAAATATCGAAACGGTGTTCCCTTTTATCCTGAGGTTGGTAGCTGTCTGGTTCATTGTTCCGCCTTTGAGGATGGCAAGTTTCGGAAGATCTTTTCCCTTGTAGATCTTCATGAGCGAACACAAAGCGACATGTACAGTGCCGTCTCCGCCGTTTATTGCAAGAATATCAATTTCATTTTCCTTGAAATGACTTATTGCTGTATCCATTTCATCATAGGAAACAGGGAGCTTGACAAGGTTTTTATCAGGTGCCGCATTAATAAGTTTCTGAAGCCGCGAAGGATTTTTTCTGTTTTTCCTTGAATATGGATTTGAAATAAGCCCAATACCCGGCATAATTACCTTCTAAAGTTGAAAAGTCAACGCGGAATTATATTTCCGCACCCCTCTTTGTCAAATAAAGAGGAATTTACAAAACAATAAATTTATATGCAAACAGAATACCAGCTTTTATTGACCAATAAAAACAATAAGTTGAGTTAAAGCAACGGCTTCTTAAAGAATTCCCTTATTTTTTCAGCGACTTTGATTGAGGAAAGAGGTGTGAATTTAACTCCCGGCGGTGCAGCTTCAATGAATTCTCTGCCGTATCTCTGCTCAAGGATCCTTTTGTCAAGGACAGTAACGGTTCCGATGTCATCCTTTGTTCTTATGAGCCGTCCGAAACCCTGTTTGAATTTCAATATGGCGTTGGGTAGAGTATAGATCTTAAATCCGCTCTGCCCTGTTCGCTCCTCAAGTTTGCTGACATATCTTTTTACGAAAGGGTGGCTTGGAAATCTGAAAGGAAGACGGACAATTACAAGATTTCTCAAGGTATCACCTTTCATATCGATCCCTTCCCAGAAAGTGTCTGTCGCAAGAAGTGTCGCGTTCCTGTCCTCACGGAATTTCTTTACTATCTTTGAAGTTGCGAACTTCCCCTGACATATCACATCAAAATCGAGATCTGTCATTTTCTTTGCCGCCTGTTCGCGGTGACCTATTGAAGTGAAGAGAACCAGTGCGCCTCCGTTTGAAGCACAGACGATCTCTTTTGAGGCCTCAATGCTTTCGATGTCAAACAACTCCTTGTCTGTAACAGGTGACGGCATATCCGTGCTGATGAAAGCCCTAACCTGAGTGCTGTAGTCAAAACAGCTTTCAAGGTTTACATATCTTTTTTCCCTTTTGGAAAGTTCCAGCCCGCTTTCCCTGTTGAAAAATGAAAATCCGCTATCTCCTTTTCCGGTGCTGAGAGTTGCCGATGTAAGTATCACACAGGGAGTGGGGTCATATATCTGTTTTGCAAGAATTTTCTGTATGTCAAGCGGCGTTACTGTCAGCGTAAGTGTTGAATTTTTATCTTTTTCTCCCCAGAAAACATTTGAAGAGACATCTTTGCCCGCACAGAACTCGGTATAAAAGAAGGCATATCCGTCAAGTTTTCCGGTAACACCGCTTATATCTGTCAAAAGAGAGTTGATGATTTCATTATTTATTGTTTTCATCAGGGAATTTTCGTTGATTTCTCTGAGTTTCTTTATGACAGGATTTATCAGTCCGGTTATTTCTGCAATAGAGATCACAGCTTTTTCAAGAATGGTGTTCATCCGTTCCCTTATTTCTGCGTCATCAAGTTCATATGTCCCTTCGCTGTCTTTTCCTGCGGCATTTATTAGCTCAGCGGTAATGGAGTGGGCGAAAAGAGGAATAAACGATGAAAGGATATTAACAGCTTTTTCAATAGATTGAGTTATTTCAGGATCTGCATAGCTGTCAAGTATCTTGGTCAGAAGTCCGGACGATCTTTTCGGATTGAAAAGGCGGTTGAGCTGTTTTATTACATTCTGGGTGGATACGCTTTCACCGAGAAAACTTATTGCACTTTTGAAAATGTTATGAGCTTCGTCTATTACCAGAATATCATATTGAGGCAGTATTCCGGCAGGATCCTCTTCAGACATCTTCATTGAAATATCTGCCATCAGAAGATGGTGATTTATCAGTATCAGAGATGCAAAATTAGCCCTTCTGCGTGCTTTGAAAAAATAGCATGTATTGAAATGTCTGCATCTGCTTTTTTCACAAGCAAATTCATCGGCACATATTTCAGACCAGATATCATGTGCAACGGAACTGTTCATGGTGGTTCTTGTACCGTCATTAAGCTGATTCATCCATGTATCGATCTCATGGATAAGTTCGGTCCGGTTCTGATGTGACGGAATGATCTGTGTCTGAAGGTTTTCCATCCTGAAAAGTGAATATTTTCTTTTGCACAGATAGTTTGACCGTCCTTTTAAAACAGCAGTATTTATTTCATTGAATCCCAGTTTTTCAATTAAAAAAGGGATGTCCTTATCAAAAAGCTGTTCCTCCAGAGCGATGGTTGATGTACTTATTACAACTTTTTTCCCTTTATTTTTGGATACATAGAGCAGTGCCGGCACAAGATATGCAAAGCTTTTTCCTGTTCCTGTCCCTGCTTCGGAAGAAAGTACCAGAGATGAGTTTACAGCTTCTGTGACTTCAAGTGCCATGTGTATCTGGGGTTTTCTGAACTCAAAATCAGGGAAAGCTTCTTTTAATGAGCCGTTCTCACCGAGTATTCTTATCACATCGTCGGGGTTTACCGGTTCGACTTCTGTATTTTCGGGCATCATTCTTTCAACAACTGGAAATATCAGTGTGACCGAATTGTCAATGATATATGAGCCGATCCCTTTTTCCGCCGCCCTCGCCGCAACCTCTATGTCGGCATGGCTCGGTCTTACATCTCCGTTTGGATGATTATGAATGAGAACCTCTCCCGGTGATGCGGCATTGATGACTGCCGCCACAGATGAACTATTGCCCATTGCGGCTCTTTTAAGTTCGTATACCTGCCCGGATTCATTGACTTTTCCAACGAGCACTATCTCGCTGCCGTCATTTTGCGATATGAAATGTTTTGCAAGCTGGATAGCATTCAGAGTGAAGTAGGAAGCAGCTTCAAAAGACATTTTATAATTTAAAGGGAGAACTGTTACAAAAAAACCACGCACAAAGGCGTGGCTGAATAATCCCGATGCTTAAAGGATCAGTTGATCCTTGAAAGAAGATCCTTTCCTGCTTTGAAAAAAGGAAGTCTTTTGTCGGTTATTTTTATTGTCTGTCCAGTTTTCGGGTTTCTTCCTTCGTATGAGCCGTAATGACGGATAACAAAGCTGCCGAAACCTCTTATTTCAATGCGGTCTTCCTGAGCCATTGCACTGATCATTGCATCGATCATAAGATTTACAAACTGTTCAGCATTTCTTTTGGAAAGGTCACTCTTTTCCGCAAGAACATTAATTAAAGTCGATTTGTTCATCTAATCCTCCTAGTTAAAAAAGATCTTTTCGACCTGACTGGAAATCTTTAATCATTTTTTTTCATATTGCAAGTAAAAATTCTATCATTTTACTACTTTGAGCTTGTAAACGACACCCATGTCTGAAATAACATATACAGCTTTGTCATTTACCGCTGCTTTTGCTGATACTCCATTAGGAATCATAATTGAATGAAGCACTTTGGAGTAGTCTTTTGACATGAGATGAATATGTCCTTCGCTGTATGCAAGAATGGACCCTTCACCCGTTGTCGATGCAAATGCAAAATCTGAAACCGGCATGAGATTTGAGATATAGTTCAATGAATTGAATATCTTGGAAACAAAAACACCGTTTTCATCAAATGAGTATATTCCCCCTTCGCCAAATCCTGTATACTTTCCGTTCTTTTCAATTAAGAGGTTCAGATTTTTCATATTATCAAGAGGATTCACCTTTCCTTCAAGGATATAGCCACCGTACTCTCCGCCTGAAAACATTACAGTATCTTTAAAAGGAACTATTGAAAGAAGGTCAAAAAAATCCTTTTTTTCAAAAGATCTTGTTGTTTTTGAGGTTTTGAATCTGAAATAAGGGACGAGCTCTTCGTTTGCCCCTGCCTTTCTCACCATAAAAAAGACGATCGTTCCGCTTGAAAATCCGAAGACATATTTATCGTCCACCATAAGAGGTTCCGGAAGCCGCATGTAGGAAACCTCCTCTTCAGAATAACTGGTGTAGGCAGTTTTTATGGCACCTGTCTTTCTGTCAAGAAGATATATCGAATTGTCATGGAACTGGACCATTACATATTCCTGTGTAACAAAAGGGTTCGATGCCACAGGAGCTTTGCCTGAAACGCTCCAGACAAGTTCCAGAGATGAATTAAGCATGAACACTGAGTTTGAAACGGAGACCATGACATTCCCGTCATCAACAACAATTGGTGCAAGAAAGAACTCTCCGTCAAATGTGACGGTTTTTTTGATTGACCCTTTGTCTGAGAAAAGATGAAGGTCTCCTGATCTTGTAGAAACGAGAATGTCTTTTCCGAATATCGTGACCCCACCCTGTTCCCTTCTGTTGAGCTGCACAAGGTTCTTTTTTAAGGGAACTGCCCATTCTATCATCAGTTCCTGAGCTTCAAGTGCGGATGAAAAAAGAAACAGTACAACAAAAAAGAGGGCGGATGCCGATCTGTTCTGCATTAATTTTCAGCCGGTTTTGGGGCTGTTTCAATCTGTGCAGGAACTTTATCGTTGATCTTTACGATAAGAAGACTGTCCGGATGTTCATCCTTCAATCTTTTATAATATGAAAGGGCTTCATCATCCTTTCCGCTTTTTTCATACGAAAGACCGATGTAGTAAAGAGCGTGATCTTTATAGATGTCTGTTTTTCTGTTAAGCCACTCTTTCCAGATCTCAGCGGCTTTTTCAAACTCTTTCTTGTCAAAATGACATATCGCTTCACCTTCATAAACTCCGAAAAGAAGTTCTTCAGCGAGCTTTCCGGATGATCTTGCCTTTTTAAAATATTCGACCGCTTTTTCGCAGTTATTCATTCTCTGATGGGCCTTTCCTACATAGACCATTGATGCCGCGGCATTGAATGAACCGCTCTGTTCTGACATCACTTTCTCAAATTGACTGATCGCTTTGGTATATTTCTGTATATCGTTGTCAAACTCAGTGGACTCGCCCGATTCACTTTCAAAAGTCTCAACAGCTGAAGCGTAATCGAATGCAAGTTTGTCGCTTTTTGATTTAACGGCTGAAGAAATGAGTGTTGCAATGACAACAATACCGATTATTGCAGCGACAGAGCCCAGAATGAAATAAGGATGAGCAAGCAGTTTGTCAATAAGCTTCATTCCCTGTTCCTGAAAAGCGTCATGTTCCGCAATATTAACGGAGTTTTCATCTTTTTTCTTGGGTTTCCTTGCCCCTCTCAGCTTTGAATATGCCATATGTTCCTCCAAAATAAAGTAGTCAAAAATCAAGCACCGCTGTTTATATTTAAATATGTATCAAATGTCAATTTTAAGGGAAATTCCATATCTGAGTTTTTCAGAACCAGTCTTTCTTTTTGAAGAACAGCGTGATTATTGCTGAAATTATGAGAGATATCACCATAAGTATTTCAAATGCATAGGGAGAGTTCTGAATCGGAAGAGGAATGTTCATTCCGTATATGGATGAAAAGAGCAGAGGTATTGTCAGAACGATCGTTATCAGGGTAAGAAGTTTCATTATATTGCTGAGTTTATTGGATATAATTGAACTGAAAGCATTCATCATTTCGCTGACAATGTTGTTGTAGATCGAGGCCATTTCTATTCCCTGTCTGCTTTCTGTGATGATGTCTTCGATCAGGTCATCGTTCTTTTCATTTGGAGGGACAATGCCGGCTTTCTTAAGTTTCATGGTCATGAATTCATTAGATTTGAGGGAAGTTGCAAAATATACAAGACTTTTTTCAAGGTTCAGGAGTTTTATGAGATCTTCGTTACGGCTCGTTTCCTGAATTTTTTTCTGAACTATGTTGATTACATTGCTAATCTGTTTGAGGTAAAGAAGGAAAAGCTGAGTCGTGTCAAAAAGAACGGAAAGAATGAAACCGTCCTTTTCAAGTGAACTGCAACCGGTCTTCTGCATTTTTTCGATCATTTTCTTTATGACCACGACTTCTCTGTTGCAGACAGTTACGATACTTCCGTTTGAAAAGATTATTCCAACAGGTATCGTTCCGTACATGTTGTCTGTGTTTGTCTCATCGTAATAAGGTATTCTCACAATGACCAGCTTGTTAAAATCGTCTTCTTCTATTCTTGCCCTTTCGTCCCAGTCAAGAGAATAGTCAAAAAGATCGGGGTGTATTTTCAGCTCTTTGCACAGAAAATCGATCTCTTCCTGATCGGGATCGACAACATTTATCAGAGTTCCCGGCTCGAGGGTGTTGATCTGTTTTAATTTTTTGTTTACAGGTTTGTATACCCTGATGCTTTCATGAATTGTCCCTTCCCTGTCCCTGATTATACCTGGGATGTGGGCAAACTGTTGTTCCTGTTTAAGCTGTTCCTCGCTGTCTACATCCTTTATGAGGTCTTTGACAGTTTTCCGCTCTTCCTCTGAAAGTGTTGCAAGTATCTGATTATGCATGGAATCGGGAAGTTCATAAAGAAGTTCGGCAAGCTCCCTGTTTGAAAGTTCTTTAGTCAGCTGGTTCTTTACTTCATCTTCAAAAGCCGAATAAATTTCAGCAGCTATCTCCTCATCAATGAACGAAAATATCTTAATGATCTCGTTGATCTTAAGAGCTTCAATGAAGTTAGCTATGACATCGGGAGGGTTGGATTCAACAAAAAGGCGGATGTCTTCATAAAGTCCATCCTCAAGCATCTCTCTGATCTCATTTACCAAGAGGGTATTTTTCATGGAGTCCTCCTGAAAAAAGACATGATGAAAACGGCTTGATACTATTTATTATTTACTTTTTTGCAAGTAAAAATCGTTTTCAATAATTCTTCTGATCGTACCCGTTATTTCTCTGATTTCTTATTAAAAGAGGTAAAAATAAATGAACACAGTTGACTCCATCCGTGGCATCAATCAGAATGTCGCTGATGAAGTAATGAAAGGATTTAATTTATAGGGGGAAAGTCATTCTTTTGCAGTTATCCATTTCTGTTGACAAACAGCCCATTTTTTTGAAATTGTTCTGTAATGTTCTGTTTTTTCAGGTTTTTCCAAAGAGAGATTTTTGAGCTCATCAGGGTCGCTGTTTAGATCAAAAAGTGTATCTGTGTTTTCTGTAATGTCATGAATATATTTATAATTTCCATCGATTATTCCGTTAAGGCGTGTAGCTGACCTTGTGAAAATGAATGCCGGCTTTTCTTCAGTTGTGTCATCAAGTAGGTTCTGCCCCTGCCAGTTTTCATTACTGTCCAGACCTGCAATATAAGCAAGTGTCGGAGCAAGATCGACATGCGTTCCGTTCCTTTTTGAAACAGTTCCTTTATTTAATCCCGGCATGCTGATAATAAGCGGAATTCTAATCGCCTCTTCATGAAGACTCTGTCCGTGCCCGGTGACACCGGTTCTTTTGCCGAACGCCTCGCCGTGATCGGCAGTTATGACCACTGCTGTATTATCAAGAAAACCGCGTTTCTCCATTTTTCCGACAAGTTCCTCTATCACACCGCTGACATATTCCTGTGCCTTTCTGTAATTTTCGACAGATCCTTTCAATTCATTTGTTGTAAGAGGTGAGTCATAAGGATAATGGGTTGAATAAAGAAACACAAAAGTGAAGAAATTCCGGCCGTTTTCAACAGTTTTGGACATAAAATCATAAGCTTCTGAAGCTGTGTCGGAATCTTTGACCTGATAACTGTAGAATTTGCCTCCTTTGCCGTATTTTTCCTTCAATGACAGAAAGTCTTTGAAAACTTTATATTTTCCGGCGAAATCTGAATTGCTCAGATTGTCATATGTGAACATTGAAGAGGCAAAAAAACCTGTTTCATATCCGGCAGAATTAAATTTTTCAGCAATTGAACTGCATTTAAATCCAGGCATATAATTGGTTATCGTCTCCTGTGCGGTTCCGGGAAGCGTTCCGCAGTTTGCCGAAATGAAACTTCTGCTGGTGCCAGGAAATGGTGTTCTGTATGAGTCGAATATTATTGAATTTTCCTTCATCTTTTCAATTATTTTAAAAGATTTTTCATCCGGGTTTCTAAGTGAAGTCATTTCCAGAGAAAGAGATTCGACCATTATTACGAGAATGTTTTGAACTTTGTTGTGATTTAAAACTCCTTCTCCACCGGAACTGCGGTCGCTGTTCCCGAAAATTAAAGCCCCGGGTGCCGAAAAACCGGAAATATCGGTATATTCTTTCATCATCAGTTTTTCTTTTGTAAAACTTCCAAGAAGCTCGATCAGCGGATTTCTGATCATTTTTCCAGTTTCAGCCCTGCCGAACTGTGCAAGGAATAAAAATATTGAAAGATTTAAAACAAGAAGTGCAAATATCAGCCACTGTTTTCTGAAAAATGGGGTTATCAGTTTTTTTCTTAACAGATAACATATTCCGCCTCCTGCCAGAAAAGAGAGAACAAGGATCAAAGCATTAAGATCGTTTAAGACATATGAGGCAAGTTCGTGTGATCCGGCACCGTTGAAACATATCAGCCCCCAGTTTATAAATGTCCTGAAATATTGATAAATAAGATAATTTGCATAGAAGAAAATGATTGCTCCGATAATTATGAGATGGTGGCTTATAAGCCGCATCTTTCTTTGCGGGATCTTGTCAATGAGAAAAAAAATTCCAATCGCAAGCATTGAATCAAGCGATGCAAAAAGAAAAGATACCGGCGGAGTTACAATGCTGAAGCCGTAACCGTTCAATGTGAGAAACAATCCGATCGCGGACTTAAAGAAAATGTTCATGACAATAGAGATAAAAAGAAAAAGGACTGAATCATAATTACGGAAAGTAAGCCATTTTTTTGCATAAACGCTCATTGCAGATCTCAATTAAATAATAAACAGTTGTTTAAACCGGTGCTTTTGTAACAGAAAAGGATGTTTTTTATTGAAAAAATCAATCAAAAATGGCGTTGACATATTTATAGATGATTATATAATTCACTTTGTTGTTGTTTAATACCTTTTATTTAAATATTCGACCGGAGGTGGTTAAGATGAAGAAATTGTTGGTTATTATGGTTGCAGTTTTTGCTTTTGCAACGATCAGTGCCGCTACAGGCGGAATGTTTTCCAAAGCCGATGTTAAAAAGATCGATTCAATTCCCGCAATGGTTACAAATGTGAGCATTCCTGTTAAGACAGATGAACTTTCACTTAAAAAATTCATCAAGGAAAGCTTTTACAAAAATTTCGGTATCGGTCTGAATGTCGAACCGCAGCTTTTCAAAGCTGTTGATATTGACGGTACTTCAATTTTCAAGTTTGCTGTAACTTACAAAGGGGTTCCTGTAGAAGGGACATACACAGTGCTTACAGTCAGAAACGGTAAAATTGACCGTATAAACAACGGGCTCGGCAGGATAGATCTCGATGTTTCAAAGCTCATTGCTCCTGAAATTGCAGTAAGATCGGCAATGAAAGTGAGAAACATCACAAAAATGCCGAAAAAATATTACACTGAAAAAGTTATCACAAAACATTTCGGTAATTATGTTCCGGCATACATAGTCAGATTCCCTGCGATACATCTTGCAGACAGCAGATTTCATGTTGTTGATGCTAAAACCGGAAAAGTTCTTAAATCAGGAAATTCAACATATTTCAATGTAGATGCCGATTATGAAATTCCTGATGAAGACGGTATTGACCCGGCTCTTGCAACAGATATGGCAAAAATCTGGAAGTTCAACCCTTCAGTAACACCCGATGTTATTGATGTTGAGCTTCCATGGGTCGCTCCGTATGATGATGCCGATCTTGAAACAGAGCAGCTCGGTTTTCTCACAACAGATAAAGACAGCGAAGGTATAAGAAAGATAAAGGCATTCAACTGTCCGAATGTTGGCGGCACGGTAAGTCTTGAGGAAATGATAGGTTATCCGATAAATGTTCCTCTCTGCAGTCCGACGCAGCTTGCAAACAAGCTTGATAACGGCAGTTTCATATATAACGACTGCGAGGATGGACATGAGTTTAAAGAAGAGAATATGACGAGTGATAAAATCGACAGATGTGCTGAAATATCAATGTATTACCATGCTTCAAAGATCTACAACTATCTACGCGGACTTTATAAAGATATTGACAGCACGGGAAAATTTTATCTTCAGAACAATGATGCCGAAAGACCGTTAAATGTCATTGGTAACTTCCAGATGCCTGATACAAGCGATCTTCAGGCATTAATGAGCGGTACGGCTAAACTTGTTGCGATGGACAACGCTTTCTTTTCTCAGGATAATCCTTCCATCGGTGATCTTCTCAGTCAGTTCGGTGTAAAGGGAGACCTTCTTGTTTTCGGACAGGGAACAAAGGGGGATTTCGGATTTGACGGGGATGTTGTTTACCATGAATTTGGACATGCAACCATTTACACAGCTGGCATTGTGGGAATGGAATTTACTGATAAATACGGAATTTCGAATGAACCGGGATCTGTTCATGAAGGTATTGCGGATACTTTTGCATTCCTGATGACAGACAATACCTGCACAGGCGAATATGCTTCAGAAGCGATCGTGAAATGGGCGCAGTCTCAGGGCGGAATGGTAGAGATGGATAAGGAAGGTGACTTCTACTGCATGAGAACTGCTCTTAATGAATACACTGTTTTTGAAGATTTTATCGGTGAAGTTCACTGGGACGGTCAGCCGCTTCTTGCTGCAAACTGGGCAATTTATAAGCTTATCAAGGGAAGTGATACGGATACTCAGATCCATCGCGACAATCTTACAAAACTTGTTCTTAAGACACTCTATTCTATCGGAAGTGCCGATGCATCATTTAAGCTCTGGGCTGATACTTTCATGGATGAAGTGGGAAAAGATGATAATTTTAAAGGAAAAAAGAGCGATATTGAAAAAATACTGAACGACAGGAACTTTTTTGAAGAAAAAAGAGCAAGATCTGCAAACGAAACAGTTAAAACGACATATATCGGAGCAGGTGGAACAGCATCTGAAGATGATCCGATGGGCGGCGGCGGCGGCGGAATCCCGATATCTGAGGATGGAGAAGATATAAATGTCGGACCGAGCTACCTTCAGTTCTATTTTGATGTCCCGGAAAATGCTGAAAAAGACGGACTTTCAATTACTGCATCAGTTGCTGCCGACAGCAGTAGTTCAATGATAGGCGGAATCGGCGGTGGCGGAGCTCCGGTCGTTGAAGTTTATTACAGAAAAGGTTCTCCGGTGGAATATGTGACCGGAGAAGAGTCGATGAAGACCGAAGTTCTTAAGGATGGAAAAGTCGAAGCTGACGGAACCGGTTCGATAAAGAACTGGGGAATTGCAGGAGTTGAGAAAGGGACAAGATATTATTTCCAGTTCATCAATACTGCCGCTGCCGCAGGAGTTATAACAAACATAAAGGTTGCTTCTGCTGATGTAAAAGAGGAAGTGTCAGATGAAGATACAGACAGCGAGACTGTTGATGAAGAGATCTCAATGGAAGACGATCTTCTTCCTGATGAAGAACAGGATCAGAAGAAAGACAAGTCTTCAGGATGTTCATTAACATTCTGAGGAGGTGCGGAAGAATTTTCTGAATGGAGGGTATTTTGAAGAATTTTATTAAACTGTTTTTCCTTCTTTCAATATCTGTGTTCCTCATTTCCTGCGGAACTGATGATGATGACTGTTTGTCCAATGTTGATTGCGGCGAAGGGTTTGAATGTAATATCGATACAGGAGAATGCGAACCGAAAGAAGGTGGCGACGGTGCTGCAGAGATTAAAGATGAAGGGTCGTCATCAACAGATGATCAGGATGAAAAGAATGACCAGGATGTTTTTGAAAAAACTGATGACGGCGGAATATATGTCCAGTGTACACCCGGAGATACAAAAGAATGCTATGAGGGTCCGAGCGGTTCATCGGGTATAGGTATTTGCAGTAAAGGTATAGCAACTTGCGTTGTTGACGGTACTGACTGGAGCGAGTGTGTCGGGCAGGTTCTTCCTGAAGCGGAGATATGCGGAGACGGGATCGATCAGGACTGCAATGGTGAAGATGCGACAGCTGAAACGGCCATTGATATTGACGGCGACGGTTTTACATACTGCACAGGTGACTGTTGCGAAACGACATGGGAATGTCCGACACCCGAAAGAGTCGGTCCCGGATCATTTGAAGTTCCCGGAAACGGTATCGACGATAACTGTAACGGTGTTGTTGATGAGGAGTCAAGCGGATGTGATGTGGGATTGAACGCTGACTCCAGCGACCCGCTTGATCTTGGAAAGGCAATGGATCTGTGCCTGGCGGAAAATGAAAGTGAATACGGGCTTGTAAGTGCCAGAATAGTTTTTCCCAATGGCAATGAAATGAGTGATCCGTATTCAGGACCGGATGGTAACGGCGGGACAACAAATAACCCCTCGATCGCTGTTCCCGGCAGTGCCTATTCAATTCTTCCGGGAATGGGTAATTTTGTGAAACCTACTCAGGGAACTAATTTTTTAATTCTTTCAACCGGGCAGGCAAAAACGAAGATCGATAACCTTGATACAGACAATTTGACTGAATCATCAGCTCCTGAAGACTGGTACCTGTTTCATGACAGTAAATTCCCGGATTCACCGAATTGCGGGCTTCTTGCTGAAAGTCCGGGAGAAAATCCTGTCAGAGATTCAGTAATGCTTGAACTTGTTGTCAGGGCTCCTAATAATGCTGCGGCATTCAGCATAGATATCAATTTTCACAGTGCTGAATTTCCTGAATATGTGTGTAAAGGATTCAATGATTTTTTTGTAATGCTTCTTGACAGTACATTTACTTCAACAGACATGAATCTTCAGAATCCGGCTGACAAAAATCTCGCGATGGATGAAAACAAAAATTCAGTAGGAATTAATCTTGCAAAATCAGGACTTTTTAAAGTATGCAAAAACAAGGTTTTCCCTCCGACAAATTTTCCAGGATGTCTGGATGATACTGAGCTTCAGGGAACAGGATTCGAAGGTCATGGGGCAACTGGCTGGCTTGTTTCCCGCGGTAATATTGTGCCGGGCGAAGAGTTTAAGATCAGAATGGCAATATGGGATACAGGGGATCATATTTATGACAGTCTTGTCGTTCTTGACAATTTCAAATGGTATGAATCCGCTCAGAAACCGGGAACCGGCGAAAAGTAAAAATCTGATAAAATAAAAATGCCCCCGAAAAAAACGGGGGCATTATTAATAACCGGAAGGTTGCTCCTGGGATCTTCAGCATTGACGCCTGATGGCGATAATTGATTTGAAGTTATCACAGTGTTGGTGTTGTTAAGATTGCGTTTCCGCAGTTTTGACCGATGAATGAAGAACAACTACTTCCCTTTTTCAATTTAAAAAGATCTCACACGACACATTATAAGCAATTTGCGTGCCAAACATTATTTGATCGTTGATCGATGTTTTTGTCAGCATAATCCCTTAAACGAGTTAACTGTGTTATATTTCTGTTAATATGGCTGATATCGGAAAAATTGTGTTTACTAAAGTTAAAGCCAACTGTTAAGCTTGGTTAACAGTAAAAAAGGTCAGTAAATTATAAGATAACTTGAAAGAGGTATTTCTGCACGGTAGCCGGAAGGATCTGTAACTACCGGAGTATAATTTTCACCATTGAGAAATGCTGAATATGAAAATGTATTCAATCCACCTTTTTTTATTTTTTCAGTAATATCAATGTTTATAAGTTTAACATCCTGTCCCGGACACCAGCCCGCTCTGCCGAAAGGCCATGATCCATACTGGTTGGGGACAGTTCCTTCACTTACAAGATCGAAGCATCCGCGCGAAGTCCCTGCATTACTGAAATCGGTTACGAATGAAGTGCCGTTCACTTTGAAAACCGATTCAAATTTACAGAATTCGGCACAGTTTTCCTGTTCAGAGCCGTTGCCGTGTCCTGTAATATATGCGGATATAAGAACTTTTGTGCTTGACTGCGGAATGTCAATGTCAGTGTTATCCCAGTGTTCGTTATATTTTTCATCAAATGGAACTGTTCCATTAAAAAGAGGGATGATCTGTATGGGTTTTGCTGTTGATTCATCTTCAATAAAAATAATGTCAAGATAGTTTATATACTGATCACCGGCAACTGTAAACTTGAATTTATATTTTCCTTTATTTTTAAGGAAAGGAAGCATCGGTGTTATATCCGTGAGCCATTTTCCGCTTCTTCCATAAGTTGTGATCCATCTGCCGATTTCCGTATTACAAATTTCAGTAAGATCATTTTCACATAAAAAAAGCTGTTCAATTCTGTCCCATTCACATGATTTCTGTGACTCGCAGATCTGTTCAAGCAGAATGAAAAGCCGACCGGGTTTTGTAAAAGAAGGGATGTCAGCGGTAAAGAAAATGTCTTTTACCCAACCTTCCTCAGGAAATTTTACTCCGTTCAAGCCGTTGATCTTTGTGCTTTTTTCACTGTTTTCAGAAAGAAAGAGTTCAAGTTCATATTCGTAGTTATAAAGTTCCGCTTCCTTATACAGAAATTCAAACCTCGGATCTGAGGATGATGATTCCCAACTGTGAAAGCTTCCTGATGACCGGATTTTCTGAAAGCGGTCAATTCCGAGAAAGAAATCAGAATATTTTTCAAGCCATTCTGTAAACCAGCAATTCAGTTCTCTTGCCGGTTTTGTAGTGAGATGGATCCTTTTTTTAATACCCGGTGCTCCGCCTATCTGAAGAGAATCCTCAATGGTTTTCTTGAGCTGTTCCATTTTTGCACTGAATGTTTCAGCAGTGCCGTCAACAAGGAAGAAATAGTGAGTGTTGTCAGGAGTTCTGTCAAAAAGTCTGATCATGTCCGTTTTCCAGATCGCTGTGCTTTCAGAGTTAGATGCTCTGTAAAATATGAAAATATAGTTTTCATCAGCAGATCTGTTTTGAGCGAAATTCCAGTCACCGGTTTCAAGAGAGATGGTAAAATCTCCTGCTGTATTGCCGAATTCTATGCCGTATGGACCTTCTTCAAGGTTGTTTTGCTCATCTGCATCAGGATTTTCATCATCACTGATCTCATCTGTCATTTCGTTATCAAAGATCAAATTGTCCGGATCTGAAACGGTATCATTGTCCGGAGTATCTTTGTTCGATGTTGAACATCCGGAAAGAATCAGTAAAAAGAACAAAAAATAAATGATCTTGGTGTTTTCTTTCATGATAAATACCTGAATTTATTGTTTCTAATGAGAATTTTATTAAAAAAGTACAGCAGAGCAGCCACCGCTGGTCTTTTTCTTTACACCTTCAAGACGGCAGTTCGGATCACAACCGTCAAAAGGTTCGGTGTTTCCGTCATCACACTGTTCACCGTATTCAAGCTCTCCGTTACCGCAAACATTTTCCGCTATTGTATTGCCTGAATTGCCTGAATTTCCTGAATCACCGGAATTGCCGGAATCACCGGAGTTACCTGAATCACCGGATTCTTCAGTACATCCGGATTTATCCCAGCCGGAGCAGTCTTTCAGACATTTTGCTGTGCCGACGGGAGGTGTGCTGGCAAGTTTACTGCATGCAATTGTTTCACTGTCACAAATTTCACCTGTATCAACATTGCTGTTACCGCAAAGATCACCGCCGCCCCCTTCACAAGTTGATGTGTCATAACCGCGACAGTCATCGCGGCAGTTTGCGTATCCTCCTGTGAAAGAATCATCTATCATTGTGCATGGCCTTAAATTTCCGTCACAAACTTCATCTCCTTCAGTAAGGTCGTTCCCGCATGATGCAACGACTTCTGTTCCTTCCGGAAGAATTTTATCCGAAATGCATTCATACCCGGACCTGACTTCATTGTAATCACATTTTGCTATGCACGCTCCTTCATAACATTCAACACCTGAATTGCTGTTGTAACAGTCTGAATTTTTTGTGCAGTTCGCTGAACAATATCCACCTGTCCAGCCGGAATCGGTAATACATTTTACAGTGGCGGCAGTGTTAAGACAGTCGTCAGCTTTTGAACAGGGATCGCCCGCTTTTCCTATACCGCCCGTATCGCATTCGTTGTCAACGGTTCCGTCACAGTCATCGTCCCTGTCGTAACCGTCACCGAAGCAGAGGTCGATATCAGCAGTTGAGATGCATGCACCGCATGTTCCGTTCTTTGCACCGTTGACCATTGCATTGGCATCAACAATACCGAAACCGTAGCATGGACAGTGATCTTTGGCATTCTGAAGCCAGTTTGTTGAAGTCGGCTGGATTGTTGACCAGCCACCTTTTGAACATGTTTTCGAAGTTTTTGCGGCACTTGCTTTCACACAGTTCATAATACCTGAAAAAGTCATACTTGTGTTAGCAGCAATCATTAATGCAACAGCTCCGGCTGCAACGGGAGTGGCGGCACTCGTACCTGAAAAAACACTGGTATAGTTGAGATCACTTAAATTGTCTCCGTCGTATCCGGTCGAATAGTTGTAACCGTAAGTTCCCTGAATATCGACGGTGTAATTTCCTGCTCCCGCACTGACATCAATTTCAGAACCGAAATTGGAATAGCTTGCCATTGATCCGTTTGATTCAAGAGCACTTATCGTGAGCATATCATCATCCTTAAGAAATCCCTGATAGGATGTGTTGCATCCGTCGTTTCCAGCGGCCCACAGAAAGATTGTTCCCTTTCCGCCTCGACCGTTTATTCTTCCATAATCTACAGCGGCAGACTGGTTGTTATCGGCAGGGGAGGAAATGCAGTTACCGTAGTTGTCGGTACCCTGAGGTCCCCAACTGTTGCTTACTACCCAGGCGCCCTGATCAACTCCGTATTGAAGAGCATCCTTTATAGTTGTGGGATAGAGATATGTTCCTCCGATGAGCCGTATCGGAATTATCGGACATCCCCAGCATGCGGCGGCGACACCGAGACTGTTGTTGGTTTTCGCCCCTGCAAGTCCGGCACACGATGTTCCGTGCGGAACCCCCTGATGGTCATCCTGTGCCTTGTTGGGGTTAGCGTCACTGTCATTTGATATGAAGTCGTATCCTGAAAGAACATTCAGATCAGGATGGGTCGTGTCAACACCGCTGTCGACTATTGCTATTTTTGCATCTTTCCCCGCACCTGTTTCAGTGTCCCAGGCATATTGAGCAAGGATCTGAGTGAGATGCCACTGATTGCTGTAATATGTGTCGTTCGGGGTGGTGGTCTTGAGCTCCATGTGCCAGAACCAGTTTGGCTGAGCCCACCTTACGAGGTCTTTTTCAACCAGAGAGTTG
>Ga0116183_1000743_pt1 | contig 37889 bp, 38 predicted proteins | sample AD_UKC078_MetaG_FD_89753 | JGI IMG/M metagenome (GOLD analysis project Ga0116183, IMG submission 89753) | Active sludge microbial communities of municipal wastewater-treating anaerobic digesters from USA - AD_UKC078_MetaG | ecosystem: Engineered > Bioreactor > Anaerobic > Digestate | place: USA...
ATATTTTACCTCCGCGATAATTCTAACTATATCTATATAATTTAATTCAAATTTTCATCGTCGTCAAGAGGAATTTGTTATATACCGTGAAAAAAATTTATTTTGACGCATATGTGTCATTTTGGTTCTTAGCTCCATATGTGTCATTTTTATACCGCAGGGCAGTTTGACACATATGTGTCAAATTTTGTCGGGGAGTAGCCGCGGCGCATGTAGCTCCATATGTGTCAATTTTTTCGTCGGGAAGCGCCGCCGCATATAGCTCCATATGCGTCAATTTTTTCATCGGGGAGCGGCGCGACGCATATAGCTCCATATGTGTCAATTTATATCGAGGAGCAGCGCGGCGGGTATAGCTCCATATGTGTCAAATTTATTTTGACACATATGTGTCAATTTATCATCAGGAAGCGACGTGACGCATATAGCTCCATATGTGTCAATTTATATCGGGGATCGACGCGGCGAGTATAGCTCCATATGTGTCAAATTTTTCGTCAGGGAGCGACGCGGCGCATATGTGTCATTTTTTTCATTGAGGAGCAGCGCGGCGCATATGTGTCAATTTATATCGGGGAGCGCCGCGGCGTATACAACGCCATATGTGCCATTTTATTATCGGGGAGCGGCGCGTCCTTGACCCAATTTAATTATCTTTTAGCATCTTTATAATATGTTTTGCTAAATTCTCATTTATTTCTTTATGTCGTGGAACCGGTTGAGATATATTTGTTTTTGGATTCTGAAACCAGTCATGTTTTCCTCCATGCCTAATAAGGACGCATCCAAAATCGCTGATTTTTTTTATTAATAGTTCTCTTTTCATGATACTAATAATTCGCCGATTTTCCTTATACAAGGAATTTCCCCTGAATTAATATCATGATAAATATCTTTTAAATTTTCAACCAACTCTTCAAAAGACAATCCCTGGGTTTGGTAATCAGGATATTCTTCGAGGTATCCTAACCACATATCCTTATCATTCCAATAAACATATTTTATTTTTTCCATAACTTTATCCAAAATTATTATGTTGTATAATACTCAAAAACTTGATAAAAGTCAAGAGGCGTCCTGCGCGAACAATGCAAAAGCGCCAAGCGTCCTTGTAGGTTCTGATGATGGATTTTATGTTCAAAAAAATACTACAGCCGGAGCAGACTTTTCGAGAGAGAATAAAACAATTGAAGAAAGAAATTGAATTTTTAAAGCAAAAGTAATATATTATATACAAATAATAAAAGAAAGGGAAAAATATGGAAAGAAAATTTTCTTTAGAATATTGGATAGACGACGGGTGGTATGTTGGTAGATTAAAAGAAATTCCGGGAGTTTTCAGTCAGGGCGAGACTTATGAAGAACTTGAAAAAAATATTTTAGAAGCCTATTCTTTAATGCAGAAAGAAAATGAAATAATTCCTTTTACAAATACTTTTGAAAAAGAGTTAAGGTATTTAATATAATTACGTAAAGAAGATTTATAAAATAGAAAAACAACTGTTAAAGTCGGAAAAAATATTTATCTCATATGTGTCAATTTATTTTTTATCGGAGCGCGACGCGGCGCATATAGCTCCATATGTGTCAATTTCCAAAAAATCGCCGGATAATTTTTAACGCCAATAATGTTGACTTCTTTTTTTTTCTGTATTATAAAGTTGTTATGAATAAAACCGATTTGCCTAAATACGACATTCTCTGGGACGATATAAATATCAATCCTTCCGTTCAACTTAAATTTGGTATTAAAAGAAGACTGTTGCCTTTATCGAGGCAGTTTACAAATAGCAGATCCACTTTATACTACGTTAACGAATTTGTCGAACTATCCGGTAAATGGGATAATTCGCCGGGATTCGGCTCTTTATTATCGTTAAAGTTAAAAAACATATATAAAAAGTCAATCCGTATCGCCAGATTGGTTTTTCCGGCGGAAAACGGATTGGATAACTATCTAAATAATTTTAATTCAAAAGATATATCTTTCTTAAGAAACGGCTATCAATCGTGGTCTACAAGCCGAAGTTACAGAGTAAAGGACAAACCCTTGAGACCTTGGTTGCAGTTAGTATCGTTGGCGTCCAGCAATCTTTCCAACCTGCCTTCAAACACGTCGGGCAATCTGTCTTCCGAAATGTTCTCCGTTATCACAGATTTAAAAAAAAGCGATTCGTTCCTGATAGGTCAAAGCGCGCCTTTTAACCAATTCTTCTATATAAGGTTGATTCTTCATAAAAGAGAGTCTAAAACTAACTATTTTGAATTGGTTTTTGATTTTGGCAGAAAGATGATGAAACCCAATCAAACCATTAACTTAGACGGCATCTTAATGGCTAAAGGGGATACGCTGGATATTCAATCTCATTATTTCAAATATATCAAAGAGAAGATGAGTATAAAAACTTTAAAAGAAAATATTAAGGGGTGGTCTTCTTGGTATTATTATTACAACAAAATTTCTCCTAAAGATATTTACCAAAACATGAAGGCGATTAAAGATCATTCGCTTGATATAAATCTAATTCAGATCGACGATGGATATCAGAAATTTGTCGGCGATTGGTTGGATCTGACTTCTCAATTTTCGGGTAAAATGAAAGAGATTGCCGGCAGAATCAGAGACGAAGGTTATACTCCCGGTATATGGCTTGCTCCGTTTATTGCCGACAAAAACTCATATCTTGCGAAAAATTTTCCCAACTATATATTGCGGACAGATTGGGGCAAGCCGATTTTGGGGGGCTACAATCCCGTTTGGCCGGGAAAATTTTACTACGCCCTGGACATTACAAATCCGCGTTTTGAAGAGTACATAAGAGAGGTTGTCTGGACGTTTACCCGCGAGTGGGGATTCAAATATCTCAAACTTGACTTTTTATACGGCGGATGTATGAGAGGCGGCAATCACAACGACATCGCTTATTCGAGAGCCGAAGCGCTAAAACGCGGCGTTAAAATTATTAAGGAGACGGCCGGACCGGATACTATACTATCCGGTTGCGGAGCGCCTTTATCCTCCTGTATAGGATTGGTAGATGCTATGAGAGTCGGTCCGGATACCGCCGCTTACTGGAAAAAATTAGTCGGAACATTTTTACAAACGGGAGCGATGATTGGAGCTAGAAATTCAATGCGGAATTTTATCGTTAGAAGTTTTATGCATAATAATTTGTGGCTTAACGATCCGGACTGTATTATGGTAAGAGAACAAAAAACCAAATTGACTCAAAACGAAAAAACGACGCAAATTAATGCCATAATTCTCTCCGGCGGAACTTTAATTTACAGCGATAACTTTGCCGAGTTATCCGAGAAGGACTTTCATCTGATAAAACTAATCGGCAGTATTAGCGACGAATGCTTTGCCGGCGATTCTATTCCAATCGATATTATGGAGAGAGAACTGCCTGAAATATACTATAATACGGCGGGATATATAGGAATATTTAACTTTTTATCGATAGATCGAGATAAACATGTTAATTTCTCCAAAATAACTCATAATAACAAAAGAATAACTAAATTAACGGACGTATGGAGTTCGGAAGTCGTAGACGTAACCGACGGAGAACACGTTTTTAAAAAAATGCCGAAACGCTCTTCAAGGCTATTCCGGATTACCGGATAACCCTCGCAAATTTTACCCGTAAAAAAAACGGGCGGCAAATTTTACCGTCCGTTCAATTTTATCTATGGAGATTTATGGAGATAAAAAAGTATTATTACATCAAATACCAGCAAACGCTGATACCAAATCTAGACTGAGAGCCTATTAACAATCCGACGGCGTTTGCGGTATTGCCGTTTGAAATATCCATAAAAACGGCGCGAAATCTTGTTGTAAATTCGTTAAAATCTTTGATAACGTAAGTATAATAAAGCCCCGCCGAGAATCTCCTAAATTTTATGTCTAAACCGATTTTGGCATTAATACCGGGGCTCCACGCAAAATTCCCCGCGCTTTTCACTCCGTATAAAGATCTCCACGTCTCGACTTTGGCAATCTTATCGGGATACCAGCTAAAAGTGAAATTTGCTCCGACAGTAATATAGGGCATCAGCCAAAACGGAGCTCTAAGCCCTAAGTTTAGACCGACGAGCATATCTATCCTACCGCTTGAAGCGTTATCCATCGGCAATATCGTCAAATCCGTCTCCAACATAAATACGCTGGCAAGGAATCTGAGTTGAATAGAATACTCCATCGCCGCAAAAATATTTGCTACCGCCAAGGTTTGCTTTACGTTCTCGGGGACCTCGTCGGCGACCTCCGGACTTAAACCTAACGACGAGTAGTCTTTATTAGCAATCATACTTATAGACTGAACAAATCCAAAAATATTTGCCGTAGACATATTAATCCCAAGCCCTACTTGAGGTCTAGATTCGTCCGTTTTACTACTCTTTCCGAACGACAAAGTAGCGGTCGACAGTAAAAAAACCGCCAATAACGCTACAGCTTTTATTTTATTTGATTTTATCATACGCCCTCCAAAAAAATTAGCAAGCTAACTCTAATTGAAATATAACTCTTTTTTTTTATTTTTCAAATTTATTTTATTCTTTTTACTTTTTTAACTATAAATATTATAATAATTAAAAAAAATAAAATTTAGCCGCATATATTTATCGACAAAATAAGACAAATAATTTATTTTTTTATATAATTTTCATCGGGATCTAACAATATGAAAAGAATAATAGACGCGAACATAAACAGAGTCTGCGAAGGACTTCGGGTAATTGAGGATATTTGCAGATTTGAACTGTCTCGAAACGAATACGCTAAAGAATTAAAAGCGATAAGGCATTTTATCCGTAAAAAACTTTCGATAAATAATTTGTATCTATCCGTCAGGGACTCTATAAACGACGGCGGTAGGAAATATCAGGAAATCGAAGGGAGTAGAAGCAACGTAGCCGACTTACTAAAGGCAAATTTCTTGAGAGTGGAAGAGGGACTCAGAGTTCTTGAGGAGACTTCAAAAGTCGACGATTTTTTGAGAAAATATATATCGGAGATTAAAAAGTTTAGATTTGATATATATTCTTTAGAAAAAAATCTGCTGTTATCTTTAGAGTCTTCAAAAATCTCATTAAAAAAAGTAGCGCTAATTAAAGCCGAAATTTCCAGCGATTTCGATAAAATTATAAATAATTTGGAGCAGGATCAATATAACGCGATAGAAATTGAACCAATTGATATAAGCAAACTTCATTTACTGAAAATGGCGGAATATTTACAACGATACGCCGTAAGTCGCAATATAACGTTGATATTAAGAAATTCTCTCGATATAAGCCTTACCTTAAATAATAGCGCTATGACGGCGGACTCTTCTTATCTGCCTTTGGAATATATAAAAAAAACGTATAAAGGAAAAGTCGGTTTTTTTACTAAAATTAACGAGTTTGATAATATAAAAGAGAATTTTGATTTTTACGAAATACTTTTGGAGGAGTCGGAAAATCTTAAAGAAGACTTAAATAAAATATTTTCAGGCGACGTCTTAAATAAAGTTTTTATTTTTGATAAAACCGATATTGACGACAAATATTTTCAATTTAATTTAGGTTTTTATCTTTGAATCCTAAAATATTACAATCAATAGGCCGATAAATTTTATTATGATAAAAAAACGTTTTGTAGCGATTATTATATTATGCCTCTCAAATTTTAACGCTTTTTCTTTTGAGGAGGTAGGGGTAGCAAGCTGGTACGGTCCGAATTTCCACGGGAAATTGACCGCCAACGGCGAAAGGTTTAACTCTAACGACTTTACAGCCGCGCATAAAACGCTTCCTTTCAACAGCATAGTCAAGGTAGTATCTTTAGAAAATAGTAAAGAGGTAATAGTAAGAATTAATGATAGAGGTCCTTTTGCTAAAGGAAGAATCATAGATTTGTCAAAATGCGCGGCGGAGAGCTTGGATTTGATCAAAAAAGGAACCGCAAAAGTAAAAATAATACTGCTTGAAAAGGGGGACGCAAAATACCACCGCTATTCTTCGCAAAAATATACGATTCAAGCGGCTTCGTTTGCCAATCCTAGCAACGCAAATAAAATGTTGGCGAAACTAATTGAAAATAACGTTAACGCTAAACTTAAAAAGGTTACCGGCGATCGAACGTATTATAGGATAGTTATGGAAAATTTAAACTATTCCGAACTTCAAAAATACAGGGTTAAACTTCACGTTTTGGGTATTCATAATTATCAAACGCAAAAAATGTAAATATCTTAAGAATTCTAACTTGTTCTCTTTTTCTTTGCTTCGTCGATTTGAGCGATATGCTTTTCAAGGAGCGATCCCCAAACGTCGATCTGTTTCCTGCAATTATCGATCTTATCGACGTCGCCCAAAAGTTGGTTTATCCTTAATAGAGCTTTTTGGCAATCTATCGCTTTTTTCAGATCTTCTATATCTTTTGTGCTTAGCTCAAATTTTTCCCTGTAAGCGTTTGAAGCGTCGATTAACAATTTTTGAACGGTAGCCAGATGAGCTCTTCTATCTTGAAATCCCAATTCTCTCGGATCGTCGAGCTTTTGAAACCTTCTCATATCGAATAAGTTTTTTGCGATCGTTGCGAAACGAGCCGCAACTTCTACAAACGACCACTTCCATTTAGAATTTTCGCCAAAATCGTCCTTTATTCTATCGATGGAAACCCCAATTTTTTTTATAAAGTTTAATCTCTCTTTATCGGAAAAATCTGAAATTCTAGCCAAATTATCGGCATAATCGTTAAAAGGAACGTCTAAATAGTTGGTTACGACCTTTTCAAAATTCATAAGAACTTCGTATATTAATTGTCTCGCCTTTTCTAAATATGCCGTATTTTTTACCCCAAGCATATAAAGGCTTAGTTCGTTCATTGAACAGAAGATAGATATTTGATTTAAGATCGCATTCGCTATTTGAAACCTCATAACCGGTTCTTTCTCTTTATTTTTGACTATTTCAAGAGAAAAATTTTTAATAGTTCCGCTTATTTCGTCTATCTTGGCCTTGTAGAAAGTAATTTTATCTTGAAAATCCTGTCGTTGCTGATCCGTTATTTTTCCCATTGTTTTCCCCAAAGATATATTATAAATTAATATTCGGTATAATACAGGATTTTTTTAAATTTAACTAAAAAAATATTTTTTTTTTGCCGCTATTCAACGTTTTTTAATCTTGACAAATACTTTACTATTCTATATTACTACAATTATTATGAAAAAATTTATTTTTCTAACGCTATTTTTTTATTCGTGCGCATCTTCGTCTTATAAAGAAAAAATTATGAACGACGAAGAGTTCAAAAAAAATGTCTATACAATCTTGATAACTTGCGACTCAGGCAAACGGCAAAAAAGCGCGACGCTTTTTCGAAGCGTTAAAGGCGTAGACGCGGTTATAAACGACTCTTTAAAGAACTACTCGGATATTGATAAAGCGCTTAATTATATCTTATTAATATCCCCAAATTACAAAGGGGACGTCGTTGCGAGGTTGTATATCAATATCTCTTTGCTATATTATTACAAAGGGGATAGAAAAATGTCGGACAAATATTACAGAATTGTCGAAAGAGAGATGATTTTTAGCGATGAAACTATAAGAGTTTTTAGAAAGATTATGAAAATATATCCGGATTATTAAGATTTACTATATTCCGGAAGTTTTACAATAAAAGTCGTACCTAAGCCGACTTTACTTTTGACCTCGATAGTTCCTTTATGATAATCTACAATCGATTTGACGATATTTAGTCCTATGCCAAATCCTGAAAATTTTTTATCCTGAGACTTCATTATTCTGTAATATCTGCTAAAAATATACGGCAAATCTTCCTCTTTGACGCCTATGCCGCCGTCGGCTACGACAATTTTTACAAAGCCGTCTTCGTCGCCTATTGAAACAGACAGACTCCCGTTGTCGACGTTATATTTAACGGCGTTGTCGAGAAGATTGAGAAATAAGTTTCTTATTTGAGTTTGTTCTCCATAAATATATTTGTCTCCGGTTTTCTCAAAAGCGACATTAATCCCTCTCGGTTCCGCCAAAATAGTAATGTTATCGATCAAATCGGAGATGATTTCAGTAACGTTAATAGGGTTTAACTCTGATTGAGATATTCCGCTTTCAAACCTCGATATTAATAGCAGCCCCTCTATCATTTTAGTCAACTTATTTATTTCGACGAGCGCGCTGTTAAAAATTTCTACGTACTCTGTTACTTTACGTTTTCTTTTTAACGCCACTTCTATCTCCCCTTTCATTATAGCGAGCGGCGTTTTTAAATCGTGCGACAGATCTTCGATCAGACGTTTTTGAGCGGTAAATGAATTCTCCAATCTATCGGTCATATCGTTAAAAGTGTTGGCTAATTTCGATACTTCGTCCTTAGAATCCGGCAAATTAATTTTCATTTTAAGATCTTTTGCGTTTATTTTATTCATAGCGTCGATCATTTTATTAATTGGGGATAAAGTAATATTTGTTAAAAATATGCCAAATAGTCCGTTGATAAAAATTATAATCGGTAGTAGAAAAAAGAAAATAATTTTTAAATTAGTCGTCGCATAATGAAGCGTTCTTAAAGAAGCGCCGATTCTTATAATGTAAGTAAAATTCCGGTCTATCGTAACGGGAGTCGATAAAAATCTTAAAGATAAATATTTGCCTTTTTGAGTCTCAAAGTTAAAGTTAAAAATATTTTCGCCCGACTTCATGCTCTCTTTTTCTTTAACGGAAAGAGGCATGATCTCTTTATATCCTTTATGGGAAGCGGCTATCAACTCAAGGTTTGAGTCAAAAATATGCGCTATGATATTGAAATATTTTGGATCTCCAAACTCTACGGACGTCCGGCTTTTTATAAGTTTGTAAAAATATTGATTGATGGTATCGTCCAAAGATTTTGAGTTAATGATCTTGTCGGCCTTGGATTTTTCATTTTCCCAGACAGTTTCTATACTATCCGATAAACTTACGGCGGTAGTTCTTAAAAAACCGTCTATATCGTCATATAATTTTTTCTCCAGATTAATATAAAGGACTACGGCAAATAAGGAGAACAAAGTCGTCGACAGAACCGTAAAGACCGTCATATTTTTGAATCGTATAGATTTGTATAACAACCTCATTCTTTAATGGAATATCCTCTGCTTCTGACGGTATGAATTAATTTCTTATCGTAACCTTTATCTATTTTATTTCTTAGATAGTTGATGTATACGTCGATAACGTTTGTAAACGAATCAAAATTTATTTCCCAAACGTGTTCCGTTATCATAGTTCTGGTAACGATAGATCCTTTATTTCTCATAAGATATTCCAGTAAACTAAACTCTTTCGAAGTTAGAGCTATTTCCTTTCCGCCCCTATAGACTTTATGAGCGAGCAAATCCATATCAAGATCGTGAATTTTTAATCGCGTCGATTCGGAGTTGTTCTTATTTCGTAGAAGCGCTCGAATTCTAGCTAGAAATTCCTCAAAAGCAAACGGTTTGGTTATGTAGTCGTTAGCCCCGAGATCTAATCCGGAGACCTTATCCTGAGTTGAATTTTTTGCCGTAAGTATAAGTATCGGTATATTTTTGCCCTTTTCTCTTAATTCGGCGCAGACGGTCAGTCCGTCTTTTATCGGAAGCATCAAATCCAAAACAATCAAGTCAAAGGAGTGATTTAAAGCGAGATACAACCCCTCTTCCCCGTCTCCCGCTATATCGACGACATATCCCTCTTCTTTTAATCCCCTTTTAATAAAATTCGCTATTTTCTCTTCGTCTTCAACAACTAATATACGCATATCCCGTCTCCCTAATATTAAAAAAATAATATTATTTATTAACTATTTATCTAATCAAGTCAATAACGATTCGCTCGTATTAGAATTATTTAACTCTGTTTTAACCGTCGTCTAATAGAAAATATCGTATAAGTAGACAATATTCTTCATAAGTCTTCCTTTCTGTTTTTTTATCTTCTCTGCGTTTTTGAAAAGAAAAATCGCGGAGTTTTGTTTAGACGACGGTAGTCCGGAATTATTTTACAAAAAACAGTTTGACGGGTATCGTCTGATCGGCGATAAACATCTTGTCTTTTTTGTCGATATAACCGGCGTAAAACTTAGTAGTCAAGTAATAAGTAGCCCCTACTTCGCCGCTGATATGAGAATCCTTATCTATAACAATCAACACGTCCGTATTGTCTTCGTCTCCGCTGTTAGTTACCGCCGCGTAATCTCCGTCCTCTCTGCTTAGTTCCCTTTTTTCCGTAATTACTCCGTTTTCTTCCAGTTCGTAAATAAAGTCTCCGTTGTCCGGATAGTATGTATAGTACTCTTTATCATTTTTATCGTATTCAAATTCAACCGCATAGAAAACTCTGTATTTATAAGAAATGGGATTTTCCAATAGTATATCCACTCTAAGAGAGTTTGCGTCGTAGCAAGAGATTACTCCTCTGATATCGCATTCCGCTACTATAGAAGATTTATTATCGCCAACGGGCTCTTCTTTGGGGGAAATAATCCAATCATCCGGGGAGTATGCATCGTAGACGTCGTCAACCCGAAAAGAGTACCTGCTTGGTAAAAAATTTTTCTGGGCAAACAGCGCAGACGTCGTTATTAACGCTAAAAAAATAATACATACTTTTCTCATCAAAGCCTCCTATAATAATACTATTGTTAGTATAATACTTTTTTAAGGAAAAAAAATAATTAATTAAATAAATTAAAAAAATTTATATTCATTTTTTCAAGCGAGCGCTCGTCGATTTTTTGAGATGGGAAAATGACACATATGGAACAAATATTTTTAATTAGTAAATTAAAAAACAGACGGATTACTCAAACTATAATGTTTTTATTGAAAATATTAAATAAATATTATATTATTTGTTTCTACTAATAGGAGGAGAAAAAATGATAAAAAAATTTGTCGCGCTAATATTTTTAATTATCTTGTTATCCGGTTGTTACGAGGGCTATCTGTCAAAAGACGGCGGCGATCTTGCCCAATATCTCGAACCGTCAAAATTAAAAGAGCTTACGGACGCTCCCGACGAAAATATCTGGATAATAGACGTTCGTCCAACGGCCGTTTATGAAAAAAGCCATATTCCGACGGCAAAGTCGTTTCCGTCTTCGGAAGTTCTTAAAAGATTGAACGAATTGCCGAAAGATAAATCTTTGATAGTTTATTGCGAAACCGGAGGGAGAGCTCAGGCGGTAATAAAAATGCTTGAAAAAGAGGGTTATACAAAAATGATGAACTGGGGAGGCAATACCAGATGGCCTTACGAGTTTGAAAAGCAATAACCGCAAAATACTGCTAGATAATAGTTAAATCCCCGATTTTGTCGTAAGAATATCCGCCTAAACGGTAGATTCTTTTGATAAAATCGGGATTTTTGAGAGATTTGACGAATATATCTAGTTTTTTGTCGGAAACAAATCTCTCCAATGTTAAGAAATCGTATTCTTCCTCAGTTATAGGGATAAAATCCAGTCCGTATATTTTTGACGCCGAATAAACGCCGAGCCCCGCGTCCGCCGTCCGGCTTTTAACCGCCAAAGAAACCGCTATGTGAGTGTTTTCAACCCGATCGTAACCGTTGATTGAGCGGGGATTTATATCGCTCTTTTTAAGCTCAAAATCAAATAGTATTCTGGTTCCCGATCCCATCTGCCTATTGACGTATCGTATATCGGGATTTGTAAGGTCTCTTATCGATTTTATATTCTTGGGATTACCTCTTTCAACTATAATTCCCTGAATTCTTTTTACGCATTTAATTAGCGCCGTTTCCCCTTCCGAAAAATGTTCTTTTATATAATTAATGTTATAACTACCCGACTCCTCGTCTAAAAGGTGAATTCCGGCGAGATGCGCCTCTTTTCTTTTTATCGCCATCAACCCCGCCATACTCCCGATATTTGAGGAGGATACGTACATTTCTCTATTATTTATTCTACATATATCTATAATTTCATCTATCAAAGGGTCGTGGCTTCCGCCGATAATCAACGCGTTGTCGATTTCTTCTTTTTTTCGTAAAAGTTCGACGTCAGTTACCTTTCCCTCGTTGTATCCTTCAAAATTTTGAGGAATGCGAACTATTCCGTCGGTTTTTACCAGAGACGTTACCGCGCCGGCGCCTTTATTAAACGGGAACGCTTTGTATTTGCCGTCTATAAGCCCCACCTTCACTCTAACAAACTCTTCGTACTTTAGAGAAGAGACGATTTTTTTAGTTAATTCGGCTTGGATTATTTCGGGGGCGTCAAATTTCACTCCATTCAGAACCTCGACTATTTTTTTTACAATCAACCTAAAAATTAATATCCCCGAGACCGGATAACCGGGTATGCCTATAACCGGTTTGTTTGCGACGACTCCCAAGACGCACGGCTTGCCCGGTTTGATCGCCAAACCGTGAATAACGACTTTTCCTAATTGAGAAACGACCGACGCCGATAGATCGTCTCTCCCCGCGGACGATCCTCCGATAAGGCAAACTATATCGGAAACGTCGACCGCTTTCATTACGGCTTGTTTAATGTCGTCAAGATTATCTTTGACTATATCGTATCTTATCGGAACGCATCCGTATTCAAGCGCTAGAGCGGAAAAGGTATAGCCGTTGGTTTCAAATATTTCCCCCTCTTTTTTTTCCGCAAACGGAGATACAATTTCGTCTCCCGTCGGTATCAGGGCTATAACCGGACGTTTTAACGCCCAAATCTGAGTTACGCCGCAAGAGAGAGCCGCCCCTATAAATGCGGAGGTTACTCTGCTAAAAGAAGGAAGTATCATCTCCCCTTCGCATATATCTTCGCCAATCTGCCTGACGTTTTGCCATGGAGAAACGGCGTTTAATATTTTTATTTTACCGTCTTCCATATCTACGACGTCTTCTACCATTATAACCGCGTCGTACTCTTTTGGAAGAATGTCGCCGGTATCGACGCGCAAATAATCCGTTTTTTCTAAAATTAGGGGATTAGTTTCGTCGGCGTTGAAAGTAGATTGCGCTTTAACCGCTAATCCGTCCATAGCGCCGGAGTTATAATTAGGATTGGAAATTTTAGCGTAAACGGCTTTTGATAAAATTCTGTTTAAAGACTTTTCGACAGGGATTAGCTCTTCTTTAGGGGCTATACCGTTTTCGATTAAAATTTCCATATATTCGGCGACCGCCGCAGTAAGTTCGGTATTTGAAAGGTATTTATAATTCATATTGATCCTCTTTTTTATCAAAAAAGTTTTTTAATTCTTTCGGGATTGTTTTTTATATCGGCAACCTCTTTCCACCCCGGCGAAAACAGCTCTTTTTTAATATGATCTTTTTTAAACAATCTTGCAACGATCGAAAAAGGGGTAAAAAGAACGTAGAAAAAGATAGTCATTACCGTCGCGGTAAACGCTATCCCAAGGAAACGTCCGATCTTGGATAAAATAAAATGCGTAGGAATAAGCGCTTTATAGTAAACTATCGCCGCCGATATATGAAAACAAGCCAGAATTAGAGGAGTTATTTGAACGATTATATTAAATTTATTTAAACGCGCGACCAAAGATAAAATAATCATTCCGATAGAAAACGATATTCCGAATTTAATTAATTCCTTTTTCCTCTTTAGGTCTAATCTTTTATTAAGGTTTTCTTCCATCTACTCAGATCCTTTATTGGAGTTTGTTCTTCTTTATAAAGTATAAAAGAACCGAGGGCTAAAACGTCTATATTAGTCCCCATAAAGCAGTAATAAGCGTCTACAGGTTTGCAAACTATCGGTTCGCCTCTTACGTTGAACGAAGTGTTGATAATTACCGGACAGCCGCTCTTTTCATAATATCTCTTTATCAGTTTGTAATACAATTTGTTGTCTTTTTCGCTAACCGTTTGCAGACGAGCCGAGTTGTCGACGTGAGTAACCGCCGGAATTACGGATCTTTTTACATTGAGAAGATCCAAACCGCTCTTACCTTCGCAGTCGGATTGGATCAACTTATCTTTTTTGACTTGCGAAGTCAAAAGCATATACGGCGACGCGGTTTTGATTTCAAAATATTCGCCCGCTTTGTCTTCTAATACCGACGGCGCAAACGGTCTAAACGACTCTCTAAATTTTATTTTGAGGTTCATAACGCTCTGCATTTCAGACGATCCGGCGTCGCCGATTATCGATCTTGAACCGAGCGCCCGCGGACCAAATTCCATTCTGCCCTGAAACCAGCCGATAACTTTTTGATCTATAATGGCGTCTGAGATCGTATCGACTAATTCCTCTTCAGATAGTTTTCTATATACCGCCCCGCTTTTTTTTAAGAATATTTCGATCTCTTCGTCTGTAAATTCCGGTCCAAGATACGAGCCTTTTTGGAAATCGTTTACGTTGTCCGCGGTCCTGGTATTACCTTGATAGTTGTAATAAAAGTAGAGAGCCGCCCCAAGCGCCCCTCCGGCGTCTCCGGCGGCGGGTTGTATCCAGACATTTTTAAATCCTGATTCAGATAGTATTCTGCCGTTTGCGACGCAATTGAGAGCCACGCCGCCGGCGAGAACGAGATTGTCCATGTCTGAGATGTTTTTGGCTTCAATCGCTATTTTTACAAGTATTTCGTTAAAAAGCTCTTGAATTGAGGCGGCTATATCCATATAAAACTGATCCGGTTTTGCGTCGGCGCTAAGCGGCGGACGGCCAAAAAGCGCGCCGAATCTCCTATTTATCATTTTAAGACCGCCGATATAATCAAAATATTTTTCATTGATAGCGTACGAGCCGTCTTCGTTTATTTTGATCAATTTTTCTTTTATCAAATCGAGATAAACAGGTTTTCCGTAAGGGGCGAGCCCCATAAGTTTGTATTCTCCGGAATTTACCCGAAATCCGCAGTAGTAAGTAAACGCCGAGTAGAGAAGACCCAACGAATTTGGGAAATTTATCTCTTTCAGAATTTTAATTTTGTTTCCGTCGCCTATCCCTATGGTAGTCGTCTGCCACTCTCCGGCGCCGTCGATTGTTACAATAGCGGCTTTGTCGTAGGGCGAAGGAAAAAAAGCGCTCGCCGCGTGCGATTGATGGTGTTCGGTAAAATAGACCTCTTTTTTATAACCAAGCTCTTTTTTAATCTGATCTTCCGTCCAGAGTTTAGATTTTAACCATAGCGGCAGAGCTTTTAGAAAGGAAGCGAGCCCCTTCGGGGCGGTATGTATATACGACGCCAATATTCTATCGAATTTAAGGATCGGCTTATCGTAAAATACAATATGATCTACTTCATTAATGGTAATGCCGGCGACTTTAAGAGCGTAAAGAACGGAGTTTATAGGCAAACTTTCATCGCCCTTTTTTCTTGTAAATCTCTCCTCTTGCGAAGCGGCTATAATCTCGCCGTTTTTTAGCAAAACGCTCGCCGAATCGTGATATAAAGCCGAAATGCCAAGTATATAACCGTCTTTCATAGAATCAAAATAATGAATAAATAAACGGCGCTATCGCTTGAGATTGCGACACAACGACTACCAATCCGATAAGACCCAAAAATATAATTATAGGAACTAACCATAATTTTTTGTTCTCGGCTACATATTGAAAAAATTCTTTAACTAATCTCAACTTAGACATCAAACTCTCCAAATTAATCTTAATCTATTACTATTTCATCCAATCCCTCTTCCGGCTCGGGATATTTGGGATCCATATTTTTGAACTCCTCCAAAACTATGGAACTTATAAGATAATTTCTGTATTTTTTATTATTTGCCGGAATGATATACCATGGCGCGTAGTCGGTAGAAGTCTTTTGCAAAACCTCTTCAAACTGGCGCATATACTTATCCCACAGCTTCCTTTCAGCCAGGTCTCCTTTGGCAAATTTCCAATTTTTCTCCGGAACAGACAAACGCTCTTCAAGACGTTTTTTCTGCTCGTCTTTCGATATATATAAGAAAAACTTCAGAATACGAGTATTATTGTCCCGCAAAAGTTTCTCAAAATTATTAATATGTTTATATCTTTTTTCGCACTCTTCATCGTCTATCCAATCGCGAACTTTAACGACCAATACGTCTTCGTAATGCGATCTGTTAAAAATACCGATCATCCCTTTCGCCGGAGTATTTTTATGAACTCTCCACAAAATATCGTGAGCAAGTTCGACCGACGTCGGAGCTTTAAAAGAGGTAACGAGACACCCTTGAGGGTTGATGGGACCGAATACGTTTCTGATCGTCCCGTCTTTACCGCCGGTATCCAACGCTTGCAGTACGATCAATAACGACTGTTTATTTTCGGCGTATAATTTTTCCTGATACTTGATAATTTCTTTAATATTATCTTTCAGCAAATCCTCCAATTCGTCTTTGCTTAATTTTCCGTCGTAATCCGGATCGATTTTGTTAAGATCGATTTTTTCGTTCTCGTCGACTTTAAAACGCTCGTTCATAATATCCCCCGTTTTTTTATTGTTATAGTTAATATATTTTAACGACTCAATTTCGTCAAATTTATCATAAAAATCTTTTATAACTCTCCGTTTTTTCCCGGAGTCTTTGAGCCATAGTCTCGTCCGCCCTATGTAAACTGTCGTATATGAATATTGTTTCTTCGTAATAATTTTTAATTTTCTCTTTATCCCACGAAACCGGCGGCGGATTGAGGTTGGATATCCTATCGGACATTTTTACCAGACTTATCTCGCGCGGTTGCTTCAATATTCTTGCGACGCTGTCTTTCATCTGAGCTTCTTTTGGCAAAGAGTAGTCTTTAGTTAACGCCAGTACTCCGTCGGCTATTTTTCCCCCGAAATGTTTTTCAACTTCCGAATACTGCGCGTCGGTATCTTCTATAACGTCGTGCAATAGCGCCGTTTGTATAGCGTAATCCTCGTCGAAACCTTTGACGGTCGCAAACAGATTGATAAGTTCCATTGCGACAAGCGAGAGATGAACTATGTATGAAACGTTTTTATCCTTCATTTTTTGATCTTTATGGCGCTCCGCCGCAAACATTAAAGTTTTCGCGTACAAATCTCGACTCCACATTATTTACAGACTCCCCTCTTTTAACTCCGTACTGTAACTTTCCCCCGTTTTTTCTATTTTGTAAGTATAATATTTTTTTGTTTTTATATCGCTCTCTTTCTCTTTTATTTCGACGCATACGTCAAGTTCAAGCGGTTCGTTTGTTACTATTTTCGTCGATTTATTTGTATAGTCGTATAACGCTCTCCCTTTTTTCCAGCGAAAACTTACTATTTTATTCGGCTTTTCAATTAGCATTTTGCTTATTACCGAATCCCGATCGCCAAATAGAGCTTTTTCGCGCGTCGCGTCGACGGAGTCTTTAGCGCTAACCGAAAACGACGATAAATCGGCGACGGATACGCCGACCATCGAATATTGAAACGCGCCGCCTTTGTATACTATTCTCATTATTCTAAAAGAGACGTTTTGTATTACTAAAACGTCGTCGAGATTATAAAACTCCGTTCCTTCGCATACGACCGTATTTGTCTTAACGGAAACAATCCTTAATCTTGATTTGGTAACGACTATCTCTCCGGATTTATCCGGCTCGTCGATAAAATTTGTCTTCTGATTTTGAAGAATTTCGCTTTGTTGAAATTTCTTTCTCTCCAGCATATCTGAACTTGTTCGGTAAACAACGTCCTTCCATTTCGGTTTGGACTTAATTTGCAGATTAGACAATTTTTCGTCGTTTTGAACCGTCGAGCTTTTTACTTCAAGGTTGATTTTCTTATCCTCTTTGACAGCTTTATTATCTTTTGATAACGAGCCGGCGACGTTTTTGTTCGTTTTCTGATTTTTCCCGGATAGATTATCGGGAGTTTTGTCGGTTTTTACGGCGGCGCGGCTACCCGATTTTTTCCCCGTCCCCGTCGATAAGGCGGTTGAGTTTTTTGAAGAGACGGTCGAGTCTCCGAGCGTCGCCGCGGCTCCGGAAGAAAAACGTCTGCCGTCTCCAAAACCGCCCCCCTTATTTTTACTCGTTCCGCCGGAAAAAATAGAACTTATAAGGGAAGCGATTTTTCTTCGGAGTAAAAACAGTAGTAAAATAAGCAGTAATAATAATATTAATCCAAGAATAATAAAAAAGAGAAGTTTATTATTTTTAAAAAAATCCGCTAGATTTGTAAAAGCAAACCCTTTTATAGTATCGTCGTCGGAAGTAGCGTCTTTAGTTAAAGCGCGCTCGTTCGCGTCTCTTGTATCTATACTACTATCTCTATTAATATCTCTCGCATCGCCGTTATCTCTGTCTTTATCTTTATTCTTATTACCGTCCGGGTCTTTGTCTTCGACAATCAACGCGCTCTTGTTCGGCGCTCCGGGAAATAAAGTCCGCAGATCGAGGCTAATTTTGTTATCTAAATTATCTTTTTGAAAAATAGTCGCGATAAACTTTTTACTTTTCGCTATTTTTTTGGGATTTATCAAAAAACTTATCTTATATCTTACTTCGCTGTTGAAAAATAGCGTCCTGATGGTATTTTCGTCGGGATATTCAAAGTATTTGCCAAAATTTTCGGCAATATCTAAAAGCGGCTTATTGGTTAGTTCGTTGAAATTTATCGAATAGTTAAAATAGAAGAAAGGGATATCTCTGTATTGAGAAATCAACTGCGCCTGCGTAGTTTTGCTTAATATATCTTCGCCGTCCGAAAAAAAGAGCAAATAAATATTTTTTTTATCCGGATATTTCTCTTTGGCTTTTATTAATTCTTCGTTTACCGTTAATATCGAATCGTAAAGCCGGCTATAATTACCCTCTTTTTGTATCGAATCGATAAGATCGAGCCTGTTTGTAGTATTCTCGGAAAGCTCGCTTACTTTTGTCGTAAAATCGTTTACCTTCCATACGCCAAGAACGTCGGACTTCTTGATATTGTTCAATACAAATTTAACTCTGTTTTTTATAATATCAAAATTGTCGTCCTTTATAGAACCGCTGTTGTCTATCAGCGCTCCGTAAATGGAGTCGTTCGGGATATTCTCAATCTCGAATTTTACCCGTTTTGAATTATTTAGGATAAACCCGATTTTTTCTATAATGTCGTCGGGGTAGTTGTGAAATCTTATAGTACAAATATTGGTCGCCGTATCTATCGTAACGTCGTCTAATTTTAAAGACTCGGAGCTTACAAAAATTGCCGTCGTCAGTAAAAGAGCGCTAAAAAACCATTTCACTATTCTACCTCTTTAAATAAATTTTTATAGTATTCGTCAATCAAATATAGAGCCTCTTCATTGTCGGTAGCGAAACTGCAAAAATAATCGTAAAGCGTCATGCTTTCGACGACCCTACCTTCGGTAAAAATACCGTTTATTACAAATTTTTTATTCCCGTTTTCAAGTATAACGAGATTGGCTTCTTTACCGATCGAAAATCTTTGCGAATTGTTAAGGTTAAGGTCTATAGATTTTTTTGAGACGCCGAGCGTTTTAAACATCCCTTTTGATAACGGAATGTATATATCGTCCTGCACTATGAACAACGTTATATCGGAGATTTTAGCGTCTGATTTAACGTCGGATTCAAAGTTATAATTAACTTTTTTCAGACAATCGGAACGCATATCGTCGAGAGTTTTAATAAAATTATTGAGGCGTTTCATCTCTCTATCAAAATCTTTACCGTCGGAGCGGGACTCAAAAAGATCAAAGAATATCTCGTTATTTGAGACGAGCTTCACGTTTTTGTTGTCGTAAAATATCGTAAAAAAGTGCTTTTTATTTTCTATTTTACTGATATTATCTATATCTTGAGATAATTCTTTGATATAAAGAGCGTTCGTATCGACGCCGGCCTCTCTTAATTTGGAAAAAAGTTCTTTTCGAGTTGCGCCGGAACAGATGTATCTGATTTTTCCTTTTTCCATCAAAGAAATATTTTGTTTCTCAAGATTGATATCGACGTTTTTTATATCTCCGACTACTATATACTTGATATGCTTCTGAATATTATCCGGCAAATTTTCAACATTTCCTATTCTTAAAAAAGAGACGTTATCCGCCGAAGATTGTCCCGCGTATATTATATACCGCTTTTCGCCTATCGGAAATATTCTTTTGTCCATATTTAACTCCATTAATAAAATAGTCGCAACTCTCGGCTCGACGCAATAACCGAACCGAAATTATAAGTTTTTCAATAATAATCCTTGATTAATCCCGTATAATATAATAATTATAAATTAGCCGCTATAAGCGCTAGCAAATATTATAACAAATTTAAAAAATATTTAAAGCAAATATTTGATAATATGCAATATTATTTTTAAGTTGCGACGGGAGCTCCTAATGCTTAAATATATTCTAAAACGACTTCTTTTGATGATACCCACTTTGATAGGTATAAGTATCGTTTGTTTTTTTATTACCCGCATATTGCCGGGAGGTCCGATCGAGCAGGTGATAGCGCAGATGACTACCAAAGGGGACGCCGGCTTGACTAAAAGAATAAATGAAAAAGAGATCGAGCGGTTAAAAAAAATATACGGATTTGACAAGCCGGCTTATATTCAATATTTCGTCTGGATGAAAAATATTTTAAGAGGAGATTTTGGAGAGTCTTTCAGAACTCACAAGCCCGTTTTGACCGAAATTGGCGAAAAGATTCCAATTTCGCTTATTTTTGGGCTAACCGGCTTTTTTCTATCGTATATCGTCTGTATTCCTCTCGGCGTAAAGAAAGCCCTATCTCATAATACGGCGTTTGATACCGCTTCCAGCATAGCCGTTTACGCCGGTTACTCCATACCCGGTTTTGCTCTGGGGGTATTACTGTTGGTTTTGCTTGGCGGCGGATCGTTTCTCAATCTTTTTCCGCTGACGGGAGTCGTTTCAAACAATTTTGAAAATTTATCGTTTTTAGGAAAAATATTCGACGTTATTCATCACATGGTCTTGCCGGTATTTTGTTATACAATCGGCGGTTTTGCCGTCTTAACGAGTCTGATGAAAAACTCGCTGATGGACGAGCTAAACAAGGACTACGTCAGGGCGGCGCTCGCCAAAGGGGTTCCTTACAAAAAAGTCATATTCCGTCACGCTCTTCGCAACGCTCTTATCCCTATTGCGACCGGGATAGGGGGGTTGTTTGGAGCGTTCTTCGCGGGATCGATACTAATCGAGAAAGTCTTTACTATACCCGGAATGGGACTGCTCGGTTTTGAATCGGTAGTTCAACGCAACTATCCGGTAGTTCTCGGACTGATTATAATACAGTCTTTGTTCAACCTGTTAGGGAGAATATTATCGGACTTTGCTCTCGTAGTCGTCGACCCGCGAATAACTTTTGATTAAAAATGCTTCTGGAGTAATCCGACAAGTCTCTCTTTTGGAGCCGCCCCGACGGTTTGCTCGACAATCTGCCCGTTTTTAAATATTATAACCGTAGGAATACTCATAATGTTGTATTTCGCCGAAATACTTCTATTGTCGTCGACGTTAAGTTTACATATTTTGGCTTTATCCGAATATTCGTTAGCTATCTCCTCGATTATCGGTCCTAACATCCTGCAAGGACCGCACCATGCCGCCCAAAAATCTACCAATACGGGTTTAGTCGATTTCAACACCTCGTTTTCAAAATTATCGTCCGTTAAAATTATTTCCTTTGACACTGTCATCCTCCTAAATAAATATATATGAATATAGACATAAAATCAGAAAAAGGCAAGTAAAATGTTTAAAAATTTATATATTAATTACAATACTTGCTCCGAGTTTAATCCGCGGATTAAACTCGGAGGTATTTTCAGGGAAGAATATCCCCGAATCTACCGAAAGCGTAAAAGAAGGCGCGACGTTGACGATAAAACCAAAATCCGCTTCTGCTCCGACAAGATACGAAGCGCCTTTAAAATCCGGATCGCTGACCTCTCCCGACGGGAAAAATTTAAAAGTTTGATAACCGGCAAGATATATGGTAAATTTAGCAATCAAATTATCTACGGGGGTTACGAGATATTTTAGAGAAACCGAATGAATATTTGACAATATAGGCGATAAAACAAATCCTCCGTCGAATTTACCGTAATAGTAAAATTTATTGGAGGTTTGATTGTAGTCGTCGCTCCAAAAAGCTATAGAGGAGTCTTTATCGCCGTATCCGAAAGAGTAGCTCAGAATAAAGGTGGAATATTTACCGTTAACGAACGTATATCTCAACTGCGAAGTAAACGCAAAACTCATTAAGGTATCGACGGTAGAATGCGCTATATCCTGACTAGCGCCGAACATTCCGGAAATATGCGCCGCGTAATAGAAATTTTCTATTATTCTTCCTTCGAGGTTGAGCCCCATGTGGAACGTACTGATAGCGTTTTTATTGTTGTTATATTTATCGATCGGCGCGCTCGATACGTCTATTTGTCCCAGTAAATATGGATTAATATGTTGAGCGGCGACGTTTATATCAAAGTCCGTCGCTATAAATACCCTTCTCGCCTGAATTTCGTTAACCGCCATATTGAATTTCGGCGTAAGCAGATTGGTATTTTCGACAAAAGTTCTGTCGAATTCCGATATTCCGTAAGGATTAAACCATGGATGAAACAGCCCCAATAATCCGGTATAGCCGATAAAAGTTTTAAAATTAAGAAAAGGAACTTCAATATTCAGCTCTAAGGCGTCCAGCGGTCCGCTAAAGATAAGAGCCGACTTCAGACTAAAATAAGTTCTTCCGATAACGACGCTTCCTATTGGGTAACGCCATTTTATATAGAGCTCCTCTACGTTAAACATCGGAACTATGCTCTCTTTTTCAAATTTAAACAGCCCTCGTAGTCTAAAATGCAGATACGATTCTTTGAAAAAAGTTATTCTTCCCCAAAATTCCCCTTCAAAATTGGCTATCCACATATTATCCGGAACCGGTTTGAAGCCGCCGTTATTTGGAACGATTTCAAAAAAACTTAAGTTTTTACCGAAAGCTACTCTTGAACGGGAGGTCAGCTCTCCGCCCGCGTCGAAGATAACGGTATGTTTCCTTAAATTTTCTACAATTTTATAATCTTCGTCGAATATATTTTTAACTTTCATAGCGTTGTAATCGCCGCTATTGTCGATACCGTATGAAAATACCGCTAAAATTATAGTTGCAAACGCTAAAAAATAAATCCGCATTACTTATCCTAATCTACTTTAATCTCTTTGATTTCGGGCTCTTTTTTTCTCTTTTCCTCTTTTAACTCTCTGACTTTCTTCTTTTTTTCCGGTTTTTTCTTGATTTTTTTATCTTTTTCGGCTTTTCTCTGTTCGTCAAGTTCTTTATAAATGGTTTTCCTCCATTTGGGATATATGTCGTATTCGTCTTTGATATAAATAAAAGCTTCGTCTCTCGGCTTGATATTTTTGGCTCTAACATAGTAATCGACGTAGGAGAAGGAGTCGAGCAGTTCGAGTCCGGTAAACGAGTCGTCGGGACCTCTCCCTTTTTCTATCAATCCCAATCCCACGCAGAGGTTGTAAGAGTATTTTCTTGAAGGTCGTCCTTTCATACTCTTGACGCCGTTCAGATTATAGACGCCGCATATCCAGTAAGCGAACTCTTTTCTTGTAACGACCGGATTGACTTCGTTATCTTTTATCGGAATCGTTACCTTAAACAACTTTTTCGACGCCGCCCAGACGACGTTGTCGAGGAATTTATCGTTATCGTCCATCTCGTTATAGAGGAGTCTGACCAGCGTTATGGCGTCGTTGAAAGTCGCGATTTTTTTTGCCGACAACTCTCTAAAAAAATCGTTTTGAGAAGAATTTATTTGAATCGTCGCCATAATCAGCAATAAAAAAATTTTCAGTTTCATAACGATAAATCTCTTTTAAAACAACAAAATTATCATTTTATTATCGACGCGCTACTACAAATATTTTTAATTATTATAACGTAAATAATAGCGCATTTTTAAAATATATACCAATCTAAGCGCTTTTTTTAAAATCCTATTTTCATATAAATAATAAATTCAAATCCGGACTCGTCGTAATACTTCATCAACTGGTAATGTTGAAAATAGATAATATTGTTAAACAATACTCCAAGACCGAATCTTTCCCGCCAGTTCCAATCTATTCCGCCGTTTAACAGGTAAACGTTTTCCATATCCGCGCCGGCGGTATCAACTCTTATAAACTGGCCGATAAAGTCCAAAAAGAAAGTTAGCCCTATTTTCGGCGCGCCCCATTTGATATGCGCTTTTATCAAATCCGCAGGGACAAAATAGTTTCGTTCGAGAAAACTATGTTTCCACTCCGTCGTAATTTCCAGATACTGCTTGACGTTAAAAGTTATTCCCACGGCAAGATTAAGATCCAATATCTCTCTTTTTTGCATAGTATAAAGAGCTTCTTCGGGCGACGCCAACGCCCAATCCAGACCGTACATATTATACGCGATTTCGAGATCGGTATATCCGCTAAACCAGCCGGTTAGCGATCCTTTTAAGCCGGTTTTGCCGAACCACTTATATCCGGGCGTCGCCGAGTTGGGAAATACCGTATAATCGTTGTTTTTAAACCAGTACTGATCCGGCTTGCCGATAAGCGACGCGCCCCCCTCGATATAGCAGTGAAAATAATCGTAAAAACTGTATCCGAATTTAGCGTAAGGAAGTATATACCAAAAGAATTCGTAGCCGCGAAAACTTCCTAAGAATTCCGCCGACGCCTTGATCAGAAAAGATTCTTTCAACATAGTCGAATAACTGATGCCCGTTTTTATATTATTGAAAAAATAGTTTGAATACGCGCCGGTAAATCCGCCGCTTGTCCCGTTAGTTTTTGATTCGAGGTAGTTGAAGTCGTAACCGATACGCGCCGTTATATAATGATTGTTAGAAAATACTTGAGAATAAGCAAGATCCGTCTGCAATAAATATCCTATATCCGATCTGGATATCGAAGAATTCGTTTTTCCGAAGGCGTTTAGAAACATCAACGAGTTGAATACCCTGAAAGTCAGATCGTTTTGGTAATCAAATTTTAAAGAGGGACCCAAGTCGATATTTAAAAGCCGTTTTTTTAGATTTTTATATATACTTTGATCTTGAAGATCGTAAGATTTTTCAAAATATCCCAACTCCGTTCCTAAATTAAACTTTTTGTAGTTATATAGAAGCTCCGCTCTGAAGTCGTCCATAGACATAGAGTTTTTGATATCGTTTCTTTCTATCCAGAAATTCTCTTTCGCCTCTCTCAGATAGTGAATCGATACGATAGGGTTGATCTCTTTTATAAAAATTGAGAAGTCGGCGAGAAGATTGTTGTTAAGTCCGTAGCCGAAAAGAATAATCGCGTCTATCGGTTTGATTTTATCGGGCGCCTCGACGCGTTCGGGAAGAGTCGCTTCCAGATCTATCTTTATAATATCGCTAAATTCCGGTTTGGTTATCGCCTCAAATTTGATTTCGGGCAGTTTTGTATCTTTTATAAGAATATCGAGAGTCAACTGCCTTTTGTCTTCTATCTCAATATCGATTTTGGGTAAAAGTATATCGGGCGAGTCGTTATTCTGAGCATTAACGAAATATACAAATAAAATCAAAAATATTATAATAAAATTCTTTTTCATTTCAGTATCCTCTTTTCAATTTCTATTCCTTTTAACGCCCATTCGCTACCGGCAAAATCTTTCTTCAGTTTATCGACTAAAGTTTGAGTCAGTTTGGGTTTGTCGAGTTTAAAATAACAGTAAGCGGCTTTGTAAAGCGCCTCTCCGGCGGCGTCCGCGTCGGGAACAAAAGCGGTCGCGGTTTTGAGATAAATACGCGCCGCCTCTTCGTAGGCGTTCTTATCAAGCTCTATATTTCCGAGAATATTGTTCGCTCTGGCGCCAAGCCGCTCTTTATCCTTGTCGGTTATATCCTTAAAAATAGCCGCGGCGCGCTCTTTTTCGCCTCTGTTGTAGTAGAAAAGAGCGAGAGCGTACAGATCTTCTATTTTACCGGATTTTGATTTTAATACAAGCTCCGCCTCCTCTTTGGATAAGCCGCTCTCGATCAGTTTTATTTCGTCGAGACGGTTTATATATTTCTGAATCTTGTCGGGAGATTTTTCCGCGACCAAAATTCTATTGATAGTCTCTTTCTCTTTTACAAGATCGCCGGTTCTGTTATAGATTGTTTGCTGAAGCAGAAGAGCGTCTAAAAAGAAATTTGAATTTTTATATCCATCGATGAGAATATTCAGATACTCAAGCGAAGATATATCGTCTTTTATCTGATACGCCGAATAACCCGCCCAGTAATAAATAATATCCAAATTTTCCCTATCTTTAGTTTTTTTTAGATAAAAACTATAATTTGAGAACGCTTCCGAATATCTGTTTAGAGACATAAAGGTCTCGGCTTGTATCAACAGGGATTTGTAATAGAAAGTCGAGTCGGGATTCATACTGTAAAGGGCGTTGATGAGCGCGTTGGTTTCGTTAATATTTTTAACCGATAGGTTGTATTTTATCAATTCAAACGCCGCGCTCTCCTTATACGGCGAATCGGGAAACTCCTTGTAGATTTTATTGTAAACTTCGAGAGATTTATCGGTTTTCTTCAGATTTTCATAACATTTCCCCATCTGAAAATAAGCTTTGACGCCGATCTCGTCCGGATAAAACGATTTGTATATATTCTCGAACTTTTGGGCGGCGGCTTGGAAGTCTTTATTTGAAAAATAACTCCACGCCTCCATCAAAAACGAATCTTTTTTTAAAGCCGGCTCTATATCAAGCAGACTCGCCGTCCCAAAATTCTTTGCCGAGTCGAGAAAATTAGACGTTTTATAGTATAACCAGCCGACGTAGTAAAACGATTTATTCAAGATTTTTTGAATTTCGGTATCCGCCGTATCAAAACCGACCGCGTTTTGTATTTTTTTTAGCGTTTCTATTCCCTTTTTGTAATCTTTCAACTGCATATAGGAAAGTCCCGCAATATAATCGGATTTGACCGAAAGAGCCTTATCTTCGGCGCTCTTTGAATCTTTCGAATAGGTCTTGATAATGTCGTAATATTTGACGGCGTTTTCATAATCGCGATTATTAAAATAAAGAGCCGCTATCTCATAAGCCGTTTGAGGTTTGTCCGTATAGGGCGTTTGCGTAAAAACATCCGTCAAAGTAGATAGAGCTTCGTTGTATTTTCCCTGTTTGATATAGTTGTTTGATTTGATTTTAGCTATAATCTGAAAAAAAGCGTTTTTATTTTTTATTTTTTCGATTGATTTAAGAGATTCTGAGTGTTTTCCTTCTAAAAACTCAATTTTTGCTCTATATATAAGATATTTATCTGCGTCCGCGCTATTCAATATTTTATCTTCATATTTATCTATAAGTTTTTTGGCTTCGATAATTTTGTTTTCCGATAAGTATATCTCGAGCAGTTTGAGAAAGGATTCGTTAAAAAAATTTCCGCCGTTATTAATAATTTCAAAATGCGTCGAGATCGCCTTGTCCGTTTCATTTATTTTATTATAACTCTCCGCCAAATAGTAATAAGAAGATATTTTCAAATCATTCAATCTTTTAACTTCCGGTTTATTATTTTTTTGAAGCGCTATATTTTTATCAATAGAGTCGATCGTTTGTCTAAAAAAAACTATGCTATCGGCGAAATTATCTTTATTGTATTCGGATATACCCATCGACAAAGTCGAGTCGATATTATATTTAGAGAGAGGATATTCGGAGCTTAAACGTATGAGATACTCTTTGGATTCTTTGGAGTTTCCCAGTTTCTCCTCTATTTGCGAAAGGCGTAGGAGAGCTATATCGGACGACAAACTCCCTTTTGAGTAGGAATCGATTTTTTTTAACAATATTTTAGCGGAGTCGTAGTCTTTAGCGTTTAACTTATTTTCGGCGGCATAAAGCCAAAATCTGTCTCTATATTTGAAATTCTCCCCGGTTTTGCCGAGTTTTACGATCCATTCGTTTAACAACTTATCGGCTTCGTCAATTTTTCCGTTTTTCATGAGAACGTAAGCGTAAAGAACCGACGCTTCTTCAAATTTATCCGATTTTTTATATTTTTCTATTATCGTTTTAAGCCCTTTTTCTGCTTCCGCGTATTTTTCCAGCTCTATCTGCGAGTTTGCCGCGGCAAAATAGGCTCTTTCCGTAAGATCGGTTCGGGGGTAGAGAGAGACGTATTTCAAAAACGCCTCTTCCGCGTCTTCCCACTCTTTAAGATTTTGATAAATCAAGCCTATCCAAAAACAGGCGACGGGAGCGTATGAAGAAATTCGGAATTTAGAGATAAGCGCGTTAAAATTGTTTAACGCCATTTTGTAGTTTTCCGTATAGTAGTAGGAAAGACTGAGGTAATAATACGCTTTCGGTTTATCGGCGTTCTCGTTCGCAGTTTGTATAAATTTCTTCAAATTATTTATGGCGAAGGTATACTGCCCTTTTTTATAATCGCCGATTCCGGCGTCGAGCAACGAACTGACCTCCGATAAAGAATTTACATTAGATAAACTAAAAAATATGCATATAACCAAAGCTATCTTTTTCACAAAAACCGCCTTTTATAACAAATTTATACTATAATCTAGATTTATTATACAAAATATTCAATTATTTTTAATATTTATTACACATATTTTGACATTTATTACGACTTCAACGCCGCGTTAAAGACGGTTAAAGATGAAACTATTTTTCTCCGACCGTAGCCGACAACTTTTTTAAGAGATCCGTTTTGCCGACCTTTTTGAGGACCGAATAAAACTGAAATTTACTCCGGTCGACTAACAGAGAAAGCGCGATATTATTTTTCTGCCTATCCGCTTGCGCTTTGGAAAGTTTGTCGTATTTTGTGAGAACGTAAAAAGTCTCAATGTCGGGAACTTTTTTTATCCAGTCGTTGATAATATGATCGTCCCGGTTCGGCTCTCTCCTTATGTCCAAAAGAAAAAAAATCGCTTTTATACTCCTCTGTTTTGAGAGGTACTCCTCGATAAGCCCCGCCCAATTTTTTTTCTCGTTTTTTGATACTTTAGCGTAGCCGTAGCCGGGGAGATCGACAAAGTAAAAAGAGTTATTAATTGTAAAATAATTAATAAGTCTGGTTTTGCCCGGGACGTTTGATGCAAAAGCAATCTTTCTTCCGCACAGATCGTTTATCAAACTGGATTTGCCTACGTTGCTTCTCCCCAGAAAAACGTATTCGTCCACAGAACTGTTAGAAATATCTGAAAATTTTGAGTAACTTCTATAAAAATCTGCGGAGCTTATTTTTAACAATATCTTACCTCGTAAAAAAACGGCAAACTTCATACGGCGGTATCGGCAAACAATCCGCGCCGTTAAATTTACAAAAGAGAGTAATATAAATTTTAATATTTATCAACCTCTATTTAAAATTCAATAGCGCCCCGCCGGTTTTTGGGGATTTGCCGGCGTCCCATATGTGTCAATTTGCCCTAAAGGGCGCGCCGGCGCATGTAGCTCCATATGTGTCAATTTTTATCAGGGAGCGTCGTATCGAGTCGCATATGCGCCGAATTTTCCCTCCACAAAAAACCGACAAGATACGTTTATTCTTAATAAAAATAGTTGCGTTACGGAGGTAATTGTATTAGATTGTCGAAATGAATTTTGAAGAAAATTTAAAAAGAATTAATGTCGAAAAGCTTAAAGAATTTTTGTCGGGACTCAAAACCCCCTGTTATGAAACGGAATTGATGAGGGCGTCTTTTCAAGATAAAGACGTTCTTAAATGCGACTCTCTCGAGCTGTATCAAAACCATTTTGTTCTTTTTTACGTACTATATAAACTTCAAGAAGAGTATTATAAGGAAGATAAATATCTAAACGTCCATTTTATGAGAACGTTCTTATCGGACTACCCGGAATATTCTAAGTGCAGATTTTACGACGAACATACGGGGCTTTTTTGTAGGGCGGAAGTTTTAGATACGTCCGGTTATTGCGCTTTTCACAACAATAAGGTCGGCGAATATGAAATCGAGCAGTTATCTGCCAAATATTTTTACTACGACATAGAAAATTACTCTAAACTCGATAGAGATACGGCCGAACAATTTATAAACGGCGCTTGGGAGATACTGATAAACTACAAAAAGATCGAGGAGTCGTTTCAAACGCTAGAAATCCCGGAGTCCTACGATCTTGAAATAATAAAAAAACAGTTCAGAATTCTTGCAAAAAAATATCACCCGGATCTTGGCGAATCTACTCATAAAAAATTTAACGACGTTAACAGAGCTTATAGGTATCTTATGCAAACTATTCCGCGCGTTAAGAAAAAATAGCCGTAACCTGTCAGTTTTTTGGGGAATAAAATATTTGTTCCATATGTGTCAATTTTTTTGAGACAGACTCGCGTTATCTATTTCTTTACCCCAAAAAACTGACGGATTACAAAATAGCCCTTATATTTTTTTGACAAAACGTCTTTTAATTGGTATTATACGTCGATGAAGTTAATTAATAGGATCGACAAGATTTCGCTGATAACTTTGATACTATCCGTTCTGTATCTTGTTGCCGGAAATGTTTTATCGTCGTACAGTTTGATCGGCTCTATAGCCGATTTTGCTTTTAAAATAGTAGTTTTCTTATATATTATAGCGACGTTTCTAAGATATTCAGACCGAAGTCGGAAAATAGGTCATAATTTGCTCGATATCTTCTTTTTAACAGTATTATTGTCTATTATATTTGCAAAATTTCTAACTCCGGACTTTTTATCAAGCGGTATTTTTCGGACTCTTGTCGCGTTAATCATAGCGGTTCGCTGTTTTTTAGTCTTTTTTAGCGCCGAAGACGGAAAAAGCGTTCGTTCCATATCGGCGAACGCTCTCAACAATCCCGCTAAAACAATATTATTAAGCTATGTAGTCGCCATTTTTTTTGGTTCCTTTTTATTATCAATATCCGCGGCTACCGCAGACGGATATGTAATAAGCTTTATAGACGCTTTATTTACGTCGACTTCGGCGATTTGCGTTACGGGATTGACCGTAGTAGATATCTCCTCGCGCTTTTCGAGATTCGGTCAGATCGTCGTATTGCTTTTGATTCAGATCGGAGGACTTGGAGTAATGATATTGTCGTATTTCTCCGCATTTTTGGTTGGGAAAAAGAAATTATCTTTGGAGGATAAGATTACTATATCGTATCTTTTAAACGACGCGGAGGCGTCCTCGTTGTCGAAGAAGGTCAGAAAAATTATATATATCTCTCTATTAATCGAGGGCGTTGGCGCTTTACTGCTTCTGGTATTTTTTATCGCAAAGATGGGGTTTTCGTTAAATACTGTATTTTTTTCTATATTTCACTCGGTATCGGCTTTTTGCAACGCCGGATTCGCTCTGTTTCCGGACAGCTTGGTAAGATATGTAGGTTCGTTTTATTTCAATTTTACAATCGCTTCATTAATTGTTCTCGGCGGGTTAAGTTTTAGAGTAATAGTTAATAGTCGGGAATTTTTGATATATAAATTTAAGGTAAATATTTTAAAAAAGAATTCGCCGTATGTCAGTTTGTCTACAAATACCGTTGTCGTCCTCTTAATAACCGTTATTTTAATAGTATCCGGGACTCTTCTCATATATTTTTTTGAACATAAATCTACTTTACTAAAACTCGATATCAAAACTCAATATTTGTCGTGTTTTTTTCAATCAATATCCATAAGAACCGCCGGTTTTAATACGCTGGATTTTTCATCGTTTACCGTTCCGACTTATTTGGTAATAATAGTTTTTATGCTTATCGGAGGAGCTTCCGGGTCCACCGCAGGCGGAATAAAAGTAAATACCGTAGGGGTTATTTTTTCGTATTTAGTATCCTTTTTTAAAGAATCTGATAAGGTAGTTATTTTTAATAAAATGATTTCTAAAGAGGTCGTTTTAAAAAGTTTTATGATAGTTTTGCTATCTTTATTTGCCGTATTTATCTCAACTTTGATATTAAGCGTAACTGAAAACTTTAAATTTATCCAAATTCTGTTTGAAGCGGCGTCCGCGTTTGGAACGGCGGGGGTATCGACCGGTATAACCCCGGATTTATCTTTTTTCGGTAAACTAACGATAATTTTTTTAATGATCGCCGGTAAAGTAGGTCCTCTTACTCTTCTTGCTGCAACGTCTCATAAAACGGAGGAGAATAACGTTGAATATCCTGAAACAAATATAAATATAACCTAAATAAGGAGCGACAAGTGATTAAAGAAAAAATCTTTGGAATATTCGGACTGGGGGCGTTTGGCAACGAGATTTGCGAAGAGATGTCGAAAAAAGGCGCAAAAGTTATAGTATTTGAAAAAGAAAAAAAACTGATTGATAAAATTAAAAATTCCGTAACTCAGGCGATTATAATCGATACTACGGACGAAGATGCGTTAAAAAATTCCCCAATCGATAATATAGACGTCGCCGTGGTTGCGATTGGGACTAATATGCAGTCCAGCATTATCACGACGACTCTTTTAAAAAAATATAACGTCCCTTACATAATAGCTCGAGCTATAAGCGATATTCATTCTCAATTATTAACTCAGATTGGAGCTAACGAAGTTATCAATATCGAGATTGAAGAGGGCAAACGGCTTGCCAATAAATTAATTTCCCCAAATATCTTAGAGCGTATTCCTATATCAAAGAATCAAACATTTGCCGAAATTATGGTTCCAAAATCTTTTGTCGGAAAATCTTTATTAAAATTAGAATTGCGCAATAAGTTTAACGTCAACGTAGTTTCGATCAGGAAATTTAATATGACGATAGACGATTACGGAAATCCTCAAAAAGACGATTTGGTAATTTTTCCAAAACCTCAAGACGTTCTGGAAGATAACGATATTTTATACATAGTGGGATCGGACGCAGATATTGAAGCGATAAAGGAGTTTTAAGAGTGTATCTTATCAAAAAACGATATTTGAATTTTATTTTCACATTTTTTACGCTAATATTGCTTGTTATTGTCGCTTTATTCTATGTTATTCTAAATTACGTCGATTTTAACAGCGAGATTCAGATAAAACTATATAGCGAAAGGCTGGTTTTTGCAGGAATATTATTTGCGATAGTTATTAGCGCGATTTATATTATAGCCGTTTATAAAAATATAAAGGTTTTAAAAAAACTGGATAAATTAATCGAGTTATCTAAATACGGTAATTATGAGTTTAAGAAAGAACTTAGTAAACTCGGAGCCCTCGGAGAAAGGATACAGACGCTATTTAAGCAGACGACCTTTATGAGCGAAAAAAAGTCGTTTAAGATAAGTTCGATGGCAAATTTAAACAACTTTTTATTTGAGAATATCGACTTAAATCTTGTTGTTTGCGACGTGGAAGGGATGATCGTTAATTGCAGTCTTAGTTTTTATAAGAAGTTTAAAACGGAAGCTTCCGAAGTATTATACAGAAATATTAATGATTTTAAAATCCTGAATTTTAAAGAAGCCGTTTTTGACATTGATAAAAGTAAACAACCGATAATTTATAAAAGAGTTGTTATGAAATTGGACGACGCCGAATATAAGATCGACGTAACTTGCGCCCCCATATTAAACCTTAAAAACGAGTTGTCAAACGTAGTTTTGCAGATAGAATAAAAACAGTTATCTGAGATTTATTTGAGGGATAGCTATATAAAGAAAAACGTCCGCCGACATAATCGACCGACGTTTTTTGACCCGGAGACGAATCGAACGTCCGACCAAAAGTTTAGGAAACTTCTACTCTATCCGCTGAGCTACCGGGCCTGTTGAAGAGACATTATATAAAATATTTCTAAAAAATTCAAGACTTATTAGTTTTGAATTTAAAATACTATCCTTGCCGCGAGGGGCGGCTCGAAAGTTATAGACGGAAATATTCCCGTTTTGAGCGCCTATCGGTTTTTTGGATGGAAGAAATTGACACATATGGAACAATTGTTTTATTCGGTAAATTATTTATCATTTTCTAAAAATTTATACAAATTTTTGTAAAGAGTTTTCTACTTTTAGTTGTTATATATATAAAAGAAAAAGGAGAAAACTTTATGGAAAACAAAAAACATTTATTTCACTTTATAGTATCGGAATCTATGAATAAGAACGTCATAGATTTTCTACTAAAAGAGTTCAAAATTAATACGTTCAGTAAACTATTTGAAACTATGTTTCGCCTCGTTAACAAAAAAATGTCAAAAATGAAGAGAATAATCGAAAATCATCGCTCTGAGTACGCCGTTATAGATAGCGCCGACGATAAAAGGTTGCATAAATATCTCCGGATTAGCGAATCGGATTATCTTCGGATAAAAAGATGGCATTCTTTGTATAACGAATTCGGTATGGCTTCGACAGTCCGCGATATTATCTTGTTTTTCTATAACGGCGTTATGAAATACGGGTTGGATGGATTTCTTGAGCTTGTTGGTAAGAAATTAAGGATTGAGAAATTGAAAAATGACTTTTTGGATAAAATGACACAACTGTTAAATATAACCGCTCGAAAACAGCTATTATATACGCTTGTAATCGAAAATTATCCCAGATACGTCTACTACACATAAAATTAATTTTTATTCCCCAAAAAACCGACGGATTACAAAATTATATGCGAAATATTATGAATATAAAATTTCTGAAACCGTATTATTTATACTAAAATTTATCGTAAAAAATTAAATTATTTATTGAAAAATAGTAAAAATATGTTAGAATAGCGGAAGCGCCGGTGTAGCTCAATGGTAGAGCAATTCACTCGTAATGAATAGGTTGAGAGTTCGATTCCCTCCACTGGCTATTTTTTTTCAGCCATTTCTATTAACAAAGTTTCGTTACGCGGATAGGCTCTATATTTCGGATAAATGCGATGGCGACGTTTGCAAAAGAAATAAAGTGCCTTTGAGGGATTTAAAAATTATCGTGGATAAAATAAAATATGAAATATAAATCCTCCAAAAATATTTTTTCAATAATTAATACCGCGTTCGACAATACGTTTTTTGGCAGTTTCCGCGTTGCAGTATTTATAAAAAATAAATTGCTGCTATCGGCGTTTCTGATATGCGTCTCTTTTTACTCTTTCGCTTCAATGAAATCTTATAACTATACGCGCTCATATTTACCGGACTATAAAACGTTTAAATCAAATACCGAGTTTTCCAAACCGTTAAAATTAAAAAAAATTACAGCCGCAGAATACGCGACCGACCCTTTGATTTTATACGCAAATCTGTGGTTATGTTTCGCCGTAACTTATCCCGTCTGGGAAAATACTCCCCAATTTATATCGGGCGATAATGCGGGAACTACTTTTGTTAACAGACTAAAAATGGAACCCTTCGCATCGGGAAGAATCGATCCCGTTACCAAACCGCTTTCAGACGCTAACGGAGAGATCGTCAGATACGATAACGGCGCGCCGGTAACGGTTTTAGTAGGGGATATGTACGCAAAGAACTTGATCGAACCGTTCTTTTTTTCCTCTATGGCGTTATATCTCAGATCTAAAAATTATCATCCGGCGCTTATGATACTAGAAATATTTCTTACGTCGGCGTTATATGAATTTACCGTCAGACCGTTTTTTATGAATTCCAGTTTTGAACAGTTTCTAAAAAATCCGGGAATTGCCGTTGTCGCTGCCGTAATATTTGACGAGATATCCGCTTACCTTTTATCCACGCCGTATATCGGACTACATATTTTGGGGTATATACTAAACCCTTTCAACGCTCTTCCTACCGCAAGAGTCCATCCTCTGCTTTTTTTTGATCCTTACAGAAAATCAGCTTATCTTGAAACAATAATAACTCTATAAGTTCCGAACAAATTTATCAAACGGGGTCGCTATCTCTATTTTTATCTCTTTTCCGTTCATTGTTTTAAAACGTAACCCAAACGAATATAAAAAATGATTGGCATAACCGTCTTTTTTTTTACAATACAGCTTATCTCCCAAAATCGGATGACCTATCCCTGAAAGATGAACTCTGATTTGATGCCTTATTCCTTTGGTTATTTTTATTCGTAATAAAGAAAAATTCTTAGCGCTCTCGACTATTTCCCATTCGGTTTTAGAAAGACGCGCCTTACCTCTGTATTTAGTCCTATCGTCGAGGAGTATGGACATTCTTTTATCGTCGCTATAGTGATGAGCGATCGGATAATCGATAATCCCGGACGTTTTATTTGGAGTTCCGTAAACTATAGCTTTATAAAATTTTTCTATATTTTCGTTATCCATTAATTTCTTAAAATATGAAAAAGCCTCGACGCTCTTTGCAAAAAGAGTAAGCCCTCCGGTTTCATTATCAAGCCTATTTAAAAGCCCGCCCTCTTTCTCTTTATAACCCTTTACTCTCGATAACTCGGGGCGATCCAAAAAAAGCGCTTCGCATAACGATCTCTTTTTCCCCGGAGCGACAGGGACGCCTTGAGGTTTATCGGCGACCAACAAGAACTCGTCTTCATAAGCGATAGTATATTGCATAATATTATTTTTTAAAATACGGAAAAAAACCGCCCACTCTGAGTTTGTATTCGGTAAAATCGTCGCCATAGTAATGTTGAAGAAGTTCGTCCTCCTTCTTAGCTCTAATTATATAAATAGGGAGAACTACCAGTAATCCCCACAAAAGCAGCGTCCACGATTGTAGCGCAAAACTGGCCGCTAAAGGCAGTATAATCTCGGAAAGATATATCGGGTGTCTGATAATTCCGTATATATCGTTTTTTACAAGTTTATTACCCTCTTTAATATCTATATTTATGGAAAAGTTCTTACCGAGTTTTAAATAGCTGATATTCATAACTATAGAAAAGAAAATATATAAAATCGACCCGACGACTCCGATAAATATGATCGCGGATTGGATATTCAAAACCTCTTCGTTTTGTAACAAGACGATATTAAATATGCCAAATTGAATTTCGCCGTTGCTTAAAATCTTTAACAAAGATCCTATCCTAAATATAGCGAGCCCCGTTAATATCGAAGTAAAATAGCTTGCGTATATCGATAACCACTGAAAACTCGTCCTATAATACTTTATAGTTTCGCGATTTTCATTTTCTATACGATTACGGCGTATTTGCCTGAAATTACTCAATAATAAAGTCAATACTCCAAGTAAAACTGCGCCTCTGAAAACAAAATCAAACGTCCTCAACAATTCATACTCCAAGAATAAATTTAGTCATAATATATAAATACCGAATCTTTGTCAAAGTTTATATTTTCTCCATCAAAATTCGACTATAAAAGAGGTATATCTATCCAAAACCGGGCGGTTTTCAATAATTACCTCTCTCACTCTTGAATGGGAAGGACCTGCTTTTAATCTTTTTAAAAGTTCTTTATGCTTCGTCTCCTCGCCGATCGCATAAACCTCTACGTCGCCGTTAAACAAGTTTTTCACAAAACCGCGAATTCCAAGCCTATCCGCCGCCATCGTAACAAAATATCTGTATCCTACTCCCTGAACGAAGCCGGATACCGTATACCTCTTTGCAATTATCATTCGACGGTTACCGATTTAGCGAGAATTCTCTCTTCGACCAACTTCTCTCCTCTATGAAAACCCATATATTCAACGATTCCGCGCATATTATCCCTCAATCAAAAAACTAATCAATTAAATCAAAATAATGGGGTTATGTCATTATTTTTTTTATGTTTTTACAAAATATCGTCCGTTTATTTTTATAACAAGCGACGCATATGCGTCAAAATTATCCCCTCGATTTCCCCTCGCATCCGCTCGGAACCGGAACGCGAAATCGAGGGTTCAATGGATATGCATATGTGTCAATTCTTTTTTTGACACATATGCGCCGAATTTTCTTCGCCCCCAAAAAACCGATAGGATACGTAAAATTAAAATAAATCTATGTC
>Ga0116183_1000745_pt1 | contig 37853 bp, 32 predicted proteins | sample AD_UKC078_MetaG_FD_89753 | JGI IMG/M metagenome (GOLD analysis project Ga0116183, IMG submission 89753) | Active sludge microbial communities of municipal wastewater-treating anaerobic digesters from USA - AD_UKC078_MetaG | ecosystem: Engineered > Bioreactor > Anaerobic > Digestate | place: USA...
TTCCTGCTGATAAAAGGCAGGAATGGTACCGTGCCATAGTCGCAGATCGTAAACATACGATCCAACGCGAACATGTCTACGTAAAAAAATAAATTATATTAACAAAATCAAACTTAAAAATTTAAAAAAGTTAATATAATTTCAAGGTAAAATTTTGCAGAAAAATTTTACCTCAGAGATAGTATGTCCACACATAAAAACTTGAAACACTAAGGATAATCATTATAACATATTAAATTACAATAAGTTACATAAATTAGTAGCATCATTTTATATCCATTTTTTGTCAAAATTTTTTTAAAAAATCACCAATTTTTTTTCTCACCAAAAAATTCTTCCTATTGCCTTCCAAATCGCTTTTTTTTCACTATAAAATCTTCTGAAATTCCCTCTAATTTTTCCAAAATCTCTCTAATTTTTCCGAAAATTGGCAAAATTCTCTCCTTTTTTGCCAATTTTCTTATTCTCCCCAGAGCAACATTCCCTCCCCAGAGCAACATTCCCTCCCCAGAGCAAGTTTAACTCCCCAGAGCATAACTCCCCAGAGCAACAGACGCCGTCCAGAGAAAAAAAATTAACAAAAAAAAATTGATGGATTTGATTAAATTAAATCCATCAATTTAATGTTACGAATTACCATAAAGTTATTGTCGCAATATTAAAAGCTGATTTTTTTGAATGTTTCGACAGTTTCTTTTTGGTGGCAAATTTCGCATTTATCGAAATAATCTCGTGGGAGGACGTTGTCGGCAACGAGTTTTTCCATTTGTGCTTGTGTGATATGAGCACGACCGCATACTGTGCATCGGAGCATGGGGAATTCTTGATCCCATATTTTTCGTGTTTTATTGGATTCTGTAAAGGGTATGTTGTTTGTGGGACATACTTTAGCACATGATGCACAGCCTACACAAACGTTGTTAGGCTTGTCATAAGGTGTAGTAACTCGTTTGTTAATGCCTCTGTCTGTCATGCTAATTGCATTGACACCCATGGCTTCACATGCTTGGACGCAAAGACCACAAAGTATGCAATTGTCGGGATTTTCTCTTCTTTTGTATGTTGTTTCAAGGATGCCGTATTCTTTTGCCAAGTCTTGAATGACTTCTGATTCTGGACAACGTGCAAGGAGTAAATCTACGATATTTTTTCGTATTGTGATGATGCGTTCAGAATGTGTGTATACTATGAGTCCGTCTTGTGCAGGGTGGTTACAAGCTGTAACAACTTTGCACCATCCATCCCAAGATTTTTTTGTGATTTCTACGCAACAGAGTCGGCATCCGCCTTGGGGTTCTGCCCATTCTTGATGGCAAAGTGTAGGAATATGTATGCCTGCTCGTTTTGCCACGGCTAAAATGGTGTCGCCCTCTTTTGCTATTAAACTTTTTCCATCTATGACTAGCATTGTTCGTTCCTTTTTGTGATGCTAATAGCGTCAAATTTACAGACATTATAGCATGATCCACATCGTATGCAGATCTCTTGGTTGATTTGATGTTTTGCCTTGGCTTCGCCCTGAATGGCATCAACAGGGCATATTTTGCTACATGCTGTGCAACCTTTGCAATTGTCTGTGATGTTGAAAGATGTTAGGGCGGTGCAAACTCCTGCAACGCATTTTTTTTCTTTTATGTGTTGAATGTATTCATCTCTAAAGTATCTGAGTGTACTAGAGATGGGGTTAGGTGCTGTTTTACCTAGAGCACATAGTGCAGAGTTTTCGATAACTTTGGAGAGTTCTTCGATTTTGTCAAGGTCTGCCATGACGGCTTTACCTTCTCTGATTTTATCGAGGAGGTATAAGAGTTGGGGAAGTCCATCTCTGCAAGGCGTGCATTTTCCACAAGATTCTTGAATTAAGAAGTTGATGAAATATCGAGCCACGTCGATCATGCATGTTCTGTCATCCATGACAATCATTCCACCAGAACCCATCATAGAACCTGCTTCTGTGAGACTATCGAAATCTACAGGTAAGTCTAGTTTGTCTGCTGGTAAGCATCCACCACTCGGACCGCCTGTTTGCACGGCTTTGAATGGTCTATTGTCAATGATTCCACCACCGATTTCATAAATAATTTCTCGGAGAGTAGTACCCATGGCAACTTCAATGAGACCTGTATTTTTGACTTTGCCTACTAGAGAGAATACTTTTGTTCCAGGGCTTTTTACTGTTCCGATTTTACGGAAATTTTCTGCACCATCTCGAAGAATGACAGGTATATTTGCCCAAGTTTCCACATTGTTGAGTACTGTTGGTTTGTCAAATAAACCTTTTTCTGTGGAATGGATGTATTTTGCACGTGGTTCACCTACTTTTCCTTCAATGGATCTCATGAGTGCACTCGATTCACCACATACAAATGCTCCACCACCTCGATTGATGCTTAAATGGAAACTGAAGTCTGTGCCTGCGATGTTGTCACCTAAGAAACCACATTCTTCGGCTTGTTTGATTGCAATAGTAAGGTGTTCAATGGCAAGAGGATATTCGTGTCGTACGTATAAATATCCTTTATTAGATTCTACGGCAAATGCACCTAATACCATACCTTCAATAATGGCATGGGGATCGCCTTCCATGATGCTTCGATCCATGAATGCACCTGGGTCACCTTCATCACCATTGCATAGTACGTAGCGTGGACCTTCCACAGCTTTGCAAGAACGCCATTTTCGTCCTACGTTAAATCCACCACCGCCTCGTCCTCGGAGTCCTGATTGTTCAATTTGTTGCATTACGTATTCTGGATTCTGTGTGGTGAGGACTTCTACGAGTGTTTTATATCCACCAAATCGGATGTAGTCTTGAATATCTGTGGGATCCATTTGTCCCATTTTTTTTAATATAACTAGTTGTTGTTTTTTGAAAAAATCGATATCTAAGTGGTGCTTACAACTGCATTTTGAGTCTATGTCTTTATAGAGAAGGCGTTCAACAATTTCACCTTTGAGGATGGTTTTTTCAAAAATTTCCTGTACGTCTTGTTCTTTCACAGAACAATAGAAAATGCTTTCTGGCATAATCCATACGATAGGGCCTTTTTCGCACATTCCTTGGCAACCAGTTTTTTTTACGACTCGTTCAACCCCTACTGGTATTTTGTTTTCTTTGATGAGTTTTTCTAGTTGTTCTGCAACTTGTAGACTGCCAGCAGCTCTACAACCTGTTTCACAACAGATTAAAACTTTTTTCCCATCTAAGGGTCTGTCTTTGAGTATTGCTTGCTGCCAAGTATTGTAGTCGGCTAGAGAGTTGATTTTCATTCTTGTTCCCCTTTCAATATTTCTTTGACTTGTCCGGGGTTGACGTTTCTATGGTATTTTTCATTGACGACCATAACTGGTGCCATGAAACATGCACCTACACAGTTGACTATTTCTAATGTGAAACCTAGGTCTTCTGTTGTTTCGCCTCGTTTGATGTTGAGTTGACGTTCAAGTTCTTGGACAACTTGTTCACCACCTCGAAGGTGGCATGCTGTACCTAAGCAGACTTTGATAATGTTTTTGCCACGTGGCTTTAAACTGAATGCTTTATAAAAGGTAGCAACGCTAAAAATTTTACTCATGGGAAGCTCTAATTCCTTGGCAACAAGTTCTAATGCATGACATGGTAAGAAATTATAGCTATCATGAATATCTTGTAAAATCATAATCAGGGAACTCTCTTGGCGAGGATAACGCTGTATGATTTCTTCTACTTTGGTGATATCCATTTTGTTTCCTTTGTGTTTTTGACTTGCCCCTATTTCTAGTCTCTTTTTTAAGAGTTTCCTAACTCATATCCCTTGCTAAATGCTTCTTTATTCAGGGGAATTAAATTTGGTTTGGATTCAAAGAGATTTTCGATCAATTTCATCATGGTTTCGAATTTGACAACTTTAGAGCAACCAATATATGCTCCAAGGGCAACCATGTTTGCTGCTTTGGCACTGCCACATTCAATGGCAATATCGTTGCAAGGAACATAGAGTGTTTTTAAATCTTCTCTAGGGGATTTGACATCAATGAGGGAACTATTGATTATTAATATCCCGCCTGGTTTTACATTATCTACGAATTTGTCTAATGAGGGACGGTTCATGATAACGCAACTTTGAGGTGAATTCACCACAGGAGATCCAATGGGGCGTTCTGAAAGTACCACAGTACAATTGGCTGTGCCACCACGCATTTCTGGTCCATAAGAAGGTAACCAAGACACTTCTCTACCTTCTTCCATTCCAGCGTAAGCTAGGAGCCTGCCTATTAACATGACACCTTGCCCTCCGAATCCAGCCATTACAACTTCTGTTTGCATAAAAAATATTTCTCCTTCTTCCAAACAAACATTTGTTTGTTATTCTGACTTTGTTTCTCTAGGGTAACTCTCTAATTGCAAGAACAATTAGAGTGGAATCACGCCTAGAAGCCTTTATTTTGAAGTATCTGGAGTTTTGAAAACACCCAAAGGAAAATAGGGAATCATATTTTCTTTGAGCCATTGCATAGCTTTTATGGGAGATAAACCCCAGTTGGTAGGACATGTAGAGAGTACTTCTACCATACTAAAGCATCGATTGTCAACTTGGTTTTGAAAAGCTTGTCTTAAAACTTTTTTTGCATTAATCACGTTTTCTGGATCGTGTACTGAAACGCGTGCAATATAGGAATCTGTGCGTAAGGTTGCAAGCATTTCCGAAATTCCTATAGGGTATCCTGTTAAATTGACATCTCGACCATAGGGCGAGGTTGTTGTTATTTGATTGGGCAATGTTGTGGGTGCCATTTGACCGCCTGTCATGCCATAAATAGCATTATTTGCAAAAACGACTGTGATTTTTTCTCCTCGATTTGCTGCATGTACAATTTCTGCAGTACCGATGGATGCTAAGTCACCATCGCCTTGGTATGTAAAGACAAATAATTCAGGACGACCGCGTTTGACACCAGTTGCAACTGCTGGAGCACGACCATGGGGAGCTTCTACAAAGTCAACGTCTATATAATGATACGCTAAAACTGCACATCCCACAGGAGCAACACCTACACTTTTTTCCCGTAAATCAAACTCATCCAGAAGTTCACTAACAAGTCTATGAATTACCCCATGAGTACAACCAGGGCAATAATGACTGCTTTTTTCGGTCATAGAGTTAGGCTTGGCAAAAATAGCATGCATTTGTTATGCCTTTCCTTGTAAAATAACCTGCATTATAAGAACGCATAAAATTATAAATGTATTATGGTTCAAACAATTACAGTACAATAACCTGCATTATAAGAACGCATAAAATTATAAATGTATTATGGTTCGAACAATTACAGTACAATAACCTACATTATAAGAACGCATAAAATTATAAATGTATTATGGTTCGAACAATTACGGTATAATCTTTTTGATTTCTTCAACGACTTCTTCTGGACTTGGAACCATTCCACCAATCCTACCATAAAAATGTAGTGGACGTTTTTCATCCATTGCAAGTTTTACATCTTCAATCATTTGTCCAGCAGAAAGTTCTACAACCATAACAGATTTGGCTTTATTCATAGCCTCTCTAACTGCTTTGTATGGATAAGGATACAAAGTAATTGGGCGTACTAGACCAACGTTAATGCCTTCTTCTTTTAATAAGTCAATAGAAGTTTTACAAATTCTTGCTGTAGTTCCATAAGAAACTACTAGTATATCATATGGTTCTTCACAATTATACAATTCATGTCGAGCTTCATTTGCTTCAATTTCAGCATATTTTTTCTGAAGTCTGAAATTATGTTGTTCCAATTGTGCAGGATCAAGATATAAAGAATGCACGTGACGACTAGGTCTACCTCCTTTAGCTCCACACGCTGCCCATGTTTTTTCTGGCAATTCAACGGGTGGACGTTCTTTAAATTCTACTGGTTCCATCATTTGCCCGATGATTCCATCACCAATTACCATGACAGGATTTCGATATTTATCTGCAAGGTCAAATGCATCTATCATTAAATCAACAGCTTCTTGCACACTAGATGGACCAAGCACAATGACTTTAATATCACCATGTCCAATACCTCTAGTAGCTTGAAAATAATCTGATTGAGAAGGATGAATGCCACCTAAACCAGGACTACCACGCATAATATTGATGATGACAACAGGAGTTTCAGCACCAGCCATATAAGAAACAGTTTCAGACATCAAACTAACGCCAGGACTGGATGTAGAAGTAAATACACGAACACCCGTTGCTGCACATCCGTAAATCATATTTGATGCAGCAACTTCACTTTCGGCCTGAACATACACTCCACCGACTTCTGGCAATCGCTTCGATAAATATTCAGGTACTTCTGTTTGAGGAGTAATAGGATAACCAAAAAAATGTTTACAACCTGCACGAATAGCAGCTTCACCTAACGCCTCACAACCTTTCATTAATTTTTTTGCCATATCATACTCTCTCAATAATCGAAGTGGACGTACTGAAGACCATTTACATGAACTTCAATTGCCACATCGGGACAAGAAATAGCACATAAACGACAACCAATGCAACGTGAAGGATCCACTACTTCAGCATAAAAATATCCCTTTACGTTGATCTCTTTGGACATTTCGATAATCTTTTGGGGACATGAATTTTTACAAACTTCACAGCCCTTACATTTATCCTTATTTATCAAAACTTTCGGCATATGTAACCCTACCTTAATTGCTAGTTGAAATAAAGAGTATCCTTGCTAATGTATTACGAAATTAGTAGAACACTTCTTTTAAATTAGAATTTCCTAGGCTAACCAACCGAGGGCTTTTTACTCACGTATCACTGGAACTGGCCAACAATCTCTTCGAAGGTGCATTAAATGAGGAGGCAATAAAATTCGGTACATCGATAATATAGGTGAGGAAATAACTTTTTTTGCACTTTCAACCAAAGTTTCATGAACTACAGTACAAAAAATTGGCACGCCTGTTTGAGCAGACACTTCTAAAACTAATTCATTACCATAACAAATAGTATCTAAATCAGTTTCATCCATCAAATGTGTGTTAGAAACATAGCCTGTCACTTTTAATTGGGATGCTTGTTCAATCATGCTTTGCATATTTAATACACCTGCAACGTCAGATGTAAAAGGGCGATTTCGATTTACAACTAATAGTAATTCATATTCTGATAAACTTTGAAATGCTTCTTGAAAACAAGCTAAAACACGAGCTCCTACTTCTTCGCCTCCTACATCTAATATAGTATAGCCTGCTGATTGTAAAATACATCCTTTGACTTCTGGAACAATAATAGGTAAATCAGCATAACGCCGTTCTCCTGGGGGGATGATAACATGAATCCCATGTGATTCCATTAATTCTGTTGCCTCACGACAACGAAAATACGGGTTGACCACATCCATATCAATAATAGTTGTATTTTTGTGATAGCGTGCTAAACCTAATGTATAATGAATCGCAGATTCACTTTTTCCACTGCCATAATTTCCAGTGAATAAAATTAACTTCGATTTAGGAAAAAATAAATCGTTCATAAAAAACATCTTATAAAAAATATAAAAAAATTAGAAAATCCTACCTCTTTTTTGAGGTAGGATTTTCTACCTTTACGCCTTGTAACTCTTGAACAGAGCAGTCATGAACTTACAAATTTTTTCAACACTAGGAAGATGCATCATTTCATCAGGTGAGTGTGGATTTTTAATGGTGGGCCCAAAAGAAATCATATCCATTCCAGGATATTTATCACCAATGAGACCACATTCTAAACCAGCATGGATGATTTCCACAACAGGTTCTTTACCAAATTCTTCCATATAAACTTCTTTGCATTTTTTCAAAACAGCAGAGTCCATGTTAGGTTTCCAAGAAGGATAACCACTGCCGCTTTCTACTTCGTAGCCTGCAAGACGAGCAATGTTTTCAATACGATCTGTTAAATCTTGTAAACGACTCATGACAGAACTACGTTGACTTGTTGTAATTTCAATGGCATTGTCGATCACTTTGATGATGGCCAAGTTATTAGAAGTCTCGACTAATCCTTTAATGTCTGTAGACATGCTATTGACACCATGAGGTACTGCAAACAAGAAATATAATAATTTCTGAGTTTCGTCAAAGGACATACCTTCAGTCACTGGATCTGTAGGAACAAGGCTAATTTCTAAATTTGGATCTGTGTTTCGATACTCATCGGACAGTTTTTCATCCAGATCTTTTAATAGTTCTTGTGCCTTTTCTACGTTTTTTTCGTCCATAATAACAATAGCATAAGCATCACGTGGAATTGCATTGTGTGCTGAACCAGCATGAACGTCTGCTAACATAAAATCGCCAACCATATCTAATTTACGTAACGAACGAGCTAAAACATAGATAGCATTTGCACGTTGACAATTAATATCTACGCCAGAGTGACCACCGCTAAGACCACCAACATTTAAGCGATATGTCTTTAATCCAGCTGGTGCAGGAACTTTTTCCATTGGAATAGTAATGCGAGTATCTACTCCACCTGCACAACCTACTGTAAAAACTCCTTCGTCTTCAGAGTCACAATTTAAGAGAACTCTACCTTTTAAGAAATCAGGTTCTATAGATTTCGCACCTGTTAGGCCAGTTTCTTCATCTACTGTGAAAAGCAACTCTAACGCAGGATGTTCCGCTTCCATTGCTAAAACTAAACCTAAAGCCACACCAATTCCATTGTCAGCACCAAGAGTTGTGCCATCAGCTTTGAGCCATTCTCCTTCATATTTTAGTTTGAGAGGATCTTTGGTGAAATCATGATTAGAAGTTGGAATCTTTTCACAAACCATATCCATATGGCCTTGAATAATTAAAATAGGAGCATCTTCATAACCAGCAGTTGCAGGAACTTCAATAAGAACGTTGCCAACTTTATCAGTCTTGGCAACAAGGTTATTCTCTTTTGCCCAGTTCAAAAGCCATTCACGAATTTTTTCTTCAGATTTAGAACGTCTAGGAATCTTAGTAATCTCTTCAAAACAAGCTAAAACTTTTTTAGTAATTGGACATTCCATAGAATAAAACTCCTAATGTTTTAACAAAAAAGCGACTAAAATAATAATTGGTCTAGAACAAACTAGACACCTTTTTATCTAGTATAAATCTTTTTAAAAATAAATGCAAGAAAATATTCAAACTACAACTTTTTTTGAATGTAACAAGGATGAAAAGAAAAAAAATAATTTTTTTGCTTAAAAATATTTATATATATGGAGTTAGCGAAAATTGCAAATGTATTATGAATTTTATTTTTATAATCTTTTTAGGTAGGATAAATTCTACCTAAATATTTTTTTTTATGCATTTTTCAAAATTTTTATGCATTTTTTCCTTTGATTTATATGATTTATACGATTTTATCTATCTTTGAAAAAATGGTAGGTAATCGTAAGGAATTTGTAATACGATAAGAGAAAAAGCAGTGGCAACAGGTTTCCCTACGTTATCTTCCCAAGTGCCTTCAGAAGACTGTAGTTGCACCAGTTGGTCTCGAATTTTGGGATACCATTGTTTCCAAGCTGATCCACCCTTTAAATACATAGCTTGGATTGCATAATAATGTCCATAATAAAAGTAATAATGTGTGGCAGGTGGATGGGGATTATGGTAGGGCGGTCTTAACATGAAATCAATACCTTTATCAATGGATCGATCTTCATATATACCAGTACCATATAAAGCAGTGACTCCTGCTGCTGTGAGTGCAAAAGAAGTTCGTGTTTGGTTTGTAGGGAGGAGTTGATATTTGAAGGAACCATCTGCCGTAGCACTACGTTGGACGTATTCTAAGGCTCGGTCAATATGTCGTTTGGGGATTCGTATGCCTGCGTTTCTTGCTGCACGCAGTGCTTGGATTTGACAGACTGTGACGGAAATGTCAGCGTCTAAGGCAATGGGTTCGTATCGCCAACCACCCTGCCTATTTTGACATTCCATAATTAGATGTGTGGCTTTTTGCAATGAATTGGCAATTTTTGGTTGTTGGCTCATGCCATATGCTTCTGCTAAACAAAGTGTGGCAAATGCATGACAATACATTTTTGTGCCATATCTTGTAATATAGCCGTTGCCAGGATGTACAGAATCTATTAAAAATTGTATGGCTTTTTCTACATTTTCTCCATATTGGCCTCGTCCAGGATGAGTTCCATTTGCAAGAAATGCAAGACATGCAATGGCTGTTGCTCCTACGTGTGGTTTATTTTGATTGCTCACTCGATAGGTATGATTCAGTTTATAGCCAACATCAGCACGCCATGCCCCTGATGGCTCTTGTTTTGATGCTAACCATCGCAAACCACGCAAAATAGCCTCTTGTGCAGCTGGTGTTACATCGCTTGGTTGTGCGAAGATGGACGGTAAAATACCAAAAATCAGTAGAAAGATTATTTTTTTTCCCATGGTTGCCTCTTTTGTATAATTCTATATGATAGTTTTATGATGACAACTTCTGGAGTGTGTTATTTGAAATGTATCTTGTATAGTGTTGATGATATCTTGTGCAAATTGCCAAATTTCTTATATGATTACAACTTCTGGAACGAGTGTTATTTGAAATGTATCTTGTACAGTGTTGATGATATCTTGTGCAAATTGCCAAATTTCTTGACCTGTTTGAACACCATAGTTTACTAAGATTAATGCTTGTTTATGATATACACCAACATTCCCTTTTTGTTTGCCTTTCCATCCGCATTTTTCAATGAGCCAGCCAGCTGCAACTCTGTATGTATTGTCTTTATTGTCATATGCAACTATATCTGGGAATTTTTCTTTCAATTCTTTATATTGATTCATGGAGACATTTGGATTTTTAAAGAAACTACCAGCATTTCCTAATAATTTAGGATCAGGTAATTTGCTATTTCGAATGGTGCGAATGGCGTCGATAATGTCTTGTGTTGTTGGATGTTGTATATTTCGTTGTTCTAGAAGTTCTTTGATTCCTAGATAACTTAGGTTATAGTTCGGTTTTTTTTGCAAACAAAGAGTCACGTGAGTGATCAACCATTGTTTTTCTATTTTAAAAATACTAGTTCGATAGCCAAATTGGCATTCTTGATTCTGAAATTCTTTGAATGTGTGGTTTTCTATGTTATACGCTGTGAGGCTATGGAAAATATCTTGAAATTGTACTCCATATGCACCAATATTTTGAATGGGTGCTGCACCTACACTACTTGGTATGCTTGTTAAATTTTCTATGCCATGATAATTTTGTTGCACAGCATATTTAACCACATTGTCCCAGATTTCGCCAGCTCCGATTTTTAAATACACTGAATCAGGTGTAGTTTCAATAATTTTTATACCAGTAAATTTTGGATGAAGGATAGTACCACAGTAATTATCTAAGAAAAGGACGTTATTTCCATTGCCTAGAATAAAATAAGGATGAGAATCGGAAAGAAATGCTTCTAATTCTGGGAGAATATCAACTCTTTCGAGTGAGATATATTGCTTACACACAATATCTAACCCAAAAGAGTTATATTTTTTTAAAGAATAGTCAGAAATGGGCTGAAGCATACCCATTTTAATTACTACTAATCGCCGTAAACGACTGTGGTAAATGTGCCAACGATTCCCAAAATGTTGGTAGATTCATAGTCAACATGATGGATTTTTGTAATGTTTGCACTTTTTGCTGCTGCTTCGATACTTGCATCGCCAGTTGCTACTAAGCCAAGAATGGATTGAACGGATGCTTTTCCAACTTTAGAATAGCCAGAATGAGCTGTTGCAGCTAAAGGTGCTTTTGCATCTGTATAGAGAACGCCTACTGCTGGGGATTGTACAATTTGGCATCCACTAAACATAGTTAATACGCATACGCATACAAGAATTGTAATCAATGATCTCATGAGTGTCTCCTAGGTTTAAATAAATTAGACTGTCGAAAATCGACGAAAACGACGTTACAAGAATAACGTAAAATTATATTATCATGTTAATTCCTATTTGTCAACAGTACGATAAAATTATTTTTAAATTTTTTTTATATAGATAAAAGGATTCTTACTATTTTTTTTAATTGTGAAAGCTTTATTTTTTTATATAATATTTTTTATATCTTATTTGTTTTGTAAAATAGTTTTTATATCTATTTATTTTGTATAATAGTTTGTTATGTCTTATTTTTTTGTATAATATTTTTATATTCGTTATGTTTTGTTGTTTCTATATAATTTGTTGTGTCTTATTTTTTTATATAATATTTTTATATCTTAAATGAACAGTGAAATTGATTATGAATATCCAGTTAGATGAATGGAAAATTATATTTCAAAAAAATCCGTTAGCAATTTGTATTGTTGACAAAAAAAATTGGCACGTATTGGAATGCAACTTTGCATTTCAACATTTTGTAGGAAAAAATTCTGACATTCATTTATCAGAGATGATTTATAAACGTGACTTACAAAATTTGCAAAAACGTTTAAGCATTGTGAATGATGACCAATTTTTGCAAGATAATATTCGTATGTTGACAAGAGCAAGCACAGAGGGAGATCATTCAGGTGGTCTTTTGCGTGATGTACAAATTTCTTTACAAAAAGTTACCATTGTTGGCAAAAGTGCTTTAATTTGTGTTTTGCAAGATATTGGTTTATGGACAGAAAATAAAAATACATGGAAAAATAAATGGAAAGAAGAAAATTCAAAAAATACACAACTTATGCAATATATTGGAAATGTGGAACATAATTATCATATCATAGATTTTATATTGTACACTATACAAAAACTTTCTTGTATTTCTTCGAAAAAGGAATTATTACAACAAGTAGTGGATTTATTTTCCCAAAATGAGTTTTTTTCTGAAATTTCCATTTATTTACAACAAGAAGAACATTTAAAATTAATTTGTAGTAATGTTTCTAAAAAACAACAATCTTTTCATATGGCAAAAAAACATCGTTTTATTCCTGTGGCTTTAGGAAATTCTACAATTTTTTCTCCTGAAACAGGAGAATTGATTTTGCCAATCTCTGGAGAAAAGCAAAATTTAGGAATTATCCAATTTATTTTCCAAATAGAAGAACGCATTTTTTTAAATTCTTATATTCAAGATATAAAAAGTTACCAAAATATATTTCATTTATTTTGTCATTTTTTAGGAACAAAATTAGAATTTCTACAATTGCAAGAACAATATAATTATAATTTGACGCATCATATACCAAGTAATTATCCCAATAAAATACTTTTACAAGAACAACTTCAATATTATGATGAATTTTCGTACATGGTTGTATTTCATTTAGACCATGAAAATTCTATGGTAGAATATGATACGTATGCAAAAATTTTACAACAGCTTGTTTCCTTATCAGAAAAGGACAACTTTTTTCAAATCTATTATACAGATTATGCATATATTTGGACAAAAACAGAAAAAAAATTGCAAAATTGGTTAAAAAAATTAAAAAAACTTTGGCAACAACAAACAAAATCTATGCCTCTGACTATTTGTTGCTTGCCTATTCAAAAAACAATATTTCAAAATTTAACTATTTGTCTAACATATTCTTTAGAACATGGAGGCGATAAAATTATATTTTGGGACAAAGAAGCTCAAACAGTCTATGAATTTCAAGAAAATAAAGGATGTGTTCTAAGCTAACTTTTTAAGGCATACAATATGGGCGGTATTTGTGGGCAAATATATTTTGATACAAAAAAGCAAATAGATGAAAATCAAATAAAAAAAATGTCTCATCGATTGGCACATAATTGTTTAAACATAGAATCTATTTTTGTGCAACAGAATATTGGTTTTTGTCATTGTGATTTAAAAACATTTAATGAAGCAGAGAATCATAAAGAAGTCATGACAAATAAATCAAAAAACATTATATTATCATATCATGGTGAAATATATAATACTAGTGCATTAAAACAAGAATTAGAAGATTTAGGGTATTGTTTTTATAAGAATACAGATGATGAAGTTGTACTATATGCATACGAACAATTTGGAGTCAACTGTTTAGAAAAATTTCGAGGCACATTTGTATTGGCTTTATATGACTATCGTGATCAAAGTTTATTTTTAGCTGTAGATAGAGTAGGAGAGAAGCCTTTATTTTATTGTTTCACAGACCAAGGCATTGTTTTTGCCTCAGAACTTCCTTGCTTATTAGAGAATGTAATAATTCCTTTAGAAATCAATCCAGAAGCATTGCATTATTATTTGCATTACCATTATGTTCCAACTCCGTTGACAATATATAAAAATATACAAAAATTGCCTGCAGCTCATTATTTATTGTGTAAAAATAATCAAGTAGCATTAAAGCGTTATTGGCGGTTATCATATGTGCCTAAACATACAAATTCATTGGAAACTTTGCAAGAAGAAATGGAAGAAATTTTAAAAGAGTCTATTCAACTTCGTTTACAAAGCCACTATCCTTTAGGTGCATTTTTAAGTGGTGGCATTGATTCTAGTACGATTGTTGCTTTATGTAGTGAAATGACATCTGAGTCTATTTCTACTTTTTCCATTGGATTTGACAATATAGAATATAATGAATTGCCTTATGCTCGACAAGTTGCTGAATTTTTTCATACAAAACATACAGAATATATTGTACAGCCTGACATTGAAACGCTTTTACCAAAACTCATTCAACTATATGGAGAACCTTATGCAGATTCTTCCCTCATTCCAAGTTATTATTTGTGTCAAGTAGCAAAACAACACATTGCAATTGCTTTAACAGGGGATGGTGGTGATGAAAGTTTAGCTGGTTATCATCGATATGGACTTCATGTATATGCACATCGAATTCCACAGTTTTTATTACAATGTTGCAATATATTTCCTTTTGATAAGTTTCACACCTCTAATACAAAAGGTCTATTGCATAAAATGAAAAGATTAGTGCAAAATTTGAATAAACCTCCCATACAAAGATATTTATATTGGATTTCTCATTTGCCTTCTTCAGGAATTACAGAAATATATACACCAGAATTTTTCAAAGAAGTACAAACAAAACAAGTAGATTTATTTTTACAAGAAGCATATAACAATGCAATTGCAACACATCCTTTAGATAAAATCATTTCCACAGATATAGACACATATTTACTAAATGACTTGCTTCCGAAAACTTACATTGCTTCCATGGAACATAGTTTAAGAACACGAAGTCCTTTATTAGACCATACATGGCTTGAATTCACAGCTAAATTACCGCCATCGTATAAATATAAACTTTTGCAAGGGAAAAGACCTTTGCGAACGCTCCTTGCAAAAAAATTGCCTGAATCTTTTTTTCAACGCCCCAAACAAGGGTTTGCTATTCCTTTAGGAAATTGGTTACGAACTACATTACAACAATTTACATACGATACATTACTTTCTCAAGAAGCACAACAAAGAGGTTTTTTTCAACCACAAAAAATACAAAAAATATTAGAAGAACATAATAATAATATTGTACCTAGAGAGTATCAAATTTATAATTTACTTATGTTAGAATTATTTTTTCAACAAAACAAATGGTAATGATTAACACAATTTCTTTAGAAAATAGATAAAACTTCTTTAAAAAATAGAACAAGGTTTCCTTATGAAGTAGCATATAGGAAGAACCTTGTTTTATTTTTTCTATCTTTATAAAATAGACACAGTTTTATTATATAATAGACAAGGTTTCCTTATGAAGTAGCATATAGGATAGAACCTTGTTTTGTTTTTGATATATGGATTCTTTGTGGGAAAAAATTTGTGAGAATGGGTAAATGAGAAATAATTCCAATGGTCTTTCCTGTATTCTGCAAATTTTTTAATGCTTGGATTACATTAGATAGGTGTTCTTCGTCTAATGTGTCAAATCCTTCATCTAAAAATAAACACTCTAATTGTTGATGACCTTTATTTGTAGTCGCAATTTGCGTGATTCTTTGAGAAAGTGCAAGAGCTAAAGCTAAAGAAACAAGGAATGTTTCACCACCACTCAATGTTTTTATAGTTCGTGTTTGTTGATCATTCCAATTATCTTGAATGATGATTTCTTTTTGGTTTGTTTGTAATACATAGCGTGTTTCTGATAAAATTTGTAAGTATTGGTTAGCATCTTCACATAAAATTTTAAGAATTTCATTAGATATATATTTTGGAAATGCATTGCTTTGCAATGTTGTTTTTAAAATTCTATGAATTTCTGTTTTTGTTTGTAATGTTTGTAATTTTTCTTTTTGTTGTTCTTTTTGTTCAGATATTTGCTGAATATTTTCTATTTTTTGTTGTATCTGTAATTTTTGTTGAAATGTTTCTTTGTATTGTGTTTGTAATGTTTTATATTGTGTTTGCAAATTTTGCATATTATTTTGTAATGTAGTGTACGATACGTCTTGTGTTTGTGTTGTTTGGTGTTCTTTCAGTTGTTGTTGCATTGTTTCTAATTGAACGTTTGTTTGTAGAGTAGCTTGTTCCCATTGTTGTATTTGAGAAGGCGATATTATATATTGTTGGACTTCTTGAATAGTAGCAATTTTATATTGTTCTAATAATTCTTGGATGCTCTTTTGAACAGGTTCATATTGTTCTTGTATTTGATTCCTTCTAGTTTGCAAATCTTGTATTGTTTTTTGAATAAATACTTGTTGTTGTTGCTGTAGTTTTTGTTGTGTTTGTTGTTCTGAAAAATTTTGATGGATTTGTTGAATTTTCTGTTGGTATTGTTGGATTTGATAATGTATTTGTTGTGTGTCGTTCAGTTGTGTAGATGGAATATGAATTTTTTGTAAACATTGTTGCATTTCTTGTTGGCATGCATTTTGTTGAGCTTGCAACGTTTGCATTTGTTGCTGTAAATTTTGCCATGTTTGTTGATTTTGTTTTTGTTGAGATTGTTGTTGCGTGAGTTGTTGTTGCGTTTGTTGTAGTTGTTGTTGCAATTGTTGTAGTTGTTGTTGCAATTGTTTAGTTCGATGATCATAATATTGCCAATTTTCTTGTTGTGGTGGTTCTACTACTTCAGGAAATTGATGGACAATATTTTGACAAACAGGACAAGGTTGCCCAATTGCCAATCGTTGTTGGAGTGCATGCGTAATATTTTGTGTATATGTTTGCCATGCTTTTTGTTGTGCTTGTTCTATTTGTTGTTGCTGTTGTATAACATGTTGTTGCTGTTGATTTAACATTTGTTGTTGCTTGATAATTTGTTGTTGTATTTGTTCATTTTGTAGTTGTATTTGTTGTATTTGTTGTTGCACTCGTTGCATTTGTTGCTGATTTTGACTCTGTGTTTGTACTATAGGAACAAGGTTTAAAAGTTGATGGCATTGTTGCTCTAAATCTGAAATTTGATTATATCGTTGTTGTGTTTGTTGTATTTTTTCTGTTTGTTGTTGTATTGATTGCAAAAGTTCCTGTTCTTGTTGTTGTTGTGATTGTATTTGCTGTTGTACTCCTTGTATTTGTTTTGTGAGTTGATGGTATTGTTCTATTTGTGAAGAAAGAGGTTGCAATTGTTTTGCCATCTTCATTTTATTTTCTTGTTGTTGTAATTGTTGTGATTGTTGTTCTAAATCTTGAACTTGTTGTTGCAATGCTTGAATTTTTTCAATATCCTTTAGTTGTTGTTGCATTTGTTGCTGTTTCTTTTGATTTAATTCAGAATCTTCTTGAATTTTTTGTAGAGATGTTTCTAGAGTTTCTATATTTTCTTTTAAAGTTTGGATGATTTCTGGGCTTGTATCTACTTCCATTTGATCATATTGTTCTGAGACTTGTTGTAACTGCAATGACAATGTTTTATACGTTTCATTAGCTTGGGCTTGCATCAATGGAAGAATGTCTAATCCTAATAAATCAATTAAAATTTCCTGCCGCTCTTTATGTTCTTGTAAAAAATTTTGAAATTGTCCTTGTGGTAGAACAATGCATTTAGTAAATGCTTCATACGTTAAACCTACTATTTTTTCTAATTCTGCATTTGTATTTTCAATGCCTGTTGTAAGACAACTCCATTCACCTTCAATTTGTATTGCTAATAAAGCTTCAGACACTGTTTTTTTTGATTGTTTAAGGATACGCGTTACTTTATAGTCTTTTCCTTGCACGCTAAATTTTAAAGAAACAAACATTTTTTCCATGCCTTGTGAAATTAAAGAAGAAATATTTCTAGTTAAACGAGGAGTTCTTCCATATAAAGCATAGATCATAGCATCAATCAAAGAACTTTTTCCACTTCCAGTATCTCCACAAATCGCAAATAGTTGTAAGTTTGAAAAATCAATGGAAGTCCTTTCTTTAAAACAAGTAAATCCTTGTAAAGTAAGTTTAGAAAGTTTCATATTTTTAAAACCTCTTTTTTATTTAAAAAATCTAATTACAGAATAATACAACGTTGTATTTTGATTAGGATTGTGTTTTTTTATATATAACAGAAAAAGGGAAAAAGTAGGTCAAAAATCCATGAAAGTTTATATGCAATAAGAATTGTTTATTGAAAGGTTGTATGAATTTTATTATCTTTCAGGGTAAGTGTGGCCTTTCCTGGTTCTGTATGAAAATGTTCAAAAGCAATGTTTTCTATATGGTATGTGAGTGTATTAGCTAGACTTCGAGCTCCTGTTTGTTGTTCCAAGCTTTTATCTACAATGTAGTCTAAGACATTTTCTTCCACGTGAAGTTTTATGTCTTCTAAGATGAATTCATGTTGAAATTGTTTGAGGATATTGTTGACAAGGATTTCTTTAAGTGTATCTTTATCTAATGGTTGTAAAGGGATAATGCGATGAAATCGTCCTATGAGTTCTGGTATAAATCCATAAGTTTGAAATGTGTTGATGTTGTTAAGTTCTTCTTGTTGTATAGTATAGGCAATTTCATCGGGTCTATCTGTTTGGTTATATGGATTTTTATATCCTATTTTTGGTGTTTGGCTCCATAGTGCTGTTTTGATATAGGAAAAAGCACCACAAGCTATGAACATAAGATCGCCTGTAAAAAATGGAATTTTTTCAGAATACATAGGATTATCAGGAAATGTGTCCACTTCAATCATGGCTTCTTCTAAAAGTTTTAGGAGTTCACGTTGAACTCCATAGCCTGATACATCTTTTGTAGTGCCTGCACCTCCAAAACGTGCATTGCTACTCGCACTACTAATTTTATCGAATTCATCTAAGCAAATAATCCCTATAGATGCTAAATTTGGATTACTGTCTGTTTGTTGCAGTAATCGCGTGAATATGGAACGAACGTTGTCTCCGATATATCCTGTTTCTGTGTAGGTTGTCATGTCAACGATAATAGTTGGAAGGCGTAGTATTTGACGAAAGAGTTGTTCTACAAGAAATGTTTTTCCACATCCAGTAGGTCCTAGGAGTAAAATATTATTTTTTGAAGGCAATTTGTTTCTAGGTATATTATGAACATAGATATTTTTTAATCGTTTAATGTGGCGATATGCTGCTAGACAAAGTGATTTTCTTGCGATTTCTTGACCATAGTATCCTTGTTCTTGTAAAAGTTGATATGCTTGTTTAGGTGGTATAAGGGGCAGATTTTGAATGATGTGTCTTGTTATATCTTCCCATGTTATGTCGTCATTCTGCATGCTGAATCCTTCTTGTGTATATTTTGGTAGAATGCGTAAAGTATATAGAGTATGGTGATAGTGAATAGGATTTGTGCAAATAGTTCACCAATGTAAGTGAATAAGGGAGCATTTTTTGTAGCTAAGGGAACAGATGATACAAAAATACCTGGGAAGTCTTTCCATTTCAATTTTTCATTGTTAGATTGAAAGTCCCAGTTGTATTTTTGTGTGGTGAATGGTATTTGAAAGGGAAGATGATGCCATGCAATTACATTTTGGCGCAATGTTTCTTTTTGTAAATATTTTTGCAATGTAGAAGGATACTCTTGTAAAGAGATGTGTAAAATGTGCTCTGGGGTAACTTTTCCAGTAGGTGGAATGTGGCATGTGATGCCTGTATTTGTAGTACGAACAATTCCAATTCTATTTTCTACAGCACGAAATATAGAAATGGCAAAAAGTTGTTCTGGTTCTGATGTATTGTAGAACCAGCCTTCATTCGTAAGATTGACAATAAATTGAGCGTTTTTTCTACGCCATTGGCAAATTTCTGAAGAATGAGCAATATCATAGCAAATGGAACAGCCAAATACGTTATCTTGTAATTGAAATATAGGCTTTTCATTGCTTTCTGCTAAGTCTGGTACATATCCAACAAGGTTTCGGATCAATGTAGGCATAAATGGGAAAATATTGCGAAGTGGCACGTATTCTCCTGCAATGACAAGCCTGTTTTTGTGGTATTGTCCGCTTTGTTGTCCTTGTGTATTGACATAGTATGCTGTGTTGTATACTTTAGGTATGCGTTTTGTGTAATCGATTTCGTAGTGGTGAGAACCAATGAGCAATGTAGTATTTGTTTTTTTTGCTACATCATGAAATAAAGCATATGTATCTGCATCAATGTTCATATCTTCTGCAGCCATAGTTTCTGGCCAAATGATCATAGATGGTTTTTGTTCTAAGGCTTGCACAGTAAGTTCATTGTAGGATTCAAGGATATGTTGTTTATTAAGTTTCATATCATTTTTAATGTATTGTGGCACGTTTCCTTGTATAGAAGCAACAAGTGGTCCCTGATCATATTGGATAGTTTGCAATCGATATTGTCCATATCCTATAGTAGATAGAAACAGAAATATAGAGAAGCAAGTAGCAACAATTTTTTGTCTTCGTGTAGTGTAGGAAGGACTAATTGTAGGAATCCATGTCCATAATGTTGTGTTAACTAAAAGAATAAGAAAAGTAACTCCATATACACCGCTTATATCAGCAATTTGAATAAGTATTGGATGGAAGGCTTGAGAATGTCCCATAAATAAATAAGGAAAACCAGTAAATAAAAAGGAACGAAGATATTCTTGTGAAGTCCAAAGAATAGGAATGGCAATCCATAAGGGAATTGTTTTTTTTCGCACAACGTGTTGAAATAGAATGGGGAATGGAAGACACATAAAATATAGTGGAATTTGCACTGCCACTAATGCTAAAGGATGAACAGCTGATAGCCAATATGTCCCAATAGTATACAATGTTGCCTGAAATAATCCATGTGCAAGCAACATTTGTTTTGTAGTTGTATTGGCTAAAATCATAAACCAAGGAATAAGTACGATCCATGCAAACCATGAAAAAGAACAAGGCGGAAAACAAAGAGCTGTCAACATTCCACAAAGTAAACTAATAGGAACGATTATTTTATATGAAAGTGTCATTTTTTTCTCTATTTAAAAAAGCCCCTAACTCATATGTACAAGTTAGGGGTTATTTATAAGTTAGGGATTATTTACAAGTTAGGAGTTATTTGTTTTCGAATGATCATAAAGATACAATTCCGAAAACCATAGCAAACACTGCAAAACTTTCTATGATACCAACAGGAACCCAGCATTTCCCATAGATACTAGGTTCTTCTACGGTAGCTCGCATCCCTGCAGCACAACATTTTGCTTGCATCAATGCAGAGACCATAATAGCTATGCCACAAAGAAGACCAAGGGCTAGCAACATGCCAGGGGCAGCATTTGAGTTTTTCATACTCATCATAAGTACTAGACCATAAATAATTTGAGATGAGGGAGCAGCAGAAAGGGCAATGAACCCTCCATGTCCTTGTTTTGTACGAGTAAGTGAACCTACAAGTGCGTTACCTGAGATCAAACAGCCAACGCTTGATCCTATTGCACCCAATGCAAATGGAGACATAATGCCTAGCCATTTTATAAATTCTTCCATTGTTTTCTCCTGTGTTTATTTTTATATAATTCCTATAAATATTTATTTTATATAATTCCTACAAAATTTTGAAATTTATTTTTTATATAAAATGCAAAATTTTGAAGTTTATTTTTTTACACAAAATGGTTTATACGTATATCCTGTTCCTTCAAAACAGTAGCGATAAAATTCTAAAAAATTGAGACGTAGCCCATGGATCACACCGCTCATAATGCTTAAACCTAGATTGATTGTATGTCCGCTGAAGACAACAAAAATCATGAGTATATATCCAACAATTCCTGGTATAGATTGTTGAATTTGCTGTCCTATATTATTAAATACGCTTGCCATGACTGCACCTGAAAGACCCAATGCAAAGAGTCGTAGGTAGCTTAAGATGTCAGCAAAAGTTTGACTGATCCCAGCTAAACCAAGCAATCCCGCTATGAGGCGTTTGAATATATTTTTACTATTGCTCGTGAAAAGGACAATGAGACCAAGGCCTGTGAAAAATAGGTAAGGTGCAATGGGATTGCCAAGATGTAGGTATAACATTCCACCCCACATGCCAAGTATCCAACCAATTTCTGCAAGAATGACACTAGAACCCCAAAATCGTAAAATTTGTATGAGTCTTGCAACGGTTAAATGTATAACACCTAAATAGATAGAGAAAATCATCATAAAGGTGCTGTCGTTCGTGGGAATGAAGCTTAAGTATGTGATATATCGTAAAAATGAAAAAGGGCTATCAGGTGAAATATTAGCTAGATCCAAAGCGAACCATGAACCAGTAAAGGCTCCATATAAAATACATGATACGCTAACAGTTACTCCTAAACGAAATATGCGTGCTCCTATGTCAGATTGCATCATTTTCTTTCTAAAGTACAGCAAAATGGAAAGAATAATGGCACCATATCCTGCATCGCCAATAATCATGGCAAAAAAGACTGCAAAGGAAAAATAGACGGAAGCACTCGGATCCCATTCAGAATATCCTGGTATTGCGTATATTTTGATAACATCTAATATAGATTGAATCCATTTTGGATTTTGTATGAGCGTAGGAGGTGTTTCGTTTTCATCTGGGTCTACAAATTGTAAAAAAATCTTTTTGTTCTGGAATGCATTTTCTAGGTGTGGTATATCTTTTTGGGGAAACCAGCCTTGCAATCCAAATATTTCATGATGTTCTAACAAGCCAGAACGAGCTTCTTCTACTACGATTTGTTCACCCAATTTTTTTGCATGTTGTTTTAAGGACTCTAAATAGATTGTATTTTTTTGCAAGAACGATTCATGTTCTTGTTTTTGTCGGTAAAGTTCGTCATATTCTTTTTGTAATTCTACAGTGCCTTTTTTAAAATATACTTCTTTTGTATAATTATCATTAATTTCTAGAGGCGTTTCTGATGCTGTTACAAAACGATAAAAATTTCCTTCTTTACCTTGCCAAAATACATTTTCTTTAGGAAATTTTTTATATGATGAACATTCCCAAAATTGAAAATATATATTATGATTTTTAAATTTTTCTAAGTATTCTGTAGAAAAATGACTCCACTTTTCTAATTTCTGTATTTTTTCAGACAACTCTGCTAAAGTTGCACTTTTTGTCTGTAAAATAGTATGTTCTTCAAAAATATGATGAACAATTTCAGATATGTCCTTTTCTACAGATTCTATAGGAGTCTCTGGTGGATAATTTTGTAAAATGTCGATAGCTTTTTGTACTTCTCTTTGTTTTTTTATCAGTTCGTTTATATTTTCTTTTCTAATTTGAAAAGGTTCAAGATGAACTATACCTACATTTTGTAATGTTTCCAACACAGATTCTCTATCCTCGATCAATCCGAGGATAATGACTTTTTTCATGGGAATTATCAAATTTCTTATTCCTTTTTATAAAATATGTTTTTGAATTTTTTCCCGTTTATTTTGCTAATGCAATTTTGCAAATTTTATTTTTTTGAGTCTATTATCATAGATTCAAAAAATAAAATGCGTTTTTCAAGAATGTACAGCTTTTCTATGATGAAACAACAGATGTTTCATATGTCTCTTGATCTGCATTTTTTTGCTTAGCGATTTTAGAACGAAAAACTGCCGATGCCTGCATATCTCCAATGCCTATGCTAATTCTTCGAATATTTTCTTTACATTCTGGGATGAGTCGTTCTTTAAACAGATTGCAACGTTGTGTAGTACGTCGAAGTTCTTGAGCAATGATTTCATCTTGATTATATAGAACTTTTTTATGTTCTCTGAATTCTAATATTTTGCATATTGCTTCAATGCCTTTTTCAACCCAAGGTGGAGTTGTCCAATAGCTATATGGTTCGATTTGAAACACTACACTTTGATATACAGGGATAAAAATACCGGCAATGTTATCTTGTCGCACGATAACTTCTTGAACAGATACAAGATTCATGACCTTTTTTGGTACTGCTTCGCCAAAAAGTTTGTGCCATGGCATGATTGTTTCTATATATTCATTTAGTTTCTGTTCGACAATTTCTACCTCTTGTTGAATTTTTCTTCGTTCAAGTTCTAATTGCATTTTTTTCAATTCAAGTGTTGGTAGAAATCGTTGGTATCGTGCTAAAGATTCACGTTGAAATTTAAGTTCGTTTCTAGTAAATTTAATTTTTTTTGACATGATTCCACCTTTGCTAATTAGGGAATCGGCATTATTATTACAAATAGTAATCGGTGGTGCTACCGTTATTTGAATAATAAGCGGTGGTACTACCGTTACTATTTTCAATAATAATGCGGTGCTTCTACTGTTACCATTTTATTTTCAATAGTAATGCAGTGGGTCTACTGTTATTTTTTCGGCCAATATTTGCTAGTTAAACTTTCAGTGATACCAGTTTCTACAGGAACAAAAAACTCTGCTAAAATTTGCCAACAAAGATCCAATGCTTCTTCTAATGAAATATTCACTCGTAAATCCATGAGTTCATTTTCAAATTTTTTACCATATCCTAGGAGTTGATTGTCCCAATTAGACATCATAAAGCCCATGGCGTGTTTTTCTCGTGCTTCTTTGCATTTGGAGTATAATTGAATACAAGCTGTCATAATAGCTCGATGGTCATCACGTGTTTTCCCATTGACAACTTGTTTTAAACGACTCAAAGAACCAAATGGTTCAATCCAACCATTTCGTAAATAAAATTGTCCTTCTGTGATGTAACCAGTATTATCAGGTACAGGGTGCGTAACATCATCTCCTGGCATTGTTGTAACAGCTAAGACAGTTACAGAACCTTTTCCTTCAAAATTGACGGCTTTTTCATATCGTTTTGCTAATTTAGAATACAAATCTCCAGGATAACCTCGATTACTAGGAACTTGTTCCATGATAATAGAAATTTCTTTGAGTGCATCAGCATAAGAAGTCATATCTGTCAAAAGAACAAGCACTTTTTTGTTTTGTTGTACTGCAAAATTTTCTGCTACTGCTAAAACTAAATCTGGTACGAGTAAGCATTCTACTATGGGGTCTGATGCAGTGTGAACAAACATAATAGAACGTGAAAGAACTCCACCTTTATCAAATGTATTTTTGAAAAAGAGGTAGTCGTCATATTTTAGCCCCATTCCACCAAAAACAATGATATCAGCCTCGGCTTGCAATGCAATTCTTGCAAGCAATGGATTATAAGGTTCTCCAGGGACGGAAAAAATAGGTAATTTTTGTGATTCTACTAATGTATTGAATAAATCAATCATAGGAATGCCTGTTCGAATCATATTTTGTGGTACCATTCGCTTGGCTGGATTGACAGATGGACCGTCAATGGAAATCATGTTGTCTGTTAAAACAGAACGACCATCTCGTGGTTTTCCATTTCCACTAAAAATGCGTCCTAGTAAGTTATCGCTAAAAGACACTTCCATAGGATGCCCTAAAAAACGAACTCGATCTCCTGTAGAAATTCCTTTAGTACCTGCAAATACTTGCAAATACACATCATCATTTTGTAATCGAATGACTTGGGCTAAAGATGTGACATGTTCACTTTCTACAACAGCGATGTCATCAAAACCAACATTGCTTGCTTTTAATCGGATAACATTGCCACTAATTTGATCAATTATTGTGTATACTTTTCTCATTGAATGAATTCCTTTATTTTTGTTTCGATTTCTTGAAACGCCTCAGACTGCCAAGGACTTTCGTTCCAATTTAAAAATAAACTTTGCAAAGAGAAAAAGTATTTTCGAGCTTCATCTTTGCTCGTAAAAGAAAAAGTATGTTGTAAAATAATAAGAATTTTTTCAAGTGTATGTCTCTGACGCTCAGGTGATGAAGCACAATCGACTTTTTGGTAAGAATTTTGTTGTAAATACACTCTATCAAAAAATTCAGATTTTAAATAGATGATAAAATCTTGGATACTCGTTCCTTCTTCCCCTATAACTGTCATCATTTGAGCAACTTCATTGCCTCTTTTTAAAATCCTTTTAGCAATGTGAATTTTATCAGGTAAAATAAGTCCTGTGTATTTGCTCCAAGATTCAAGAGGATCAATAGCAGGATAACGTCGAGCATCTGAACGTGCTCTAGAAAGACCGTGGAAAGCACCAACAACTTTTAATGTACCTTGCGTTACTGGCTCTTCAAAATTGCCACCAGCTGGACTGACTGTGCCACCAATGGTGACAGAACCTGTAGAACCATCATACAATTTAACAAATGCTGCTCGTTCATAAAAACTAGCAATCACAGATTCAAGATAAGCTGGGAATGCTTCTTCACCAGGAATTTCCTCTAAACGTCCACTCATCTCACGCAATGCTTGTGCCCAACGTGAAGTAGAATCTGCCAATAAAAGAACGTTCAAGCCCATCAATCGATAATATTCCGCTAATGTTACCCCAGTGTATACAGAAGCTTCACGAGCTGCAACTGGCATAGAACTTGTATTACAAATAATAATCGTTCTTTCCATTAAAGATTTTCCAGTTCTCGGATCTTGTAAATGAGGGAATTCTCGTAATGTTTCGACAACTTCTCCTGCACGCTCACCACAAGCTGCAAATACTACAATATCAACATCTGCGTATCGGCTTGTATTTTGTTGTAAAACAGTTTTCCCAGCTCCAAATGGTCCTGGTATACAATATGTTCCACCTAGGCAAACAGGAAACATAGTATCAATGGTTCTTTGTTGTGTAATCAGCGGTTTTTCAGGCAATAAACGTTCTACATAGCCTGTCATAGGTAATTTTACAGGCCATAAAAAGGACATACTCAATTCTTTCACTTCATTTTCATCATTTTTCAAGCGTGCAATAGTTTGTGTTATATTATATTCGCCTTCTTGAGCTATAAAATCAATCTTCCAAGCACCAGAAATATATGGTGGGACTAGAATTTTATGCTGGAAAATTCCTTCAGGTACCCAACCTAAAAAGTGACAACGTTCTACCATGTCACCTTTTTTGACAATCGGAGTAAATTTCCAAGTGCGTTTTTCATCTAATGGACTTATATAAACGCCTGGTTGCAAAAAGAAACCACACTCTTCTGCTAATTTGGGAAGTGGATTTTGCAAGCCATCATAAATTTGCGTCAAAAGTCCTGGACCTACTTGAACAGATAATAAATCGGAAGTAAATTCTACATTATCGCCTACAGATAAACCTCGTGTAGATTCAAATACTTGCAAATCCACAAGAGAACCACGGATACGAATAATTTCAGATTTTAATTTCGCACCATTTCGAGAATTACAACAATACGCAACTGCATTTTGTTTTACAACATTTTTTACTTCAGCAGTTACCATGTTTTCGTAAATACCGACAATTTTTCCTATATTCTCAGTCATTGGTAACCTTTGCAAAAAGATTTCCCTTTGTTTGGGAAATATTCCACCATCTATCTACTATGATAAGATGTAATGCATATACAACAATTTCGTCACGATGAAATGAATACGGCTCAGCTATTCTAGCAATTCTTCTCCAACGCATTTGATCCAGTGTTTTCTCGGCTTCTAAAGGATCTTCTATACTCTTATAGCGTTCTATTAATTTGTAATCATACTCTGAAACTCTAGACATAGTTTCCTGTTTATTGAGCATTTCTATACGATATTCGTATAAAGCAGTATTCAAACGAAATTCCCAATGTAAATATTTTTTTAAATTGCTTTGATGTTTTTTTGCCATTCTCCAAATGTGAGAGTAATATTTCCTCCAAAATGCTTCTGCATCTTTAATATTATCAATGTTTTCTTCTAAGTAATCAGATACTTTTGCGGGGAAATATTCTTTAGCTAAACTCGGTTTTTGAAGAATCAAAGCTAATTCTTTATTGGAGTAACGCCCTTCATTTAAAGGAACTTCACCGTGATAAATTTTTTCAAGATTAATTAGATCTTTTCTTAAAAGAACTGCGCCTGCCAATTCTTGTAAATTTTTATCTTCATGTAAAAGAAGATCCCATAATTTTTTAAAAGAAATCACAAGTTCTGGCTCAAATTTTAAAATTGGTAACGCAGAGATTAAATAATAGGGTCCAAAAATGTTCATACAATTTCCTGCCATAAACAATAATTAATTTTTTTGGACTAAATTTTGAATTTCTTTATTCAAATAAGGAAGTAAAGCTTCTATAATAGAATCAGGCGATACTTCAATAAATCCTTTATCATTAGTCTGTAAAGCAAAACCAACAAAGTTTTTTGCTACTTTGATTTGCGATGTAAACTCTTGGCAAATCCATTGACGTAAGTTCGCCTGCATTTTTTCTGATAACTCTATAACCATGGAATCCATTTTCAACTGTTGTACTAATGATTGGATTAAACTTTTTACAAATTCAGCGTCATTCAATTTTTCTCTTACTTGTTTAGACAAAACATTTTGAATCATGTTAGAAATGTTTTGTTGAATGTTCAGCGATAAATCACGTATAGCCAATTGTAAATTTTGTTTGCTTTTATCTTCCCAAGCTGTAATTTTATTTTCGGCTTGCTTTAAAATTTTTTGTGCTTGTTGTTCTGCATCAGCAATAATTTTTTGTGCCTCTTGCTCTGCTTTTTCACGAATAATTTTCGCTTCTTCTTGACCTTTCTCAATGCCATCTTGGTGCAATTTTTCTGCAAGTTGCTGAATATTCATGTAATTCTTCCTTTTAACAATAACGATAAAAAATTCTTGCTAATTTAGTATTAAAAACTAGCAAGAAGACTATCAAACTACTCTCCGACATATTTAATTCCAACTAGTGTGATGTCATCAAACTGAGGAACTTTTAACATACCTTTTTTCAACTCTTCTAAAATAGCAACACAAAGATCTTTACTAGGTAAATGTCCATATTGTTCGACAAGTGCAACTAATCCTTCTAATTCCAACATTTTATTAGGTGGTTCCATAATACATTCTGTAACACCATCTGTATATAATAGGATTGTATCTCCTAATTCTAATACAAGTTCTTGTTCTTTAAATAATCGATTTGCGTTTTTTAACATACCTAACACAAGTCCACCTGTTCGAATCGTTTCACACTTTTTTGTTTTGTTACGATAAATAAGAATATGTTCATGACCTGCACCAGTCCAACGAAATTTTTTCGTTGCTATATCCCATTGCATCATTAAAAAAGACATAAACATATCTTTTCTAGTATCTTCTACTAAAAAATTATTGACTTGAGATAAAATATCTCTTGTAGATGCACCAGATAAAATTAAAGGATGCACAAAACAGCGTGCCATTACCATAACAAGCCCTGCTGGCACGCCTTTCCCAGAAACATCACCAATGCAAACAGTTAATTTTTTTTGATCTTCTGATACAATAAAATCAAAATAATCCCCTCCTATTTCTTTGGCTGGCTTCATAAATCCATACACATCTAAACCAGGGAAATTTGGATTTTTTTTAGGTAACAATTCTTGTTGAATATGATGAGCAGTTGCCATTTCTTGTTCTATACGATGTTTTTCACCTAATTGTTGAATTAAAATTGCATTTTCAATCACAGCCGAAGCTTGTAATGCAATTGCATTGACTAAACTTAAATGTTCTTCTGTAAAATATCGATCGCTACGCACTGTATCAATATGGATAACACCTAAAATTTCTTCTTCTTTTCCAATTAAAGGTACACAAATGGCAGCATGAATTTTTTGACTTGCAACAGATAATCCCTGTGAAAAACGCCCGTCTTCCATAGCATCTTGTGTTAAAATACCTTCTTTTGTATCTAACACTTCTTTAATAATTGTTCTAGATACCATTAATTTTTCAGTTTGTTCAATGTCTTTTAATTTTTTAGTAGCCATAGGCCACATTTTTTTACTAATGGGATCTTTTAATAAAATTGTCCCACGATCTGCTGGTAAATAATCAAAAATAATATCTAATAAAAGGGGTAATAGATCTTTTATTTCCATTTTTGAGGTAATTGCATGACTGACCTTAACTAAAAACCCCATATTTTGCATACCATGTTTTGTTTGGCCAATATTTTTAAGTGCTGCTTCTGGATCTTTAAAATACTTCTGGCGACTGGAAATATTTGGCACATCTTCCTGTACATTTACTGCGTTCTCACTACCTTCACCATATAATAAAGTCATATTTGCAATTTTGATGGAATCTCCATGAAGTAGTTGACGTGGTGCATGAATCACTTGTCCGTTTACTTGTACAGGTTCTCCTAAGGGAATGAGATAATATATATTATCGCGTTGTTCCAAAGCAAAAAGTTCTTTTTTACCTTTCTCAGAATCTAAATGGATATTGCAACGTTCTGAAGAACCTATTATATTTTTTTTCTCTAATGTATAAGTAGTCCCAATATTTGGACCTTCCATCATGATAAGCTGAGCCAAATCCATCCCCCTTTATTTAATATAGAACGCAAAACAAAAGATATACATAAAAAAAAATTATAAAGAGCACTTTCTAGGCAAGAAAATGCTCTTGTATATAACTAATTTTGTTCTAATAAACGTTTGCGCGTGTAAGGAATTAATCCGCCTGCATCAACAATTGCTTGACGTGCTTTGGGAAGAGGTGTCACTGCAAATGTTTTACCAGAAGTTTTATTGACAACTTTATCCTCAAAAACTTCTAATTCATCCCCTACTTCTGCTTCAATATCAGGACAAATCACTGTTCGCAATCCTAAATTAATTGCGTTTTGTAAAAAAATGCGAGCAAAATGTTTGGCTATTACAACAAAATCAGGTCCTTTTAAACAAGAAGCAGCTTGTTCGCGTGAAGAACCACAACCAAAGTTTTTACCACCGATAATGATACTTTTTGGTTCAAATTCGTTAGCTTTTACTTTTGCATTAAATTCTGGATAGTCTACAAAAGCAAATTGTGGCGTTTCTGTAGGTAAAACAGTTGCCATAAAACGACCAGGATAAATAATGTCAGTGGAAATATCATCGCCAACTTTTAAAACGACTTGAGACATATTATGCACCCTTTCTTGGATCAGTAATCACACCAGTAATGGCACTCGCTGCAGCAGTTGCAGGGGAACATAAATAAACTTCACTCTTTGGATTACCCATGCGACCTTTGAAATTACGATTTGTTGTAGCTAATGCAACATCACCATCAGCTAAAGCACCTTGGTGAACCCCTAAACAAGGTCCACAACCTGAATTCATCATGATCGCGCCAGCTTTCATCAAAGTGGCTATATATCCTAATTCTAAAGCTTGTCTATAAATTTTACAAGAAGCTGGGAAAATAAGCATACGAACAGAACGAGCTATTGATTTACCTTCTAAAATACGTGCAGCAGTTGCAATATCATCTAAACGACCATTCGTACAAGAACCAATAACAATTTGATCCACTGCTATACCTTCAACTTCACCTATAGGTTTTACATTATCTACAGTATGCGGACAAGCAATTTGTGGTACTAAAGTTGTCGCATCAATTTCAATGACTTGTTCATACTCAGCATCATCATCAGGAGCAAAAATATGAATTTCTTCTTGCACTCCAGCCTCTTCACGTAAATAACGTAAAGTTTCTGCATCAGGTGGTACAATCCCTGAAGTAGCTCCAGCTTCTACAGTCATATTACAAATAACAAGACGCCCAGAAGTCGACATTGCTTCAATAGTAGAGCCATGGAATTCTATGACTTTAAAATTAGCACCTTCAGCAGAAATTTTGCCAATTAAGTACAAAATTAAATCTTTTGGTCCCACGTGCTCAGGAAAATCACCATTTACTACAACTTTAATAGTACCTGGCACTTCTACATTCAATGCTTTTCCTAACGTCCAAACTGAAGCCATTTCTGTAGCACCAATACCAAAAGAAAATGCACCTAATGCACCATGCGAAGTCGTGTGGCTATCTGTACCTACAACTACAAAACCTGGACGTACATAGCCATTTTCTGGTAAAATTTGATGACAAATTCCACCTTCATCGCCTCGAATGTCATGGAATTTTAAAATTTTTTGCTCTTTTACAAAATTACGAATCTTTTTTTGATTTGTAGCAGTTTTAGAAGTCTCGGCTGGAACACGATGATCAAAAATCAACGCAATCTTAGTAGGATCCCAAACAGTTGCTTCTAAGCCAGTACCTTTATAAATTTCAAGAAATTGATTGATGGCTAGAGCACCATTTTCATGAGACATTGCCAAATCCACCTTTGGTTCCACTACATCTCCGACTGCAACAAAATCTTGCCCAGTAGCACGAGCCAAAATTTTCTGAACCATTGTCATTCCCATGAATGCAAACTCCTAAAAAAACAAATGTCCTTAACAGGAACAATATTGAAATGTTTCTTGTTTTTGGTCTATTCCAAAAACTATTTTCTACAATTTTATTTTAGCATAGATTATTAGAATGTCAAAAGAAAATATTCATATATATCTTTTTTAACTGCTAATAAATAACACTTTATTTCAAAGAGGAGTCAAAAATTACTATGAAGAAATTATTGTTATAATATCGCCTTGCATAGAAATTATATCTCCTGTGTGAAGCTGAGTAATATCTACTTGATCCACCATAGGAATATTAGAAATAATAGCTCCTACAGCTACAATGGCTTCACTTTGTTGATTAATCATAGCTAAAGGTGCTTTGTTATTTTTTTTCAGTCTGTATAACGTATAGGAACCAACTGTACTACCTTTTCCAGTAGGGAAAACAAGTATTTTATTTGCAATAGATTGACCATATAAACAATGGTTTTTCTCCACTACTATGCCAGTATCTGGATCTACACCACCTAAAAAACCAATTGGTTCAGGGGAAACAAGTGCCTCACCTTGTACATTACCACTTTTAATAATTCTTGCTTTCATTATATTTTCCCCTGAATAGCTGTTTGTATACATTCTTGTAAACTGCCATAACGAACTTGTACATTACAATGATTCGGAACATAAAATGCCGCTTTAGCAGAATTTGTCATAAGAGAACGAATACCCATTTCTTGAATAGGAGCAACAACCATGCATGTATCACATACAATTTTACCACCAGCGTCTTCAATGACTTGAAGCACACCATCACGTTTTGCATAATGATACATAGGATAAGAAGTCGTTATCCATACATCAGATTTTACTTTTTTCCCTTTTAAACATTGTGCAATTTTTCGTATTTCTTGGTAAGAAGCATGAGGACAACCAAAAGATACTAAGTCAATATCTTGGACATTAGAATTCATCTTCTCATAACCTTCTTGTACATCATGTATTGCAATTGTCTCATGCTGATGATGCAACATATTTTGATGATGCGTTTCTGGAGTAATATTTTCAATGTGAAAAAGTGAAACAGCACCTGTTGCTGCCATCGCTGCTCCTAAGGCCTTCACCTCATGTGGAAAAGCATGCTGAATGCCATGAAAATAAGGAATGCCAGCCGCGACTTTCTTACCAATCATATATCCTAAAGCACCAAAATCTGCCTCATTCTTTAACGTACATTGCACATCTACATAATACTTTGCTTTTCTATTTTCATCTAAATGCAAACCATAATAAGGAGTTTTCCCTAAGATAGCTGCAGCAAGTGCTGATGGACCACCTTCCCGATTTGTTCTTGCACCTAACATAGAATTTGCATAAGCAACAGCTGAACTTTCTGACCAAGCAATATGTTCTCTATATCTAGGAACATTTCCTAATAAATAAGGAGTGCAAGAACAAACAGGAGAAATTCCTAAATTTTGGAAACATTGAATCACATCAAGTTGCTTTTTAGCAAATGATTCACGAAAACCTAAAGATGCCCATTTTTCTAAATCCATTCCTGCAGGATTTAAATTTACAGCTACATCAGAATGAATATAAGCACCTTGCTCTGCCCATTCCCTTAAAAACTCTAACCCTGCATCTCCTAAATTTTTATATGACACACCAGCCACTTGAACACTACGAACAGGAACTAAGTGAGAGGCATTATAAATATTTCCCAGAGCAACTAAAATTTCCATAGCCTTTTGCAAAGCAACACCACATTTACCATCTAAAATTTCCTTTTCATCTGCAGAAAGTTTCATTCTATATTACCTAAAAAATATCTAAATCAAAATTAATCTTACTATCTATAACTATTTATTAATAAAACAAAATATGAATATTTGCAAGAAAAATTTTTTTTATCCATAAAAAACATGCCCTATAAAAATCTATCCTTACATATTTCACTTTTCAGTATAAAAACCAGATCCCAAATCACCAGGTTTTCGTGCACATAATTTTAGATTACAATAGGCTGGAGGACAGGTTACCAATTCCTTATCACCACAATAACCACGATCTACAGAAACATAAATCGTCAATCTAGGTTCTGCCTTTGTCTCTGCTTGTATAGCACGTAACTTATATTCCGGTAATGTGTTTGGATATATAAGCATCTTATGTGGTATTAGATAACTTACATAACTTATGAAAATGATTAAACATAAAATGGGTAAAACATGTTCAGCCGTTCTAAAAACATGATTTGCATTAAGCACATACTTACAACTGTCAGAAACATACTTTGGTACTAAATATGATAAAGAAATGGCAAATAATAAACATAAAAAAACATTGCCAAAACGAAGAAAAGGTGCTGATACAAACCAAAAAACAATATTTATGCACATTATCAACCACAACCAAAATAAATATTTATCTTTATGTCTAATTATTAAATATACATTCACGATAAAACCTATAACAGTTATTATACAATATATATAGTGCTTTCGAACATGATACGAAATCCAATAAGGAAACCATTCTATAAAAGACATGTTTTGAGCTATTTCTTCTAGTGGTATACTACGATTCATAACCACATAAATGGGATAATAAAGAATCTCAGTATATATTCTTTGAATTATATGATGAGGTACTGTCCAATCAAATTCTATTCTAAAATAAGGCAAAGGATACAACAAATACCCTGTTTGTATCAAATTTCTTATAATATATATTATGAACAAAAAAATAGGCAAGGCACATAAGGAAAAAATATCTATTAAAACAGATTTATAAAAAATTCTTGATTCATATACTTCTACATCACTTCTAAGACTACTCCACTTATCTTTATATAAAAAATACAATGCAATAAAAAATACAAAAATTACATTGATGGCTCCCATTTGTTTAATACAAAAACTAATACTTGCTAAAAAAAAAAGCAAATTCATAGACATTGTTTCATCTGTTGTTTGATTTTTTCGTTGATCAAAAATCAACATCAATTCATATATTACAATCGCAATATACATCATACAAGAATTATCATAATTCAAATTTAGTGTTAAATATATTACTATATGATGTGTTGCAAGACACCATACCATCATAATCAAAGAAAAAATTTGATATCTTTTATGGTGTAAAAATTCATAAAAAAATAAATTAAAAAACGTACAATAAAACAGTGCAGGAAGAAGAGATGCTACCTGTCGATAAAATATACTCACATTCATACCAGCAGCAAGATGCAAATATAAGGAATTAAATCCTAAACGACCATGTAAATTCGCCAATCCAGGTACCACAGGATAATGATTCATCCATTTTATAATGGTAGCATGATACGCTTTAGTATCAAAAAGTGCATTATCACTACCACGAGCATACGCAGAAACAAAAAAATAAAAAACAATACTAAATAACACAAAAGAAGGAAGCACAGGAATAAGCAATTGCCTTTTCTCTTTCCAAAAGTAATACAATCCAATAAAACTTATTACAACTAATGGCAATAACGTTCTTGTCCGTAAAGCAAAAAACAGAGATATGGTAGAAAAATACATCCCAGCCACACCAAAGCCTATAAATATAATCAAAAAAGGATTAAAGCGATATTGCCATTTTGTAACTCTTAAAAATAAATATCCTAAACCTAAAAAAAATACAGAAAAACAAAATACAGAACACAATAAAAAAATCATAACACTTTCCTTATATTTGATATAATATAATAAAAAAACTATTATAAAATTAAAATTATATCAAATCAAGCTATCATCTCAAAGTAAAAAAATCATTCCCCAGAGCAAATTCCCGCCCCAAAGCAAATTCCTCTCCCCAGAGCAACTTTCATCATCGAGCAAATTCCCGCCCAGAGCAACTTCAAATTCCCGCCCCAAAGCAAATTCCCGCCCCAAAGCAAATTCCCGCCCCAGAGAAAATTCCCATCCCAGAGAAAATTCTCTCCCCAGAGCAAATTCCCGCCAAATTCCCGCCCCAGAGCAAATTCCCGCCCCAGAGCAAATTCCCGCCCCAGAGAAACTTTCCTCCCCAGAGCAACGTACCGCCCAAGAGCACATCCCCTCCCCAGAGTAAATCAGAGCAAATTACCTCCCCAGAGCAAATTCCCGCCCCAGTGCAACTTCTCTCCCCAGAGCAAATTCCCGCCCCAGTGCAACTTCTCTCCCCAGAGCAAATTCCCGCCCCAGAGCAACTTTCCTCCTCAGAGCAAATTCCCGCCCCAGAGCAAATTCCCGCCCCAGTGCAAATTCCCGCCCCAGAGCAAATTCCCGCCCCAGAGCAAATTCTCTCCCCAGAGCAAATTCCCGCCCCAGAGCAAATTCTCTCCCCAGAGCAAATTCCCGCCCCAGAGCAACTTTCCTCCTCAGAGCAAATTCCCGTCCAGAGCAACTTCAAATTCCCGCCCCAGTGCAACTTCTCTCCCCAGAGCAAATTCTCTCCCCAGAGCAAATTCCCGCCCCAGAGCAAATTCCCGCCCTTACTTGTCTAATGCATGTGTAGAATGAATATAAAAGGTTAAAGATTGTACACGCATTGAAAACACTTGTCCAATGACCATGTAGAATGAAATTAGATGATTATATACACATTGAAAACACTTGTCCAATGACCATGTAGAATGAAATTAGATGATTATATACATTGAAAACACTTGTCCAATGACCATGTAGAATGAAATTAGATGATTATATACACATTGAAAACACTTGTCCAATGACCATGTATAATTAAATTAGATGATTATATACACATTGAAAACACTTGTTCAATGACCATGTATAATTAAATTAGATGATTATATACACATTGAAAACACTTGTCCAATGACCATGTATAATTAAAATTAGATGATTAGACACGCACAAAAAAAAACCTGTCCAATGCATGTATATAATAAAATTAAATGATTATATACACATTGAAAACACTTGTCCAATGACCATGTATAATTAAATTAGATGATTATATACATTGAAAACACTTGTCCAATGACCATGTAGAATGAAATTAGATGATTATATACATTGAAAACACTTGTCCAATGACCATGTATAATTAAATTAGATGATTATATACACATTGAAAACACTTGTCCAATGACCATGTATAATTAAAATTAGATGATTAGACACGCACAAAAAAAAAACCTGTCCAATGCATGTTTATAATAAAATTAAATGATTAGACACGCACTTAAAATACATGTCACAAAGGCATGTAGAATGAAAATAGAAAGTTACCATGCTTTAACAATATGTTGTCAAATGCATGTTTATAATAAAAAAA